>JAEEGK010026510.1_pt1 | contig 11789 bp, 10 predicted proteins | sample 8958771 | NCBI WGS metagenome assembly JAEEGK01 (sample SAMN16246547, study PRJNA631951) | gut metagenome | biome: gut microbiome; feature: rumen; material: SC-attached | host: Bos | place: Iran: Karaj | collected 2018-10 | reverse complement strand
TTTTCGATCTTGCCTGCGGGGAGAAAGTGCCGGATGAGATTTTAAAGGCACTCTCCGATGAGAAGGTCATAAAACACAGCTTTAACGCATCCTTTGAAAGGATCTGTCTCTCCAGGTATCTAGGACTTCCAACTGGTACTTATCTCAGCCCGGAAGGATGGCATTGCGACATGGTGTGGGCTGCGACACTGGGACTGCCGCAGTCTCTTGAGGGTGTGGGAGCCGTTCTGGGACTTGAGAAGCAGAAGCTCTCGGAAGGCAAAGATCTCATACGTTATTTCTGCAAGCCATGTGCTCCTACACAGAGTAATGGTGGCAGAACCCGTAATCTCCCCCATCATGCTCCCGACAAGTGGGATTTATTCAAAAGCTACAATCTCCGTGACGTGGAGACCGAAATGGAGATACAGAAACGTCTTTCCAGATATCCGGTACCGGACTTTATCTGGGAAGAGTACATTATCGACCAGCAGATAAACGACCGCGGGGTCCTCGTTGACATGGAGCTGGTGCGTCAGGCGATTTACATGGATGCTCGCTCACGGGAAGAACTCATAACGACCATGAAGGAATTCACCGCTTTGGAGAATCCCAACTCGGTTCAGCAGATGAAGGAGTGGCTTGCCGAAAACGGACTCATGACAGAATCTCTGGACAAGAAAGCCGTGGCGGAACTCATGAAAAGTGCCCCACCGGAACTCTGCAAAGTGCTTTCATTAAGGCAGCAGCTTGCCAAATCAGCCGTCAAGAAATATCAGGCGATGCAAAATGCTGTATGTGCTGATAACCGCGCCAGGGGACTGTTCCGCTTCTACGGAGCTAATCGCACTGGGAGGTTCAGCAGCAAAAATATCCAATTGCAGAATCTCTGTCGTAACAGTATGTCCGATCTCGACCAAGCCCGTGCTCTTGTCCGTTCCGGCGACTATGATGCGGTCTCCATGCTCTATGAAGATGTGCCTGATACTTTGTCTCAGCTCGTGCGCACGGCTTTTATTCCACCACAGGGAAAGTTCTTATATGTAGCCGACTTTTCTGCCATAGAAGCCCGAGTGATAGCCTGGCTTGCCGGGGAGAAATGGCGGTCTGATGTATTCCGTAAAGGTGGTGATATCTATTGCGCCAGTGCCAGTCAGATGTTTAAGGTTCCGGTGGAAAAGCATGGTATCAATGGTCATCTGAGGCAAAAAGGGAAAATAGCGGAACTGGCCCTTGGTTACGGCGGGGGTATGGGCGCATTAAAGGCCATGGGAGCACTTGAGATGGGGCTTAAGGAGGAGGAGTTACAGCCCCTCGTCAACGCCTGGAGAAACGCCAATCCAAATATTGTGAAATTCTGGTGGGCTGTGGATAACGCAGTTATGGAAGCAGTGAATAAAAGAACCACCACCGAAACTCACGGCATCACTTTCTCGTTCAAAAGCGGCATGCTGTTTATCACCCTGCCCTCCGGCAGAAAGCTCGCCTACGTTAAACCTCGTATCGGCATGAACCAGTTCGGCGGTGAAAGCATTACCTATGAAGGCATCGGTGCTACCAAAAAGTGGGAACGTCTCGAATCCTACGGTCCCAAGTTCGTGGAAAACATCGTCCAGGCAACAGCCAGAGACATTCTGTGTTTTGCCATGAAGACTTTACGGTGCTGCAGCATAGTTATGCACATACATGATGAAGTGGTCATCGAGGCAGATCCCCGCGTAAGTCTGGATGCTCTTTGTGAACAGATGGGAAGAACTCCGCCATGGGCTGAAGGCTTAATCCTTACCGCCAGCGGTTACACATCGCCCTACTACAAAAAGGATTAGCGCCTTAACTTGATCGGTATCTTGGTCGGTGACTTAGTCGGTCAGCACCGATCAAGTTATTTGGAATTAAGCACAGCTCCCGCATTAAGGAATATGTGATTACTTGTCTGACTGCACAGCTTCTTTTAACGTATTGCCTGCAGTAAATGAAGGTACTCTCTTTGCCGGGATTTCAACAGCCTCACCGGTACGAGGGTTACGACCGCTGCGAGCCTTTCTCTCAGAAGTCTTAAAAGTTCCGAAACCAACGAGCTGAACACTGTCACCTTGGGCTAATGTTTCAGTTACTGTTTCTAAAAAGGCATCAAGCATCTTTTTGCTGTCTGACTTGGTCGTATGACTCTTTTCAGCGATTATTTCAATAAGTTCCTGTTTATTCATGTAATTAAACCTCTCTCTTTGTACTCTGACAGTTAGCAGCATGATGAATGAATCGCCTTTATAAATCAAGCATCAACAGCAACTAAAACAGAGATCTAAGCTACATTTCGTTGACATAGGTTTAATTTAAAACATATTCATTATCTGGTCGGTCTGCGCAACTCAAGTTATTTTTTCAATTTATACTTTTGATTTCTGCTTCTAGGTTTATCAGGAATAGTCATTTCTATAATTCCATGACTTAATGCCGGATTCAGGTAATTCTCTCTAAACGTAGGTCTGTGGGATAATCCTAATCGATCCATTATCTCAGAGGCTGACAAAACATCTTCTCCAATAGCATTTTTCAGTTTTTCAATCAGAGGATCCGATTCCTTCTGACCATCAGAATTTCCAACAACCGTAGTTTGTTGCAGAGTATCCAGAATCACCTGCAATAAAAACTCCACAAATGCACTGCTATCAGCATCACTGTCAGACTTACCCAAAGCATTGTAATATTCATTCTGGCGTGTTCTTATCAGTTCCTCAACAGGAAGCCAGAAGAATATCTCATTCCAGTGTCCTAACAGAAGACTGTGCCATAGTCTGCCCATTCGTCCATTTCCATCAGCGAATGGATGAATGAATTCAAATTCATAATGAAAAATAGCACTTCTGATTAACGGATGAATTTCAGAGGTTTTATACCACGTGAACAAATCCTGAATCTGTCCGGGAACCATACTTGCAGGTGGGGCCATGTGAACAAGCGCTTTTCCGTTGAAAACGCCGACGCCACCACTTCTAAACTGACCATTTTCAGGAATTAGTTCGTTCATCATTGCTTTATGAGCTTTCAGCAGATCTGTAACAGAATACGGATCTAAGGTGAGCATCATTTCATAAGTAGTATATGCATTTTTAACTTCTTTGATTTCTACCGGATTTCCCAGAATACGTTTACCTTCAAGAATGGCAGTTACCTGTTCCAAGGACAGTGAATTGTGCTCAATGGCCAACGAGGAATGAATTGTCCTTATGCGATTTTCTTTTCTGAGATGAGGAGTGAGATTACCTTTAGACAGAATTTTAATCTGCCCTAACTGTTCACTAATGGCAGCCAGCAAATTTGTTATTTTGTCCGTCATGTGAAACGGAGGAAGATACTTACTCACTCTTTTTTTCCTCATTGGATATTTTATTTCAGTTTTTTGCCCACAACGGTACATTCCTTTTTGCAGAAACAGATACCGTATGAATGAACTGCTTTAATATCGTTTCTTTTGATGTACGGGTCGGCATATTTCCTTTTGATTATCTGCTCGACGGCGTCCTCGGCAATCAAAAACTTGTCTTCATTCTCATCAGAAGTCTGTTTCAGTTCCAGAATTACAATAACGCCTCTGTTCTTTAAAGACTTTATTATCAAATCAATATAGCCGTTTCCTGACTCAAAATTAGATTTCTGCTCTTCAATGAGAGATGTGCCGTTGGCCAATAGTCCGTTCATGAAGCCGTGGTAGTAGTTTTCCTTCGGAGCATTGACGGAGAAGTCTCTGATGGATACATACTTAGCCAATAGCTCGTTAAGGTTGTCTTCAACAACTCCAGCATCCCCTGTGAATAATCCTTTTATCAGATTACCGGTGCTATTCCTCATAACGTGATCATTTTTATAGAAATCCATGATTTTGGATTTAAAGCAATCCTTAATTTCCTCATTCGGGATATACAATCTGTACTCATTTTTATTAGAAGATCTGTACTGAAGATCAAATGTAAGGTAGCCGGTATAAAGTAGCAGAGTCCAGAAATCATTTATGTCATGGTTCTCTAAATCTCCGTAGCACAGCGCAGCTCTCACTTCTGCGATAATGAATTCACCATCCAGAAGGTTTTGCATCTTATCAACGTCATCCGGCTCTATGAACCCCATAAATTCTTCGATAACGTCGTTACCGCTGGTGTTTATCCAGTAGTTGCGAGCCTGAATGAGATTTCTGTCTTGACTCAGTTTTCTGTAGTTATCATTACAGAAGTTCATTACATCCCATGGGCAGTACATATGAGTTGTTCCAAAATGATACCCGTCGTAATTGCTTCTTACCTCTTCGTAATAGCCTGAAAGTCCGTAGTATGCGAGAACTTCCTGTGTTTCTTCTTTTGTGAAGCCTATTCCGGTTGATATATCAGCATCTCCGGAATCAAGAACCGAGCAGACCATAAGATTATTCAGTCCGGTAAAAATACTCTCCTTGGCGGCTCTTAAACATCCAGTGAGTACAGCTCTACCGAGATACGAATTTGTTTTTAAAGTATCGTTATAAAAAGGACCGATAAGATTTATCATTTCGTCGTAATAGCCATGATGAGCTGCTTTTGCAATAGGAACATCATATTCGTCAATCAGCAGTACAGGTTTTATCTTATGATGTGCTTCGAGAAGACTGGAAAGTGTCTGAAGAGAGCCGGTCAGAAAAGATTTATCGGTTCTATCTGCAAGCTTTTCGTAATTAATCAAATTGGCATACTGTTCCTTCTGTTTATCGGATAATTCCTTACTGGTAGCAAGATACTCAAACTGCAGTGCCAATTTGTATATCAGAGTAGCAAACTGATTATATGCATCATTAAAATTCTGATGAACAATGGTTTTAAACGACACAAATATTACCGGGAATTTTCCCATGTATTTAGCGCAAAACTCTTTATCATCAAAGATTTCAGTTCCTGCAAACCATTTTTCCTGCTGGGAGACATCTCCGGGCTTTTCAGGATCAAGAGCCAGAAAATCATAGAAGGTGGACATGGTGAGTGTTTTACCAAAACGTCTTGGCCTGGTTATGAGCATGACCTTTGAGGTATTTTCTTCAAAAATTGTTTTTATGAATTTGGTTTTGTCAACATAGTAACTGTTGCTCTCAATTAATTCGTGGAACAATTCCGCCCCAATACCTATAGACTTCAACATCCTGTTTCCCCGAGTCTGACTATTCACATGTGAAAAAGGCCTTTCACTGGTCCGCTATTCATAAAATGATTGAAGCGCAGAAAGGCGCTATCACCGTTATTATCCCACACCCGATTCAATCGTCAACTGTCAATATCTTACTTTTTGATAAGAATAAAAGCATAAATTATCCACAAATGATCAAAAAATATTGATGTTCTACTTTGCTGGTAACTTAGTTGAGCTACCGGGTTAACTTTTCTTCCAATCACTCAGTCTTCTATATTTGCTCACTTCTTAACCTTTCAACAAATTTTCTGAAAATAAATCCGCTCAAAACGCCCGCTCATGTCCAGTAGTAAGTGAAGGCCTATAAAAGTCTTCGTGTTTCTTAACCTATTTTCAGGAGTTTTTTATGTTTGAAATCAAAGAAAAACAGAAGGTTCTGCCGGACGGAACCAGGATTACCACCTTCACTCGGGAGATAACCGGTGCAAATATGCTGGAGGTCGAAGCCGGCACCAACGGCTTTAAGGGCGGTAACGCCGAACACGGCAGCCGTACCTATTTCCGCATCACCGACATCGGTAATACCGACATTTTTGTTAAGACCTCGCGCAGGCCTTACAGCAACAACACCGAAAGTGTTGAGTTCATTCTTGGTGGTGACTGCGAGCTTGAAACCATCATCAGAGCACTGAAGTTCGTGGTTAAGGTTCTGGAAGAAGAATCAGCGGAGGTTGTGGACTGATGGCAATGATCAACCTTTACCGTGCCAATGTTATCGGCATCAAATGGAACTGTCTGTATCCGAACCACGTCGAGGTAACCGATGAGAAGACTCTGCTTTCGGCAGTAATCCGTGACTATGTATGCGCCGAGTACAAGGGAAACTACCGCAGCAAGGATAATTTCATAAGCAGCGACTGCCTGCCGGTGGACTGCGACAACGACCACTCCGAGAATCCGGCTGAGTGGATTACCCCGGATGATGTGGCACAGGCATTTCCGAATGTTACCTTTTTCGTTCATTACAGTCAGCACCATAACAGAGTGAAGGACAACAAGTCTGCACGGCCAAGATTCCATATTCTGTTTCCGATTGAGCGCATGACCGATCATGCCGCCTATGCGAATCTGAAAACTGTGGTGAACGGAATCTTTCCTTATTTCGACACCAACGCCCTTGATGCCGCCCGGTTCTTCTACGGCACATCAGATCCGAAGGTGGAATTCCATAAAGGCTTTATGAACCTTACGGAATTTCTGCAGGATGCGGCGCCGTTCGATAAGGATCTTAATCAGGGGCAGTATGGCAGCCGGGTAATTCAGGAAGGCAGCCGCAACAACACCATGAGCCAGTATGCCGGAAAGATCATCAAGAAGTTCGGAGATACAGACAAGGCCTACCAGTGCTTTATGGATGAAGCAGCCAAATGCAGTCCGCCACTTCCTGATGAAGAGCTTCAGACAATCTGGCATAGCGCTCAGAGGTTCTTTGCCGGGGTGCAGAAACAGGAGGGTTATGTTGATCCCGATACCTACAACACCGAGGTCAGCTACAAGCCGGAAGATTACTCCGATGTTGGGCAGGCTGAGGTGCTGGCCAAGATTTTCGGGAATGAACTCCGGTACTCTCCTGCCACTCACTATATCCGCTATGTGGATAACTACTGGAAGGAAACCGAATCCGGAGCCCAGGCAGTGGCTCATGAACTTACCCGGCGACAGCTTGAAGAAGCCAATGTGGAAATCATGAAGGCTCTTGTCCACATGGATGAATGCGGCGCTCAGGAAATACTTGATACCGCAAGTTCCAAAAAGAAAGCCGCCAGTCTGATGAACGATGAGCAGACAGAAGCTCTTGAAGCCTTAAACGCCGCAAACACATACCGTGCTTTTACCATGCGCTGCCGTGAATCCAAGAATGTAACCGCGGTACTTAAGGAAGCCCGGCCGAAGCTGGAAATATCACCAAACGAGCTGGACTCAGATCCTTATGTTCTGTGTACGCCGACAGCCACATACGACCTGCGCAAGGGACTAAAAGGTGCAAGAGAACACTCACCGGATGACTTCATTACCAAAATGACCGCCGTGTCTCCCGGCAATAAGGGGGAAAAGCTCTGGAACGATTCTCTCAATCTGTTTTTCTGCCGGGATAGAGTGCTGATTGAGTACGTTCAGATTAACTGCGGTATCGCCATCATAGGCATGGTACTGGTGGAGGCGCTGTTTATTGCTCTCGGTATCGGACGTAACGGCAAATCTACCTTCTGGAATGTCATAGCCATGGTGCTGGGCTCTTACAGCGGCAACATCTCAGCAGATGCTCTCACCACCGGCTGTCACCGGAATATCAAGCCGGAGCTTGCAGAGGCCAAGGGAAAGCGACTCCTTATCGCCTCGGAGATGCAGGAAGGCGCAAGGCTTAATGACTCTGTGGTAAAGCAGCTCTGTTCCACTGACAAGATCTTCGCGGAAAAGAAATACAAAGATCCCTTCTCCTTCAATCCATGCCACACCCTGGTGCTCTATACCAATCACCTGCCGAAGGTAAGCGCCTCTGATGACGGTATCTGGCGAAGGCTGATCGTTATTCCGTTCAATGCCAAAATCGAGGGCGAGGGAGACCGGAAAAACTACGCCAAATACCTCTTCGAAAATGCCGGTGAGGCAATTCTGGCGTGGCTTATCGAGGGTGCGAGGAAGGCAATCGAGCTTGATTTCAAGGTTCCCGTTCCTCCATGCGTCAAACAGGCCATTGAGGCATACCGCGAGCAGAACAACTGGTTCGGCCACTTCCTTGAGGACAAATGCGAGGTGGGCGAAGAGTTCCGGGTAAGTTCATCTGAGCTATATCAGGGATACCGGACATATTGTCTTGAAACCGGGGAGTATGTCCGCAATACGGGAGACTTCTATTCAGCACTCGAGAGAGCCGGGTTTGAACGCATCATGTTTGAGCGAAAAAGGTTCATCAAAGGGCTGCGTCTGAGCGGAGATTTCCTGAATTAACGACCACCTGTAGCAAAGTGTAGCAAGGTGTGTTCGCAAAGTGACTTTTGGCTAAAAAATCATCAAGTGATACACATTGCTATACCTTGCTACACTTTGTACCCAAAAACTTAAAACCCTTATAAATCAAGGCTTTGCAAGGTGTAGCAATCTGTTATATAGAAAGTCCCTTAGGGGAAAATTAATAAAAAAATTTATATATAGAGGAGTTTTATAGAACACATTGCGACACCTTGCACAGAGCCATAAAACCGGGGTTCGGAACAGCAATCCGCGCCCCTCTTGACGGAGAAAAAATTGGAAGAAAATTACAGCGAGTTTTATCTCGCAAAATGCCAGAAAAGACTGAAAGAATGGCGAGCACCCTTAGACGGATGGTTCTGCAAGAAAATCATCGATGTACGCGAGGATGACGAGGATGCTCCACTGGCAACATGTGAGCTGTGCGATTGCAGTAAGGTTCGATTTATCCATGTGATGGATCACAAGCTTTACTTCGAAGAGGTTTGTGTCGGATGTATCTGTGCCGGCGTTATGCAGGGCGATATTTTGGCTGCGAAGGAGCGTGAGCGTCAGATGAAGAATCGAGCCAAACGCAGAAAGAATTTCGTTGCCGGGGAATGGAAGGAGACAGCTCCAATGGGTGCTCTCCGCACTTACACCAGAATGCACAGGGGCCAAAGAATATGGATCTCGGTTTATCCCGGAAACAGGCACTACGTAAGGTGCAATGAGAAATCAATCTCCCGGTACAAAGGTCGCCCCATTCGTGATTTCTATTCTGCAGTTTATGTGGCTTTCGATTTGGCAGATCCGGTGGAGGAATTACTGTGAACGAGAAATTTATCGAGAGGAAACTGGTAACTGCCGTGAAGACCAGAGGAGGCATAGCACCGAAGTTCGTATCCCCCTCCTTTGCCGGAATGCCGGATCGCCTAGTGCTGTTACCCGGAGGTGTATTTGCCTTTGCAGAGCTTAAAGCTCCTGGCATGAAACCGAGAGCACTGCAGATGGCAAGGCATGAGATGTTAAGGCGGTTAGGCTTTCGGGTGTATGTGATTGACGGGATTGAACAGATAGGAGGAATGCTTAATGAACTTCAAGCCCCATGATTATCAGAACTATGCCATTGAGTACATTAAGGCAAATCCCGTTGCCGGTGTTTTTCTGTCAATGGGTCTTGGGAAAACAATCATTTCCCTCACTGCCATTGCCGACCTGCTGTTCGATTCCTTTGAGGTGCATAAGATCCTGATAATTGGTCCCTTACGAGTCGCCAGAGACAGTTGGCCTATGGAAATCAGCAAGTGGGAGCATCTGCAGCATCTCACCTATGCCGTGGCAGTGGGACCTTTGGCTGAGCGCAAAGCGGCACTTGTCAGGAATGCTGATATCACCATCATCAACCGAGAGAACGTTCAGTGGCTTGTTGAGAGCGGTAATTTTGACTACGACATGGTGGTTATCGATGAACTGTCTTCCTTCAAGAGCCACACGTCTAAACGCTTTAAGGCATTGATGAAGGTTAGACCGAAGGTAAAACGCATCGTAGGTCTCACCGGCACACCTTCCTCAAACGGTCTGATGGACTTGTGGGCTGAGTTCCGTCTGCTGGATATGGGAGAACGTCTGGGAAAGTTCATCACGAGATACAGAGAGGCGTTCTTTATGCCAGACAAACGGAATGGTCAGCAGGTGTTTTCCTACAAGCCACGCCCTGATGCCGAGGAGGAAATCTACCGCCGCATCTCGGATATCACCATTTCCATGAAGTGTACCGACCATCTGAACATGCCAGAGCTGATTTCCACCCAGTATGAGGTGGTTCTTTCCGATGATGAGCGGAAACAGTACGAGAGACTCAAGTCTGAGCTGGTGATGACTCTTTCCGATGAGGAAATCACCGTTCCCAACGCAGCAGCCCTCACCAATAAACTCAGTCAGCTTGCCAACGGTGCAATTTACGACGATACCAAAAACATCGTGGAATTCCATGACCGCAAGCTTGATGCCCTGGAAGACATTATCGAGTCAGCCAACGGCAACCCCCTTCTTGTGGCCTACTGGTTTAAACACGACCTAGAAAGGATCAGAAAGAGGTTTGATGTCCGGGAGATTAAAACCACCAAAGACATCATCGACTGGAATGCCGGAAAGATCCCAGTGGCACTCATCCACCCCGCTTCTGCCGGTCACGGACTTAACCTTCAGTCCGGCGGTTCGACACTGGTGTGGTTCGGTCTTACCTGGTCATTGGAACTTTATCAGCAGACCAACGCAAGACTCTGGAGACAGGGACAGACCTCCGGCACTGTGGTGATCCAGCACATCATCACCAAGGGCACTATCGACGAGAGGATTTTAAAGGCTTTGAGCAAAAAGGAATTAACACAGAACGCATTGATTGATGCGGTTAAAGCAGATTTAGGAGGAAACGTATGAACGCAAAAGATTTTATGATGAGAGGAATAAACCTTGAACGCAGGGTTGAAACCATTAAGTATCAGATTGAGCATTACCGGACTCTGCTGAACGACTGCTCAGTAACTTACTCTGATTCACCAAAGAGCACGGCTTCGAACTACAAGCTCGAGGACTGTACCCAGAAGATCATGGATCTTGAGGAAGAACTCTGTTCAGCAATGGCTGATCTTGTTGATGTCACCTGTGAGATAGCCAGAGCAATACAGAAGCTCGACAACTACGACTATCAGGATCTGCTGGTCATGCGCTACGTTCTTGGTAAACCATGGGAGGATATTGCAGAGGATATGAAATACTCTGAACAGCACATTCACCGGCTTCATGGCGAGGCGCTGAAAAAAATTTCAGAGTTGAGAGTAAATGTGATGGAATGAGAGTCGATTCATAAGTTATTATTATAATCGAGAGAAACACAGAGCTTCGAGGCTGACCGCCCCGGAGCTTTTTTTATGCCTGGAGAAAAACATGCCAAGAAAACCTAAAAGACCATGTTCCCATCCCGGATGCCCGAGACTCACCGATGGAAGGTTCTGTGAAGAGCATGCCAAAGCAGAAGCAAGACGCTACGAGAAGTATCAGCGTGATCCGGAGGCAAGGAAACGCTACGGTAAAGCCTGGACAGCAATCCGTAAAGCCTATGCTTCAGAGCATCCTTTCTGCGAGGTCTGCCTTTCGCAGGGAAGATATACACCGACTGAGGCAGTTCACCACATAAAACCGCTATCTCAGGGCGGAACTCACGACATCAGCAACCTTAAGGCTGTATGTAAAGCCTGTCATGCCAGAATTCATGGCGAAATGGGCGACAGATGGAGCAGAAAAGTAAAGGATTACGCTTCCCAAAAGTGATGAATATCGCGCTTTAGGCCCCAGGGGCGGTCTAAATCGCTGAAATTTTAATCAAAAAGCTTCGGCCCCTTGCCTCCACGCAGAAAACCGCTGTTTCAAAAACGGTAATAACCCCGGGCGGTTTTCATTAAGCCGTTGAGTTGCCTGCATTCTGCTCACATTCTCATTTGTAATTTTTTCAAACAATAAGGATTTTTGATGGCCAAAGACGGAACCAACCGCGGCGGTGCCCGAGTGGGTGCCGGACGTAAGCCAAAGGCTCTCATGGAAAAACTCCTCGAGGGCAATCTCGGACACCGGGACATAACCAAAATCGACAT
>JAEEGK010026509.1_pt1 | contig 11790 bp, 10 predicted proteins | sample 8958771 | NCBI WGS metagenome assembly JAEEGK01 (sample SAMN16246547, study PRJNA631951) | gut metagenome | biome: gut microbiome; feature: rumen; material: SC-attached | host: Bos | place: Iran: Karaj | collected 2018-10 | reverse complement strand
TCGCGGAACTGCGCGTTGGGCTCCCTCTTGGGGTAAGTCTCGGCCTGCCGTTCGGACTTGCGCTCGCTGCCGCTGTTCTTGGGAACCTGCTTCCTGTGCCGTTCATCATTGTGTATATCCAGAGGATCTTCGCCTGGCTCAGGGGACGATGGGGCGCAATGGACAGATTCATCACGAAGCTTGAGAGCAAAGCCCATGTGAAAGGGGAGACGGTCCAGCGGATCGGAGCGTGGGGACTTCTGATCTTCGTGGCGATCCCAGCACCCGGCACCGGCGCCTGGACCGGCGCCCTGATCGCGGCGCTGTTGAACCTGCGGGTAAAACAGGCGATGCCCGCGATCGTAACGGGCGTCTGCATCGCCGCAGCCATTATTTCGGCCGGGACCTATGCGGTGATCAGTATCACATAAGGCAAGGGGAGAGATCCCGGTGATCTTCAGGGCAGAGCGATGCCCCTGAGTGCAGCCCTCGCTGAGGAAGAACAATGAAATATGAAAAGCAAAACCCCTGCCGCAGATGCGGCAGGGGTTTTCTGGTGGAGATGGGGAGAGTTGAACTCCCGTCCGAAAGTGCTTCAACAGGAACTTCTCCGGGCGCAGACGGTCCTTTGCATTCCCTCGTCCCGGCGAAGGCCGTCATCCTCCGGGACTTGGTAGCTTCATGATGCATGGTATGCGCAAAGCTTTGCATACGCACGTTCACCACTAGTCGACGCCCTGTCCCCGGCCGTGGTACTCCGGGGCAGAACGCTCACTGATTAAGCAGCGAGAAGAACAGTGTTATCGTTGTTCTTTAATTTATAAAAATGCCCGTTTTTAGGATGCCAGGCGCATCCGCCCGCTGTTTCTGTCTCCGCACCCCCGTCGAAACCGGGACACCCCCAGGGGAAACGAAGTGCCTCTTCTGTAAGTACAGGAAAGAGAAAAACTCAGAGCTTTTCCGGCTCGGGATAGTCTTTGCCGAAGGTCTCGGCAGTGACCTTTTTCATGACCTGCGGCTGACGCGGCCTGTCATTGTAATCTGTACGGACAGTTGCTATTTTATCAACAACATCCTGCCCTTCGATGATTTTTCCGAATGCGGCATACTGCCCGTCCAGGTGAGGGGAATACTCATGCATAATAAAGAACTGGCTCCCTGCGGAATTTGGTGCCATTGCCCGCGCCATGGAGAGGACGCCCTTCTCGTGGCTGAGATCGTTACGGAAACCATTGGATGTAAATTCACCGAAAATAGAGTATCCCGGACCGCCGATTCCCTTGCCTTCGGGGTCGCCGCCCTGAATCATAAAACCACTGATTACTCTGTGGAAGATCAGCCCGTCATAAAAACCTTTTTTTACAAGCGAAAGAAAATTGTTGACAGTGTTCGGGGCAACATCCGGATAGAGTTCTGCTTTGAATACACTGCCGTCTTCCATTTCAAAAGTTACAATAGGATTATTCATGAATAGTTGTTCCTTTCTTTCATAGTACGTTCTACTTCACGCTTTGATTCCCGCTCTGCGATGCTGTCGCGCTTGTCGTGTATCTTTTTACCCTTGCAAAGACCTATTTCAACCTTAACCCGCCCGTCCTTAAAATAAAACGAAAGCGGGATAAGGGCGTTACCGTCCTGCATGACGCGGGCATTGAGTTTTGCAATTTCCCGCTTATGCATCAGCAGTTTCCGCGGCCTGACAGGATCCTTATTAAAGATGTTGCCTTTCTCATAAGGGCTGATATGAATGCCGCGGGCCCAGAGTTCACCGTCTTTTACAGTACAGAAAGAATCTTTGAGATTGATCTGACCGTTTCTGACGGATTTGACTTCAGTCCCTGCAAGAACAATCCCTGCCTCAAAACGCTCGAGGATAAAGTAATCATGAAACGCTTTGCGGTTTGCCGCTATTTCTTTTTTTCCTTGCTGTCTGGGCATAGCTGATATCTCTTTCAATTTATGGAATGCTATCATATCATAAACAGGGGAAAAAGAAAAGCACATAATCTGAGAAATCCTCTTTATTTTTTGTACATTACCGGATATAATGTTCTTACTCTATCCATGAAGGGATGAATGCTATGAAAGTTGTACTGCAGAATCTGACGAAAATATTTCCCAACCGGACAAAAAACGGTCCTGACGTCATTGCTGTCAATGATTTTAATTTTGAAATCCCTGACGGAAAACTGATCGGACTTCTTGGCCCATCTGGCTGTGGAAAAAGCACATGTCTGAATCTGATATGCGGTTTGGAACCGCCTACTTCCGGAAAAATATTTTTCGGGGAGGATGATGTGACTAATCTGCCTCCGGAAAACAGAGGAGTAGGCCTGGTATTTCAGAATTATGCGCTTTATCCTCATCTGACTGTCCGGCAGAATATTCTCTTTCCCCTGCAGAATCTGAAGGGAAAAGATAAACTCAGCAAGGCGGAGATGCTGGCAAAAGCCGATGAAGTCGCCAGATTAGTCCAGATTGATCAGCTCATGGATCGCAAACCGAGTGAGATGTCCGGCGGACAGCAGCAGCGTGTTGCCATTGCAAGAGCGCTTGTAAAGCGGCCCCGCGTTCTTCTGCTCGATGAACCCCTTTCCAACCTCGATGCGAGGCTGCGCCTGCAGACGAGGGAAGAAATACGCCGTATCCAGCGTGAGACAGGGATCACAACGGTTTTTGTAACTCACGATCAGGAAGAGGCTATGAGTATCTCCGATCTGATTGTCGTGATGAAAGACGGCATTATTCAGCAGATAGGAAAGCCGCAGGAAGTATACGACAGCCCTGTCAATCTGTTCGTTGCCAAGTTTCTCGGAACACCGAGCATCAATGTCTTTGACGGCAGCGTAAAGGGCGGGCAGCTGTTTATCGGAGATGAGGCGGTGCTTCCCGTTGACGGGGTAGCGGATCAGCAGGTAACAGTCGGCATCCGGCCGGAAGGATTTATCCTGAAGGAAAACGGTGCGCTGACCTGCATGCTGGACAGAGTTGAAGTTATGGGCAGAGATACGAGCGTTGTCTCCGGCCATGCCTGCTGCCTGAGCGACAGCATACGCGCCATTATCAGTGCGGAAAATACGGTCAATACGGCAAAACCGACAGTCAGTTTCGATCTGAAACCGAACAAGGTTTTCCTCTTCCGGAAGGATACGGAAGAGAGAATCCTGTTCTGACGGTAAAAAAGAGGAGAATTCTGATGGAAAAACGAAACCGGAAAGCATGGCTCTATCTGCTGCCTGCGGTGATTTTTCTCGGCCTGTTTATGGTCTATCCACTGGTTGACGTGTTTGTTTACTCCTTCGAGGAAGGGTATAACTCCGCTTCACAGACCTTTTTTGGCACGGGTATCTATAATTATTCCTATGTATTGCATGATCCGTACTTTCTGCAGGCTGTAAAGAATACGTTTATCATTGTGATTATCACAGTTCCTCTTTCTACAGGGATTGCCCTGCTGATCTCCCTCGGCCTGAGTTCCATAAAAAAGCTGAAGGAACTGTATCAGACGGTTTTCTTCCTTCCCTACGTGACCAATACGCTTGCCGTCGGCCTGGTTTTCATGATTCTCTTCAAAAAAACCGCGTATACAGACGGTCTCGTCAATCTTCTGATTCAGTTTTTCGGCGGACAGTCAGTTGATTTTATCGACGGCCCGTACTGGGCAAAGATGTTCGTCATGTGTTTCTATACAATCTGGGTTGTGATGCCGTTCAAGATCCTTATTCTGACGAGTGCGCTGGCGTCTGTTAATCAGGACTACTATAATGCGGCAAAAATTGACGCCACACCGAAATGGCGTGTTTTTACCAGAATCACGCTGCCTATGATTTCTCCGATGATTTTTTATCTGATCATTACCGGCTTTATCGGGGCTTTCAAGGCGTACAGTGATGAGGTTGCCCTCTTCGGAACCGACCTGAATGCGGCAGGTATGAATACAATTGTGGGCTATGTGTACGACATGCTGTATGGGAACAGCGGCGGATATCCGTCCTATGCCTCTTCCGCTGCAATCATCCTTTTCGCAATCGTCCTCACAATCACCTGCATCAACCTGCTCGTCAGCAAAAACAATGTCAGTGCATAAGGAGGCAGGCTATATGAATCGTTCTGAATATGAAAAAATAGAACAGTCTGCCAGAATCAGACAGAAAACAGGGAAAACCGTCGTTTATGTTCTCCTGACGCTCTGGGCGCTGATGGTTCTCTTCCCCTTCTACTGGATGATGCTTACGTCTGTCAAGAGCTACAGCTCCTATAATTCGGAGTATATCCCCAAGTTTTACACCCTTGCACCGACGATGCAGAACTATTCCGACGCATTTACTTCAGTTCCCCTGGCAAGATACTTCACCAATACCATTATCTTTACCCTTTCAACGACGGCACTGATGCTTCTCGTCATTATCCCGGCCGCCTTCGCTTTTTCCCGCCTTGACTTCAAGGGAAAGAATATTGCCTTTACTCTCTTCCTTTCCCTGATGATGATCCCGAATGAACTGGTTATCATCACCAATTTTCAGACGATCACCAACTGGGGAATGCGGAATACCTTCTGGGGGCTGATTCTGCCTTCGGTCACCTCTGTTTTCTACATCTATCTGCTGAAGGAGAATTTTGAACAGATCCCGGATGAGCTTTACAAGGCGGCTAAGGTTGATGGCACTTCCGACCTCAAGTATCTCATCAAGGTAATGATTCCTATCTGCCGGCCGACTATCATCACCATCACGATCCTGAAAATCATTGAGTGCTGGAATTCCTATGTGTGGCCGCGCCTGATTACGGACAATGAGAATTATTTCCTCGTATCAAACGGTATTCAGGAGATCCGTGAAAACGGCTTCGGCCGTGAGAATATCCCTGCCATGATGGCAGCCGTTGTGGTGATTTCCATACCGCTGATCATTCTCTTCCTGGCATTCCATAAGAAAATTATGGCCGGGGTATCCAGAGGGGGGACAAAGGGATGAAAAAGCGGTTTGCGGTGTCCTTCTTCGCCTTTTTCATGATCCTGAGCATCGTCTTCCTCGGCGGATGCCACGGCTCGGAAAAACGGGCGGCGTTTGAAATCCCTTCGGCATTTGACACATCCAGACAGTATACCGTTACATTCTGGGCAAAAAATGATACCAACAAAGTGCAGACGGCGATTTATGAAAAGGCAATCTCGGATTTTGAAGCGCTTTATCCGAATATCACGGTCAATCTGCGCCTTTATACGGACTATGGCCGTATCTATAATGATGTTATTACCAATATCGCGACGAATACTACGCCGAATGTCTGCATCACATACCCTGACCACATCGCTACTTACCTGACAGGAGACGGGGTTGTTGTCCCGCTTGATGATTTGCTGACAGATAAAAACTACGGCCTCGGGGGTAGTGAACTGCGTTTTGACGCACCGACTAAAAGCGAAGTTGTCCCTGCCTTCCTGAAGGAATGCACCATCGGAGGCGTATGCTATGCACTGCCGTACATGCGCTCTACGGAGGCGTGCTATATCAACAAAACCTTTGTTGAGGCTCTGGGTTACACGCTGCCGGAAGTCCTGACCTGGGATTTCGTCTGGGAGGTCTCCGAAGCAGCGATGGCCAAAGATGCTGACGGCAACTTTCTGATCAACGGGCAGAAGGTCATGATCCCCTTTATCTACAAGTCTACCGATAACATGATGATCCAGATGCTGAAGCAGCGGGATGCAGGCTACTCGGAAAGCAGCGGAAAGATCGAAATCTTCAATGATACGACGAAGGAACTGCTGCTTACCATTGCTGAGCATGCCGGTACAAGGGCGTTCTCAACGTTCAAAATATCAAGTTACCCGGCCAATTTCCTCAATGCCGGGCAGTGCATTTTTGCTGTGGACTCCACAGCCGGTGCAACCTGGATGGGCACAAATGCACCGCTTCTGGATATAAGCGCGGACAAGGTTGTCGATTTTGAAACCGTTGTGATGACAATTCCGCAGTTTGACCCGGAAAACCAGAAGATGATCTCCCAGGGCCCTTCGGTCTGTGTGTTCAATAAGGCGGACAGGCAGGAAGTTCTGGCATCCTGGCTTTTTGCCCAGTATCTGCTGACCAACGATGTGCAGATTGCCTATGCCGAAACGGAAGGCTATGTGCCTGTGACCCTGAAGGCACAGGAGACGCCGGAATATCAGGATTATCTTTCCAGAATAGGGGAAGACAACAACACCCATTATGACATCAAGTTCCTGGCTTCCGAGCTGCTGCTGGAGCATACGGATGACACGTTCGTTACACCGGTGTTCAACGGATCGGCTTCTCTTCGGGATGCTGCCGGGCAGATGATTGAAAATGTGACGAAGTCCATGCGCCGCAAGGAAACCGTGGACGATGCCTATATCAGCAAACTCTATGACGACGTCACCTCTCTCTACCGCCTGAATCTGGAAGGCACCGGCGCAGAGGCAAATGCAAGGCAGGAACTCGGGCCTCTCCCGAAAACTTCGGTGATTCTCCTGAGTTCCCTGGCGGCTGCCTGGGTCCTGATTGCGGTTTATTTCTGCATAACGAAACTCAGGAAAAAAAGTTAGATTTTTAGTTAAAATTATTATTGCATTACCCGGGAAAACCGATATAATATTAATCAGCAACCCCATATTAAACAAAGGAGAAATAAAAATGAAGAAACTGTTGGCATTGATGCTCGTACTGGCTATGGCATTCTCTTTCACAGCCTTTGCTTCCGCAGATGGCGAAGTGATGAGCTATGCCGAGTATGCAGAAGCTGAGCTCGACACTGCTGTTGTTGTCGAGACCTATGTACAGGCACACCAGGCCTGGTGGGATGGAAAAGTAACAGTCTATACGCAGGATGAAGACGGCGCATACTTCCTCTACAACATGGCCTGCTCCGAGGAAGATGCTGAAAAGCTCGTTCCCGGCGCAAAAATCAAAGTGACCGGCTATAAGTCTGAGTGGGCAGGAGAAGTTGAGATCACCGATGCAACATTTGAGTTTGTTGACGGTGAGCCGTTCATTGCCGAGCCCGAAGATGTCACCGCACTGCTCGGTAAAGAAGAGCTGGCAGAGAAGCAGAACAAACTGGTTGCTTTCAAGGGAATGACCGTGGAAGCTTACGATGAGTCCGGCGCTGCTTTTGCTTACAAGAACGACGTTGACAAGACGGATGACCTCTATTTCAAGGTTTCCAAGGACGGCGAAGTCTATGACTTCTGCGTAGAGTTCTATCTCTGCGGCAAAGACACCGATGTCTACAAAGCTGTCGAAGCCCTGGAAGTCGGCCAGGTAATCGATCTGGAAGGTTTCCTCTACTGGTATGAAGGTGCCAACCCGCACATCACCAGCGTAAAAATGCACGAAGAAGCTGCAGTATAATTTTTCACCGAAGCAGATCTTCCCGCTGAGCCGGAATTCGATCCGAACCCCGGCTATTCTTGACAAAGCCATGGAGCAGAATCTCTGGGTTCCTATGACCTGAGTTTTCCTGAAATAAACAGATAATCACTGACAGAAGGGTGCCCGTCATGGGCATCCTTCTTTTTATAGTCCTTCACGAAAAAATATGTAGAAATTGTGAACAGGATGTGATATAATTATCTTTACATTATGTAAACAGTATTATTGATCCTGACCGCCGGATGTTACAGACAGAAGAAAGTTTTTGCTTCGATATCTGTCAGATTCCGGTTAAAGCGGGCAAAATACCATAAAGCTTGCCTTATTGCCTGATTTGTGTTAAAATAAAAGCCTTGTGATATCAGGACTGTAATGCAATCCATGCAGAATGGAAGGTGCTCATCTTGGAGAAGTATATCGTTCACGGCGGAACCCCTTTGAAGGGAGAAATTGAAATCAGCGGTGCGAAGAACGCTGCTGTTGCAATGATTCCTGCCGCCCTGCTGGTGGAGGGTGTCTGCCGTATTGAAAATATGCCGCATATCAGTGACACGGATATGCTCCTTACCATCATTTCCGAACTCGGTGCGAAGGTCAGGTTTGTCCGCAATTCCACAGTGGAAATCGACTGCACCAATGTCTCTTTCCATGATGCCCCGTTTGATCTGATGAGAAAAATCCGCGCGTCCTATTATCTCATCGGGGCCATGCTGGGCCGCTTCGGTGTTTCGAAGACGACAATGCCCGGCGGCTGCAACTTCGGTGAAAGGCCGATTGACCAGCATATCAAGGGGATGGAAGCGCTTGGAGCGGATGTCGCAGTGGAGCACGGCTTCGTGTATGCAGCAGCGCGTGACGGCCGGCTGCACGGATCCAAGGTGTATCTGGACAAAGTGTCTGTCGGGGCAACGATGAATATCATTCTGGCAGCCGTCCTGGCTTCCGGCAGAACCATCATAGAAAATGCCGCCAGAGAACCCCATATTGTTGACCTGGCAAACTTCCTCAACTCCATGGGGGCCGACGTGCGCGGCGCCGGTACAGACACCGTCAAGATTTACGGGGTGGACAAGCTCCATGGCGGTACGTATGCGGTGATTCCCGATCAGATTGAAGCGGGGACCTATATGGTTGCCGCCGCGGCGACGCATGGCGAAGTGCTGGTGAAGAATATTATTCCGAAGCATCTCGAGTGCATTGCGGACAAGCTGCGCGAGACCGGCACGATCGTTCAGATGTATGAGGATTCCGTGCTTGTCAGGAACACCGGAAACATCCGGAAAACCAATATCAAAACGATGCCATATCCTGGATTCCCGACGGATATGCAGCCGCAGATGGCGGCTTTACTGGCGCAGGCTGACGGAACCTCCGTTATCACGGAAGGTATCTATGACAACCGCTTCAAGTACGCACAGGAAATGCGGAAAATGGGCGCCGACATTCATGTTGACGGCAAGGTCTGCGTCATTCAGGGCAGAAAGCGCCTCACCGGTGCGCCGGTTCTGGCCTGCGATCTGAGAGCAGGCGCGGCCATGGTCATCGCCGCTCTCTGCGCGGAAGGGGAGAGCGTGATTGATGACGTGCATTTCATTGAGCGCGGATATGAGGACTTTGTCAGTAAACTTCAGCACCTTGGGGCAGACATCCACATTGAATATTTCCCCGAGGAGCCTGAAGGTTCAGAGATAATAACAGCTATCAGCTGAAAAAAAGGGGAGTGCTTCTTGCAGGCACTCCCTTTTCCGGAGTATATACTATGCTTTCAGTAAAAATGATCTGTGTAGGCAAAATGCGGGAAAAGTACTGTACGGATGCTTTTCAGGAATATGCCCGGCGCCTGTCGGCATACTGCAGTTTTGAATGCACGGAGCTTCAGGAAACGCGCCTGCCGCCCTCTCCCGGAGAGAAGGAACTTTCCGCGGCTCTTGACAAGGAAGCCGCAGCCATCGTGAAGGTGCTGCCTAAGGATGCCTGTATCGTCGCCCTCTGCGTGGAGGGCAGAAAGCTTTCCAGTGAACAGCTTGCGGAACTGATCCGTGAGCGGGAAAATTCCGGAAGACCTCGGATCTGCTTCCTGATCGGCGGTTCCTACGGGTTGTCGGAAAAAGTGAAGCAGCTTGCCGATCTGAAGCTTTCCATGTCTGATATGACCTTTCCGCATCATCTGGCGCGTGTAATGGCTGCCGAGCAGATTTACAGAAGCTTTAAAATTCTGGAAGGGTCAGCCTATCATAAATAAGTATTTGAATATAAACAATAAATGTCAGTTTCAGGAGGATTCACAATGAGTTTTGATTACATGGAAGAATACCGCCGCTGGATGGACAGCCCGAGCCTCAGCGAAGAGGAATGGAATGAACTGAACGGCATCGAAGAAGACGAAAAAGAAATTGAAAACCGTTTCTTTGCCCCTCTGGAGTTCGGCACAGCCGGTCTGCGCGGCATCATGAAAACCGGCCTGCATAATATGAACATCCATATCATCCGTCATGCCACCCAGGCTTTCGCGGACGTCATCAAAGCCGAGGGCGAGGAAGCCATGAAGAAGGGTGTTGCGATTGCGCATGACTGCCGCAACAACAGCGAGCTGTTTGCCAGGGAAGCGGCCAGTGTTATGGCTGCCAACGGCATTTTTGTCCGTATCTTTGAATCCCTGCGTCCTACACCGGAGCTGAGCTTTGCGATTATTCATTACGGCGCTGCAGCGGGCCTGAACATTACGGCCAGCCACAATCCCAAGGAATACAACGGGTACAAGGTTTACTGGTCGGACGGTGCTCAGCTTCCGCCGCAGAAGGCTTCCGCTATTGCCAAAAGAATGGAAGAAATCGATATTTTCACCGGCTATACCAGCTGCGACTTTGATGACGCGGTAAGGGAAGGGAAAATCAAGATCATCGGTGAAGAGACAGACGAGCTCTTCCTTGAAAATGTGCTGAATGAGGCAATCAATCTGAAGGCTGTTCAGGAAGCGGCGGATGATCTGCGTATCGTCTATACGCCATTCCATGGCTGCGGATACAAAATTGTACCGGAAGCCCTTCGCCGCCTCGGGATAAAGCACCTCTATCCGGTTCCCGAACAGATGGTGATTGACGGCAATTTCCCGACAGTCATCAGCCCTAACCCGGAAAACCCGGAAGGCTTCTATCTGGCTGTTGACCTGGCAAAGAAGGTAAACAGTGACCTGATCATCGGCACAGACCCCGATTCTGACCGCATCGGCACCATGGCGCGTGCAGCCAACGGTGAATTTGTCCCCATCACGGGCAATCAGCTGGGCGTGCTCCTGCTTGACTATATTATCACGGCAAGGCGTGCGGCCGGAACTCTCCCCGAAAACGCAGGAACGGTCGCCAGCATTGTGACGACGGGCATGGCCAGGGCAATTGCAGAGGCCAACGGCGTCCACTTTGAAGATACCTTCACCGGCTTCAAGTTCATGGCAGAGCGCGTTGCCCAGTGGGACGCAGCCGGCACTTATCGCTATATCATGGCCTATGAAGAAAGCTACGGCTATATGATCGGCGATTACGTCCGCGACAAGGATGCCGTGACGGCCTCCATGCTTGTTGCGGAAATGGCTGCTGCCTACAAACTGCGTGGCATGACGCTTCTTGATGCTATTCAGGCCCTCTACGAAAAATACGGCTGGTTCAGTGAAAAGACACTGAATCTTGTCATGCCCGGTGTTGACGGGCTGGACAAAATGCGCCGCATGATGACATCCCTTCGGGAAGCTCTGCCGGATAACATTGCCGGAGAGAGCGTTGTGCGTATCCGCGATTATCTCGACGGCAGCATCTATGTAACCGGCCTCGGCAAAGTCGACCATACGCCGATTTCCGGCTCCAATGTACTGTACTTCGAAATGGCGGACGGGAGCACCTTCATCATCCGTCCCTCCGGTACAGAACCGAAGATCAAAATCTACATTCTTGTCCGCGGTGCGGATCAGAGCAGCTGTGATGAAAAAATCCGGCGCTTCAGCGACTATGCGGAAAAGATGGGCAAATGAGTAAAGAAAAAGCAAGCCTGGCAGAGCTGTTCATCGCCTTTGCCAAAGTCGGCGTGCTGACGTTCGGCGGCGGTTATGCCATGATTCCCATTCTGGAAAGAGAGCTGGTCGATAATCACTCCTGGGCGACGAATGAGGAGCTGATGGACTATTACGCTGTCGGACAATGCACGCCGGGGATTATTGCGGTCAACACAGCCACGTTTGTCGGGAAAAAAGTGGCAGGTGTGCCCGGAGGGATCGTGGCATCGCTCGGCGTGGTTGCACCGTCGGTTGTGATCATCACCCTCATTGCAGGCATTCTTACCAGCTTTGCGGATATCCCAGCTGTAAAAAGCACCTTCGGCGGTATCCGCGTCTGCGTCTGTGTGCTGATCTTCAATTCCGTCCTGAAGC
>JAEEGK010026508.1_pt1 | contig 11790 bp, 7 predicted proteins | sample 8958771 | NCBI WGS metagenome assembly JAEEGK01 (sample SAMN16246547, study PRJNA631951) | gut metagenome | biome: gut microbiome; feature: rumen; material: SC-attached | host: Bos | place: Iran: Karaj | collected 2018-10 | reverse complement strand
CCCAATCCCCAATCCCCAATCCCCAATCCCCAATCCCCAATCCCCATCCCCAAAAGAAGTTTTGTACGACAATTTTTTATTATATATAAAAATTTAAATATTAATTTAAAAATAAAAAATATAAAATTTAATTAATTGTTTTTCAAAAAAGAATAAATATTTGTCAAATTTTAATTTTAAAATATTAAATATTTAATTATTTATTTTCTTCAAATATGATTGGAGATTGGTTTGAATATTTTTTTAATTTTTGATTTTGATCTGCTCTATTATTCTCTTTTACTTTTGGATAAAATTGTAATTTACTTAATAAAAATTCAAATTTTGGATATAAACTCTTTTTTTTATTTATATATAGTCTTTTTCTTTTTTTCTTTAACATATTTTTATTTTCAATGTTTTCATTTTCCATTAATTATTATTATTAGAATTTGAATAAAATAATTGGATTAATTAAAACAAATTCATAAATTTCAAAAAAATGAAAATAAAAAATTAAAAAAAATTTATTATTAAAATCATATTTTTATTGATAATTACAATAATCAGAATCTTAATAAAAGATTTCTTATGTTTGAGCATCAAATAAAACCATTAAACCAAAGAAACTTAATAAAATTCCAAATAACATATTACTTAATTCTACATGTAATTTAAGAAATTCAATTTTATAGAGAAAAATTTAATTATCATTGAAAATATAATTAATATTAATTTTTGAAAATATTAATTCTTATAAATTTACCATAAATTATTAATTATATAAATCTGTTATTGTTTTATTTGATAAGACAATATTTGACATTTTTATTATTTTTTAGATTTAAATTATTTTCAAATTATTTTTTATCATATATATATCAATTATATATTTTTTATGTCGAAGAAAGAAATTTCATTTTGTTGTCCTAAATATAAAGGGAGTGGAAAAAATAAAAAACTATTAAATTATATTCAAGGTTCTTTAGATGATTCTTTTAAAATGAAAAAAATGGCAATTCAACATATAGAATCATTTAATTATGCAATGGGAACAATATTAAAAATTCTCCCAAAATATATAAGACCAATAGAAATAAAACCAACTGAGCAAACTTCTTCAATTTTTTCTCATAAATGTATAATATCAATTGACAATTTAGAATTAGGAAAACCAGAACTTGATATTCAAAACATTTCATATAAATATGATAAAACTCTTTATCCAAGTGAATGTAGAGAAAGACAAATAAATTATAATGCACCATTACAAGCAACAATAACAATGAAATTTGATAATTCACAACCACAAACTTTTGTAGATAAATTAGGTTATATTCCAATTATGGTACAAAGTGATTTTTGTAATTTAAAAGGTAAAAATTTAAATGAATTAATTAAATTAAAAGAAGATATTCATGATTTTGGTGGTTATTTTATTATTAATGGACTTGAAAAAATAATAAGAATGATTACTATTACAAGAAGAAATTATCCAATTGCTTATGTTAGACCATCTGCTGCGAAAAAAAAACAAAATTGTTCTGAATTTGTTTGTGAAATGAAATGTGTTAGAGAAGATTTAACATCACATACAATTTCTTTACATTATATGAATGATGGTACTATTTGTTTAAGGATTTTAATTATGAAACAAGAATTAATGATTCCTTTAATTTTAATATTAAAAGCTCTTTTAGATTGTCCTGATATGTATCTTTATAATAGAATTGTTAGAGGGAATAATAATAATTCTAAATTAACTGAATGTGTTGAAGTACTTATTGCTGATGGTAAAAAATATGGTTATTCAACTAAAAAAGAATATTTATTTCATTTAGGAAGAATTTTACGTAATACAATTGGTTTTAAAAATATTAATGATATTACAAATGATCAAGTTGGTATTTTTTTTATAAAAGAATATATATGTATACATGCAAATGATTGGAATGATAAATTTAATATTTTATGTTTAATGTCCGAAAAATTATATTCTCTAGCATTTGGTTTTATTAAACCAGATAATTATGATGCACCAAATAATCATGAAATACTCCTTCCAGGTCATTTATATTTAATGGTTCTTAAAGAAAAAATATGTGATATGTTAAAAAATCTAGAACAGAGAATTATATTATTTTTCAAAAAAGGAAAAGACAAGCAAAAAGCAAAAGATATAAATTGGTTAAAAAAATTAATAGATGGATTAGTTCCATTAGGAAAAAGAATTGAATACTTTTTAGCAACAGGAAATCTATTAAGTAAAACAGGATTAGATTTAAAACAACAAGTAGGATATACAATAGCAGCAGAACGTTTAAATATAATGAGATATATAAGTCATTTTAGATCAGTTCACAGAGGTCAATTTTTTCAAACAATGAAAACTTCATCACCAAGGAAATTATTACCTGAAAGTTGGGGTTTTCTTTGTCCTGTTCATACTCCTGATGGAGGTCCTATTGGTTTATTATTACATATTAGTGAAGGATGTGAAATTATTTCTGGAATAAGTGATTCTAATAAAAATCAAATTGAATGTACTTTATCTTCTTTTGGTATGATTCCAATTTCTAGTGATTTACATGAACATATTGGAGGTAATGATTATCCTGTTGTACTTGATGGAATTTTAATTGGTTATGTTAATAATGATTTTGTAAATATTTTTGTTGAAACTGTTAGGAAATGTAAAGTTTTAGGTGAAAGAAATATTCCTAATAAAATGGAATTGGCATTTATTCCTAGAACAACTGAAAGTATGTCTTTTATGTTTCCTGGAATTTTCTTATTTACTTGTCAAGCTAGAATGGTAAGAAAAGTTAAAAATTTAGCATATAATAAAGAAGAATATATTGGACCAATTGAACAATTATATTTAGATATTGCATGCTTACCTGAAGATATTAAACCTGGTACTTGTCATCAAGAAATTGATAATGTTAGAATTATGTCACTTATTGCAGGATTGACACCTTTTTGTGATTATAATCAATCACCTCGTAATTTATATCAATGTCAAATGGGTAAACAAACAATGTCAATTCCTTATTTTAATTTTCCTTATAGATGTGATAATAAAACTTATAGAATTTTATTTCCTCAAAGTCCAATTGTAAAAACTAGAATACATGATGAATATGGTTTTGATTATTATCCTTCTGGTACAAATGTTGTTGTTGCTGTACTTGCTTATACAGGTTATGATATGGAAGATGCAATGATAATAAATAAAAGTGCATATGAAAGAGGATTTGGTCATGGAATAGTATATAAAACAAAAACCAAAATATTAAATGAAAGAAATGGGAGAAGTTCAATTGAACCTAGATACAGAATGTTAGATTGTTTTAATAATCGTCATGATAAAGAAATGGTAATAACTGCATTACGTGGTCAAAACTTTCCTCAACATATAGGAAGTGATGGTTTACCATATATAGATACATATTTACAACAAGGAATGATAGAAATGATATATGTTGACAATTCAAAAAATTGTCCAGTAATAAGATATTATAAAGACTCTGAACCATCATGGGTTGACACAATTAGAATATTTCCTTCAAATATATATGATCCAAATGAAATTAATATAAATATAAAATATCGTATTCGACGTAATCCAATAATAGGAGATAAATTCTCTTCTCGTCATGGACAAAAAGGTGTATTAAGTCAATTATGGCCTCAAGTAAACATGCCATTTACAGAAGAAGGAATAACTCCAGATTGTATAATAAATCCACATGCATTTCCATCACGTATGACAATAGGAATGTTAATAGAATCATTAGCAGGGAAAAGTGGTTCATTAGATGGTAAATTTCAAGAATTTCCAACATTTGCTCAATTTGATAATGATGATGCAATAGGTTATTTTGGTCAAGAATTATTAAAGAAAGGATTTAATTATTATGGTAATGAAATAATGTATTCAGGAGTATCAGGACTTCAAATGAAAGCAGATATATTTATGGGTATAGTATATTATCAAAGATTACGTCATATGGTTGGTGATAAAGCACAAGCAAGAGCAACTGGACCAATTGAAGTTTTAAGTAGACAACCTGTTAAAGGAAGAAAAAAAGGAGGTGGTATCAGATTTGGTGAAATGGAAAGAGATACTTTATTAGCTCATGGTATTAGTTATTGTTTAAATGATAGATTATTTAAAAGTAGTGATTATAGTGAAGGTTATATTTGTAAGAGATGTGGAGAAATGCTTGCTGTTGTTGATATTAAAAAAACTGAAAATGTTAATGGGAAAGTTGTTAATAATAATGATGTATTTTGTAGAAATTGTAAAGGGAATTTTTGTGAGAAAGTTGCTATTCCTTATGTTTTAAGGTTTTTGACTAATGAATTAGCTGCTATGAATATTAAATTAAGTTTTGGATTAAAGGAAAAAGGAGAATTTGAATAAATAATATTTGAATTTTTTAGATGATTATTTATTTAAAGTTTTTTTTTTAAAGTATTGATATTTCATAAATAAATAAAAACGTAATTAATAAATATTCAAAATTTATTAATATATTATGATTTAGTATATTTTTTATTTGTAGAAGTGAAAAATGAAAAAGATGATTTTTTTTTTTTTTTTCATTAATATAATGTCCTTAGGAGAAAATAATATAAATATAACTAAAAAAGTAAAAAAATCATCTCCAAGAAAAAAATTATCAATGATACGTCAATCAGTAACATTTAATATAGATTCAGATGAAATAATGTCATCAACTTTTGTTTCAAATATTGCAGGAGCATTTAAAAATAAAATATTACACAAAAAATCATATGAAATAAAAGATGATTTTTTTGCTTTATTAGATTCATTAAAACAATGTTTTATTTCTAGCGGATTAAAAGCAACTATTAAAAATTCAAATTATTTACAAAGAGGGAAATATAAACATTATTTTAAAATAATTGTATTTGATTTATTTGTAAAAGAATTAGTTTGTATTCTTTTTTATTTTTTAAGAAAATGGGAATATAGAGGTTATTTGAGAATTGTTTTATTTTTATTTTTTACTTTTCTTTGTACAGTTGATAAACCACAATTTTTAGCTATTTTATATGTTATTAAACAAATTTTTAAATTTTTTGGTTATGTTATAATTAATATTATTACTAAAAAAATGTTTCAAGATGATAATAATATACAATCAATTATTTATGGAATTATATCTTCTTTTTATGATATTATAATAGGGAGAATTATAAATAATTTTAAAATATAATCACTTTTTTTAAATTTAAATATTTTAAATTATAATTTATAATTTTAATATTTCTTATTTCAATAATAATCATTTGAAATTAAATTAAAAAACATTTTTACATTTTTATAATTTATTCTTTTATTCTTAGAAATATTATTATTTTTGTTTTTGACTATTTCAATAAAAGAATGATGATTTATATTTTTGCAAATATTCCACTTTTTTTGTTCTATTTAAAAATCACTTTTTATAATTATTTATTGATTAATATTTTGATATTAATTTGAATTCTAATTAATATGTTCCTTCTAATATTTTTAATTATTCATAATTAGTTTTTAATTTTTAAGTTTTTTTTTATCAATTTTATTATTTCTTTTTTAATATTTTTGATTATTTCTTCCTTTAGAAAAAAATTTTTATACCCTCAATTTTAATTTTTCCTTTTAAAATTAGTAAAAAAATAATACTATTTTAAAAACAAAATAATAGAATTGAAGAACTAATTAAAAAAACAGAAACCTGAATATGAAGATAAATAATTTAATTAAAAAACAAATAATATAAATTCATTTTGTTAAAAATTATTTAAAAACTTATAAAAATTTATTATTATTTGTTTAATACTTCAATTAATATTTAAAATTTTGGCATATTAATTCTAATTTGTTGTGGTTGTCTTTCCATCATAGACTTAAACATCCCACGATTAATTCTTCCATCTCTAGTTTCTTTTCCAATACTTTGAATAGGTAAAGTAGGTTTCTGTGTCATAATTTGATGACCAATAGAACTATAAATATAATAAGTTTCATTCTTAGTAAAAATTTTATCAGCTAAACCTTCTCTTTTTCCTTTTTTAAAAGAATATCCAGGTACTTTAATATATTGACTCAAAGCATCTAAATTATCTTGTTTATAAGAAGAAGGACCAACATTTTTACCAGAACCAGTAGGAATAATTAAACTATCAGCATTAGTTCTAATTCCTAATTTATATGTTGGATATCTTTGAACTTGACTTCTTCTATCCCATTCAGGATCATATCTTCCTGGACCAGGACTTTTCTCATTAAAATCATATTTTACTCTTGGTTCCAAATCAATTGCACCTCCAACTACATGATTCCATTTTTTTGGTATTTTAGATAAATCTGATGATTCATCATATTTATGTTTGTACATTTCAAATATTTCACCACTATATAAAGGTGGTCTTAATGAATTTCCCATTTTCCATTCTGGAGGACGATCATATTTTAAATTTGAATATTGAGCTTGAGAATATATTGGTCCTGGGGTTTTTGTGAATGTGTATAATGGAGTTCTTTTTGCTTTTCCTATTGAATATTGTGGAGCTGTTGGCTTTTCTGCAAGTACCATTTTACCAAATCCTGTTCTTGCTTGATGTTGAAGGAATTCTTGCTCTTTTTGATCTAGTTATATGTTATATAAAGTATTTTTTTTTACAGTATTTTGATGCTTCACGAGCTCTTTCTTCGTCTCGTCGTTTTTGTTCTTCTAATTTTTCTTGGGCATCCATTTTGTAACTCTTAAATTTATTAAATTTTTTTATTTTTTTTTTAGAAGGTTTTTTTTAATATTTTTAGGAATTTTTTGGATTTAAATTATTTATTCTTTTTTAAATAAAGTCTAAATATTGTAATGTTAATTTAGTAGTTGAAAAGTATTGTAATAATTTTAATTAAGAAGACAATAATAATATAATTTTTATTTATTCGTTTAAAATTTCTTTTAAATTTTTATAATTTGTTAATTGTAACATTAATTTTAAAATAATAATTTAATAATTTATATAATTAAATAAAATGGAAACTGAAGAAGTTCCAAATTTACCTTTAAATGTAGTTCAAATATTAAAATCAATAAAACCTAATCCCGATTACAAAAAACTCAAACCAATTTCACTAGATACAAATTTATATGATCACATAAAAAAAATGTATTTAACTCAATTAACAATAAATGATGATTGTAAATACAATGATTTATTTGAAGACATATCAATAAGAATTAAAAAAGATGGAACATATTTCCCAAATAATGATATATCAGATGAGCAAATAGATAAAATTTTAAAAGATCCAAAATTATCAGAAAATTTATTAAATTCATTTAAAAAAGAAAAAGAATTATTAAAACCAGCAGCAAAAGCAGAAGAAGGAGGAGAAGGAGGTGAGCCTCAAGCAGTAACTCAAATAAACTTCATTCCAGATTATTATGATTTATTCCAAAAATTTTCAATGACAGGAATATCAATGACAAAAAAGGAATTAATATTATTAAGTACATCCTTATCAAAATTAGCAACAACATTAACAAATGGTAACATAACATTCTTTGGTAAATTTTTTGGTACAGAAAAAGATTATTATGTAGTAGAAGCAACTGAAATAGATGCACAAGAAGGTTTTAATTATGATAATGATATGGAAAAAAGAAAAGAAGATGGAGTTAATAGAAATGTTTTTTTTGTAACAAACAATTTATGTGATAAATGGATAGAATTACCTGATATAAAACCATCTCAAATAAGAGAAAGTAGAACAATAAAATATATTCTAACAGGTAATTTAGATAATAAAATATATTCAAATCCAACTTTTAATGGTACTGAAAAAATATATTTAAGATGTATGATTGCAAGAATATATCATGGAGCTAAATTAGTTCCTTCAATTAATCATTATACAATTGAAGATCCTGAAAGTCCATTTAAACCTTTTGTTCCTGCTGAAAAACCTAAACCATTTACATATGATGATTTATCAAATTTAAAAACTTGGATTCATTATCCTCCAGGTATATTAAAATGTGGTAGAGTTTCTCATATTATTCCTGAAGAAGTTCCTGAAGGTGTTGAACCTGATGATTTTAGGAAAAAATTTATTGCACAAGATCCTTTTGATAAAAGAATTAAAAGTGTTATTGAAGATAAGAAAATAATAATTAATTCTAATAAAAGTATTATTCCTTGGAAAATTGAAAAAGGATATGAAGATTCAATTTATATTAATCCATATATTAAATTATTAGATGAAACTCAACCTGATTTTGATCCACTTGAACAAAAAGATAATAAAGCAAATTATTTAGTTGTTTGTGTTAAAAGTTTAAGATGGCCTGGTGCTGTTAATTTTTATACTAATAAAGAAAGTTATTTCTTTTATTTTGGAAATGGACACAAATATCAAGAAGTTGATGAATATAATTATGTATTTAGAGAATTTCCTACTATTCCAAATGATCCTCCTACTAAAGAAGATCAACCTGAACCTAGAGAACCTAAAGTTGAAGAAAATGTTGAAGAGAAAAAAGAAGAAGAAAAGAAAGAAGAAGAAGAAAAAAAGGAAGATGAAGAAAATAAAGAAGAGGAAGAAGGATAAATATATTAATATTTTATGTTAGTAAATTTAAATTTTTTGATAAATTCAAAATATATTATTTATTTATTTTTGTTTTTTAAAATATAATAATATAATTAAAATATCCATTTATTTATATATAAAATTTATAATAATTATCTATCATACAATAAATTATCATTTAAAAAAATTACTCCTTTGAATATTACAAAAGTATTTCAAAATAAAAAATTATTTAATTGCTTTATAAGAAGTAAAAAATAAATGATCAAATTCAGTAACAGAATTACTTTTAGGTTTAATATTATTATTCTTAAAATACTTTTGCATCCAAGGATGTACAAATAATTCAGTCATTTTCATTCTTTTATCAGGATCTTTCTGTAATAATTTATCAACAAAATCAATAGCTTCTTTAGAAACATCTTGAAATAAAGTAGGATAAAAAGGTGTTTTTTCATAAACAGTTTTCCTAGCAATTTCTTTAATATTATTCTCATCATCAAAAGGTAAAACTCCACTTAAAAGTAAATAAGTAATAACACCAATAGACCATAAATCACATCTTTCATCATAAGGAATATCTTGTAAAACTTCAGGAGAAACATAAGATAAAGTTCCATAAGGTTCAGTACATTTTTCACCTGATCTTACAATTTTACTCAAACCAAAATCTAATAATCTAATATCAGCATTTTCAGTATTATCAGTCATTAAAATATTTTCTGGTTTAACATCTCTATGAATAATACCAAATGAATGAAGATAATAAACAGCTGATGATAATTTTCTTATTATTTCAGCAGCACGTTTTTCTGGAAGTTTAAAATTTCTTTGTTCAATATAAGCAAATAAATCTGATCCTGCACAATATTCCATTATTATATATATTTTTTCCTCATTTTCTATTACATCATATAATGTTATTATATTTGGATGTTGTCCTATTTTTAATATTTCTATTTCTGTTTTTGTTAATTGCATTTCTTGTTCTGTAATTCCTTGTTTATTTATTATTTTTATTGCAACTTTTCTTCCTGTTAATTTATGAATTCCTAATTTCACTAAACCAAATTTTCCTTTTCCTAATGTGCCCTTTACATCAAAGAATTCTGATAATATTGTTAAATCAATTGCTTTTTTTAAATGATTTACCCAAGCGTTTAATCTTTTTTTCTTCTTTAATAAATAATTTCTTGTTATATTTGGATAAATTAATGAAAATGAAAAATATTGTCTATCTTCAAATTTAAAATTAGGATTTATTTTAACAAATGCATCTGCTAAATGATGAAATCCAATAAACATTTTTGAATATTTATCTTTATAAAAAAATAAATCACGGAAAACTAATTTAAAATATAATTTTTTTCTTTTATTAGATTTTGTAATTTTATAAATATAACCTTCATAATTAATAATTTTAATATCATCACAATCAACAGCACTACTATAATCAAAAGATTTATCATCAATTGGTACTTTTAAACTTGGATTATGTATTTCACTTTCTTCAATATTTTTTGATGTATCAAAAGTAATAAATTGACCATTTTTTCTTCTTGGCATAATTGTAGAATTAAAATCATATTCAGAATGTACATTTGATACATTTATTTCAGGATTATCTACTTTATTTTTATTTTCTTTATTTTTTGTCTCATTTTTATTTTTATTATTTTGTTTATCTTTTTTATCATTTTCTTTATCCTTTTCTTTATCATTTTTATTTTTATCTTCTAAATATTCTTTTGTATCAATGCGCTTAAATTTTTCTTCTTCATCATCATCATCTTTTTCTTCAGGAATTAATGATTTAGATCTTTGAGTCATTTTATTTTTAATAGTAGGAGATAAAATTCTAGATCTTAAAGTTGGTTGAGCAACAAAATGAAAAGACTGAGTTACAAATTGTTGACTTGATGATCTATGAAAATCTCCTGGATTTACAGAATTATATGCTTCAATAATTGAAAGAGTATCATTATTAAATGGTCTTTTTTCATAAATAAATAAAAGTAAAAATAGAAATATATCACTATTTCTTTCTTTAATTACTTTTTTAAAATTATGAAGATTTAATGTTTCATTTTCACCAAAAGCATTTGATAATATTGTTGATAATTCATTTTGTACTTCAATCCTATCTATAAATGCAGCTTTTTCATATTTTAATAATTGAGCTTTTTTAGGTTGATTTGTGTTTATTGGAACATATTCTAAAATTAATTTTACATCATTTATTTTAATTTTACCATCTTTATCAAAATCATATATATTAAAAATAAATTTTAAAAGCTGTTCATAATAACCAGAAAATAAAGTAGTCATTCCAGAAACAAATTCTTTAACATCTAAATAATTATCACCATTTAAATCAAAAGTTGAGAATAATCTATCACTAATTATTCCATTTAATTCATAATATTTTGTAAATGTTAATCTTGATATTCCTTTCCCTTCTTCTTTATTTCTTTGTGATAAATCTCTCCAAATGTTTACTAAGTATTCTGTAAAAATGTATAAGTTTGAAACTTTATATAATGATAAAATATCTGTAATGTTAAATCTATCTTGGTATATTCCTGAATTCATTTTAATTTTTTTTATTATTTATTTTTTATTTTTTATTTATTTTATTTTTACAGTTTTATTATTTTTTAAATGAAAAGAATAAATATTTAAATTAATTATTTAATTCATTTATTTTTTGTTTTATTGATTTTTATATATTTTTTTCAAAAAAATTATTATATATCAGAATTTATTATTTCTCCAAATTTTGACTCATATATTAATTATATTTTTATAATTAATTATTAAAATTAAATGCAAATTTTTGTAAAAACCTTAACTGGAAAAACAATTACTTTAGATGTTGAACCATCTGATACTATTGAAAATGTTAAAGCCAAAATCCAAGACAAAGAAGGAATTCCACCAGATCAACAAAGATTAATTTTCGCTGGAAAACAATTAGAAGATAATAGAACTCTTGCTGATTATAACATTCAAAAAGAATCAACTCTTCATTTAGTCTTAAGACTTAGAGGTGGAATGCAAATTTTTGTTAAAACCTTAACTGGAAAAACAATTACTTTAGATGTTGAACCATCTGATACTATTGAAAATGTTAAAGCCAAAATCCAAGACAAAGAAGGAATTCCACCAGATCAACAAAGATTAATTTTCGC
>JAEEGK010026507.1_pt1 | contig 11790 bp, 11 predicted proteins | sample 8958771 | NCBI WGS metagenome assembly JAEEGK01 (sample SAMN16246547, study PRJNA631951) | gut metagenome | biome: gut microbiome; feature: rumen; material: SC-attached | host: Bos | place: Iran: Karaj | collected 2018-10 | reverse complement strand
CGTACGTGAAAATCCTGCGTCCGCAAATGGTGGCGGGGCACCTTCAGGGCAAGGTTCTGGAAATGCTCTGCCGAATGATTCGGCCGCAGCGCGTGCTCGAGTTGGGCACCTTTACGGGATATTCGGCCCTGTGTATGGCCGCCGGAATGCCCGAAGGCTCGGTGCTGCACACCATCGACGTGAACGACGAACTGGAGGATTTCACCCGCTCGTTTCTCGACCGTAGCCCCTACGCCGACCGCATTGTCTATCACCTGGGCGACGCGCGGCAGATTGTGCCCACACTGGGCGGCGGTTTCGATTTGGTTTTCATCGACGCCGACAAGCGCGAATATCCTGAATATTACGATTTGATTATCAATGAGGTGCGCACTGGCGGCTTCATCATTGCCGACGACGTGCTCTGGTACGGCAAAATCAACGGCGACACCCCGCCTGCCGACGCCCACACGCACAGCCTTCAGCAGTTTAACGACACTGTGCACGCCGACCCACGGGTTGAAAACGTGCTCTTCCCCATCCGCGACGGACTAATGGTAATGCAGAAAATCAAAGATTGATATTTTTTTGCCATATGGATTTCAGAACAAAGGTCGATGCAAAATCCGATTTCACGATTGGATATTCTGACAGAATGATGCTGATGGGCTCGTGCTTTGTCGAGAATATCGGGCTGAAAATGAAGCAGGCGCGGCTGAATGTTGTGGTCAATCCGTTCGGCATACTGTTCAATCCCGAGTCGATTGCCATTGCGCTTGAGCGGGCTGTTGCCGGCACTGCCGTGAACGATTCCGAAGTGTTTCAGCACAACGGACTTTGGGCGGGATTCGGGTTTCACGGCAGCTTCTCGTCGCCCGACAAGGCCGAAGCTCTGCGCAAGATGAACGACAGCGTCAGCCGCGCCCACTCGCAAATCGGCGGGCTGACACGGCTAATCCTGACCTTCGGCACGGCCTTTGTCTATCGAAACAACACCGACGGCCGCGTGGTGGCCAACTGCCATAAACTGCCGGCTGCCAATTTCACTCGCGAGATGCTGACTATCGAGCAGATAACCACTCGCTATTCAGCTTTGATTGAGCGACTTACGGCCGAAAATCCGAATCTGCAGATTGTGTTCACGGTGAGCCCCGTGCGCCATCTTCGCGACGGCGCCCATCAGAACCAGTTGAGCAAGGCTACGTTGCTATTGGCTGTCAATCAGCTTGTTGAGTGGTTTCCAAACGTGTACTATTTCCCGTCGTATGAGCTGCTGCTCGACGACCTTCGCGACTACCGCTTCTACGATGCCGATATGTGCCATCCGTCGGCTGTGGCGGTGGATTACATTTGGCAGGCAATGCGCGACAACTGCATCAGTCAGACTGACAACGCCTTGATTGACAGCGTGATGAAGTTTGTGACAGCAGCCAACCATCGTCCGCTGAACCCTGACACCGATGAGTTTAGGCAGTTTGTTGAGAATCAGTCGGAAGCTGTGGCAGAATTTGTCGCCAAGCATCCCGAAATCGATTTAAATGCCGAGATTGAGCATTGGAAAAACTTGAAAATGTAGAAATAGAAGAAATCCGAACTTCTAAACTCTCGCCCTTCAATCACACCAACCCCGCATCTTCAATTATTGAATCGAGCAGCCGGCACATCGGGTGCAGAGTGCGATGAACGTTGGCGATGTGCTCATACAGATTGGGACTGGCAACCTGCTCGTCGGTCAGATAATTGATGGCAATAAAGTGCTTGTACTTAAGCAAATCGGCGTGCTCGGGACTGATTTCGTAGCCCACGGGCAATTTTTTCAGTTTCTGATAGTCCCACAATCCGTTGAAATAGCGCTTAAAATCTTCCGATTCAAGTATTTCCGCCAAATCTTCGGGCACAATGCAGAGCTCGTTGCGGACGGCTTTCAAGATGTTTTTGTCTTCAATCCAAAGCCCGCCGCCGCACATCGACAGGTTGTTGGGCTCAAACTGAACGTAGAATCCGCTCTTGGGGCTGTTCTTGCCGCCGGGCGCGATGTTGGCTGAAAAATTGGTCTTGTACGGCGTTTTATCGGGCGAGAAGCGCAGGTCGCGATAGATGCGGTAGATGCACTCTTTGGCCGTCAAGCCGGCAAACTTAGGCTCGGTATCCGACAGAATTTCAATCACATCGGCAACAAGTTGGCTGAAATCGGCCTGCGCAGCCTTGAACCAGTCGCGGTTTTGGTCGAACCACGGCTTGTTGTTGTTCTGCTGCAAGACGGCCAGAAACGGCATTATGTTGTTGGCGGGGTTTATCATTTGAGTTTTAAGTTCTAAGTTAATAAGTTATAAGTTTTCCGTGGTTGCTTGATTGATGAATCGTTTGGTTATGGACTTCAGACTACAGACAAAATTGAGTAATGATTAATGTGTAAAGTGTAATGATTCATAATTCACTTATGCCTAGTGCCTAATGCCTAGTACCTAATGCCTAAATTCCAACACCTAATATGTTTTTTCCATCATTTTCTCGGCCGAGCGCGCATACCAAATCATATAAACGTAGAGCGGAATCATTATGAAAAGCGCCGCTTTGACGCCGAAATGGTCGGCCACGGCACCCATCGCCACAGTTATGATACCGCCGCCTGCTATCGCGGTGAGCATCAGGCTTGTAGCCTTATTTGTGAGATAATCGAGCCCGCGGGTGGCAAGGCCGAAAATGTTGCCCCACATCACGCTTTGGCACAATCCCGACGCAATGAGCGCCACAATGGCCACAGGTCCGTGGAAGAGCAGCCCGAAGGCCACCAGCACGATTCCCGCGGCAGCGTATGCCGAAAGGGCAACCTTGTCGGTGACGCGCTTCACCACAAAAATGCCAGTGAACCGTCCCGCAAGCATCGCCAGAAAATAGAAGGTGATGAATGTGGCCGCCCGCGACTCGTCAACGCCCAGAATGCTGCTGTCGGTGGCGTACTGCACCATAAAACTCGGAATGGCAATTTCAATGCCTTCGTAGATGAAGATTGCCAGCACGCCGTAGCGCAAGTGGCGGTGCTGCCACGCTTTCGCGATGGTTCCGAGGTCGTCGGTTTGGTGCGTGATGACGGGCAGTTTTATCAGACTGATAATGATGAGCAAAACCAGAAACGCCGCGCCAATCGACAGGTAAGGCATCTGCAGCGACTGCGCCAAAGCCGAGCATTGAGCGTCGCTCACGGGCAGAGTGTTGTCGGGGATAATCTGACTGATGGTGCCCAGAAACAGTGCCGTGCCAACCAGCGGTGCAATCATTCGGGCGGTGCTGCTTGCTGTGCCCACAATGTTCATCCGCATTGCGGTGGTGCGGTGCGGGCCAATCTCAACAACATACGGATTGACAGCCACTTGCAGCAGCGTTATGCCCAGCGCCAGCACAAAAGTGGCGGTCAAGAAGAAGGGGTAGCTGACCATCAGTGCGGCGGGATAGTAAAGGAATCCGCCCAGAGCGCAAATCATCAGCCCAATGAGCATTCCGCGCTTGTAGCCGAACCGCTCGGTGATGGCCGACGACGGAATTGAGCCCACGCCGTAAGCCCCGTACCAGACCATATTGATGAACATCGCCTGCGCGTTGGTCAGGCTGAAAAGGGTCTGCATATACGGAATCAGAATGTTGTTCATTGTGGTCACAAACCCGAACGAGAAGAACATAAACGTCAGGGTGCTCATTCCGGTGATGCTGGTGCGTTCTGCGGTAGAGTTCATAGCATTTGGTTGATTTATTGTTTTTTATCTGTTTTCACGATTGTAAACTGCCGTAGCCATTCCCTACTCCACCGTGAACCAGTAAGACTTCGAGTATCTAACCTCGTAACTGAACCGCAGAACTTTTTTCTCCTGCGGGGCAAGGTTGAGTTTCCACGTCAGTTTGCCCGTTTCCGAGTCCACCGCCGCGCCGCCCTTGTCGGTCAGTTCAACTTTTATGTCGGAGAATTTCGGCAGCGGATATTGGTCGGTCAGTTCAACGGCAACAGCCTCGTTCTTGTTGTTCTTAACTGTTATCTCAAAGCATTTCACAACTTTAACGGTCGAGCCGATGGCCTTTTTCGATGTGAACTCCTTCACCGCCTGACGGTTGACGGCTATATCCTTGTCGCGGCCAATGGTGATTGAGAAGGTGTCGGCGGCAAAGTCGGGCGCAATCTCGCACTCGCCCTGATAGGCGTTGTCAAGATAGATGTATGCGTTGCCCTTCAGCAGCGGATACTGCGAAAAATCTTTCAAATCGGCCATCAGGAACACGTCTTTCGAACTGCGCGGCAGACAAGTGAAACGATACCCGGCATCAATGTGGTATGTCAGCATCGAAACATCGTACTGCTTTCCGTCGCTTGGCACGGTGTACGGAACATCAATCTTGAACTCGGTAGTTGTTTGAGATTGAGCCAATTGCAACGGCACATTCTTTACAGGCTCATTATATTTCAACTTTTCCGGTACGCTACTGACTCCCCTGATCATAACTGGCGCATAAGGTGATGGAGCCGCAACCTCCTTGTTTTGTACACCATAGCCAACAACCACCACTTCATCAAGTCCAGTAACATCTGGTGTCAACGAAATCTGCATATTTTCTGATGGTTTCACTTCCTCGGTTACATACCCTATATAACTGAACTCCAACTTGTTGTTAATATCCTTCATCTCTAAATTGAACTTGCCGTCGCCGTCTGTAATCGTGCCATTGACAGTTCCTGACTCAACGACATTAGCGCCTGGTATCGGTAAATATTCTTCATCGGTTACAATGCCGTACACAGTTTTTGAAACTGGCGGTGTCCATTTTTTCACTGTCGAAGTTCGTCTGACGGGCGGCAGATACATTGGGTCGAACTCGGGTGCGGCGTTGTCCACCGATGGGTCACCCGTTGATACTGTGAGTTTTACGCCGTTCCAATCCTCGGTTGACAACTGGCAGATGTGCGCTCCGTAAACCAAATCGAGCGGTTTGTTCGCCGCGTCAACCCTCACCTCGTAGAACGGTTCCCATTTCGCGCTGAAAATCAGGTAACTCAAGGTCACCGGCACATTCGTGTGCGCTGCGTCCGACGACAGCACAATCTTCACTCGGCTCTCCTTCCGCTGCAAATCTTTCTGGCTGTTTTGCTTCTCCTGCAACAGCCTGTTCATCTCGTCTTTGCACTGCTTGATTCGCTTGTTGATTGCGATTTTCTTTTTGGCGATTTCAGCAAGTTCCTTTTTGTAGAAGTCGGTCATCGCCTTCAGTTCGGCAGTTGAAACGCCATTTTGCTGTCCGCCAATGTTTTTGTTCGAACCGATGAGCCCCTCCTCGCTTGTCAGAATCGAAAGTTGCGCGCTGTAATAACTGAGCGAATCTTTCAGTAAATCAACACGTTTATCGTTGGCGGCGTTTTGCTTTTGAGCCTTTTCGTTGTCAACAACATCAATCTCGTGCTTTACCGAAAGAATTTTCACGCTATGGTTTTCAATGCCAACCCTCAACGTGTTCGGGTCGAGTTCGGTGCTTAAATTGTTGAGATATAGCGTTGTATTCCCTTTCGGGACACTCAGCGTGCCATCGCGGCTCACCATTGCGCCGTTGCGGTAAACGGTTACCGATTTAATCTCGGTTTTAACATTTTGAGCGTTTGCCGAAACCGTTGTCAGCGTCAGACTCAAAATCGAAAGTCTTAGAAACAATTTGGTTTTCATATAGTTAGATTTTAAGTGTTTATTTTTTTCAGTTCACGCTTCCCAACGGATGCGCATAAAGTTGCACATCTTTGGCCGTGATGTTCTTGTCGCAAAGGATGAGCAGGCGCTCAATCACGTTGCGCAACTCGCGGATGTTGCCCGTCCAGTTGATTTTCTGCAGTTCGGCCAGGGCGTCGGGCTCGATGGTCGATTTGGCCACGCCCGACTCTTCGCAAATCTGCGTGATGAAATGGTCGGCCAGAAGCGGAATGTCTTCAACGCGCTCGTTCAGCGTGGGCACCTGAATCAGAATCACGCTCAGGCGGTGGTACAGGTCTTCGCGGAAGCGGCCAGCCTTAATCTCTTCTTCAAGATTCTTGTTTGTGGCGGCTATCACCCTGACATTCACATCAATATCCTTATCGGCACCCACGCGGGTGATTTTGTTCTCTTGCAGTGCGCGCAGCACTTTGGCTTGCGCCGAAAGGCTCATATCGCCAATCTCGTCAAGGAAGATGGTGCCGCCGTCGGCCTGCTCGAATTTTCCAGCACGGTCTTTCACGGCACCCGTGAACGAGCCTTTCATATGGCCAAACAGTTCGCTCTCAATCAGTTCCGATGGAATGGCGGCGCAGTTCACTTCAACAAACGCAGCGTCGGCGCGGTTGCTCAGGCTGTGAATCATCCGAGCCACCACTTCCTTGCCCGTGCCGTTCTGACCCGTGATGAGCACGCGGGCGTCGGTTGGGGCCACCTTCTCAATCATCGCCTTAATCAGTTTCAGCGGTGCCGACTCGCCAATCAGTTCGCGGTTTTTGGCGGCCACTTTCTTGCGCAGCGTCTTGGTTTCGGTCACCAGTTTGCCCTTGTCCATTGCGTTGCGCAGGGTGATGAGCAGACGGTTCAGGTCGAGCGGCTTCTCAATGAAGTCGAAAGCGCCCATCTTGATGGCTTTCACGGCAGTGTCAACCGTTCCGTGGCCCGAAATCATCACCACAGGCAGGTCGGGGTAGTCCTTCGACACCTGCTCAAGCACTTCCATACCGTCGATGCCTTCCATTTTAATGTCGAGCAGAAGCGCGTCGAACGTTTCCTTCTTCAGCAGTTCGAGCCCTTCAGTGCCGTTGGCGGCAAGGCTCACGCGGTGTTTTTCGTATTCAAGAATCTCTTTCAGCGAGTTGCGGATGGCGCGTTCGTCATCAATAACAAGTATGTGTGCCATTTCAAAGTGTGTTTTCGAGTTGAATTGCGACGCCTTCGGTCAGGGCGTACGACGATTGGGTGATGCTTGTAACTTGCGTCTTGTCAAGCAGATACTTGACAAAAGTTGACGACATCACAATGGTGTCCTGTCGCAGCGGCTCAAGGCCGAGAATGAGCGCTCGTTTGTCGCGGGTTGTGTTGGTGATGGTTTTGTAGATGCCGTTGAAATCGTCGGCCGTGAAATTCGAGTGCTTCGAGTTGAGCGGCAGCGGTCGTTGTGTTTTCTTCTGATGAATCATCTCAGCGAAACTGTCGAACGCCCCAGCCGAGCCGATAAGCCGCGTGACGGGGTATTGCCTGATGGCTTCGTTGAAGTCGGCCATCTTCTCGTCGAGATAGTGGTTGATGCTAGCCAACTCGCCTTGCGAGATTGGGTCCGACGGCTTGAAAATCTCGAGCAGGCGGGCGCTGCCCAGTTCGTAACTGGCCGACCATAGCATACGGTTTTCGCGGCCGATAATCACTTCGTTGTTGCCGCCGCCAATATCCACCATCATATAGTTGCTGTCGCCCTGCGGCGGAACGGCGTTGAGCATCGCATTGAAGACGTACTGCGTCTCTTGCTCGCCCGATATTGGCGTAATCTGAATGCCAAGGTCGCGGCTCACCTTCTCAATCAGGTGCGCCGAGTTGTTGGCGCTGCGGATGGCCGATGTGCCAAAGGCGAACACCTTCTCGCAGCCGTAATCCTTAATCAGACTGCTGTAGTCGCGCAGCACTGCAAACGAGCGGGCAAAGGCCTTGTCGGTCAGATTGCCAGTCATCAGCCCTTCTTTGCCCAGCATCACGGCCGATTTTGTTTTCAGCAGATAGTCGGTCGGCTGCCCCTTGCGGATGTCGGCAATCAGAATGTTGAACGTGTTGGTTCCCAAATCGATAATCGCAACTTTCATCTTTCAGTGTTTTTCGGTGCGGTCCATTTCAAGTTTCGCGCAAGTTACATATTTAATCGGTGTTGGCAAAAGATTCAAACCTTCGCCCTTCACTCATTCATCCCGATAGCTATCGGGACTTCACTCATTCAATCCTTCTCTCATTCACTCATCGCCTAATCCACCGCCAAATCTCTTTCAGTGTCGATTTTTTGCCATACATCAGGATGCCAGTGCGATAAATTTTTCCAGCTATCCAGGTGCAGAGCACAAAGGTGGCAATCAGCAACGCGGCCGATAGGAAAATTTCTGAATAGGGCACGCCGTAGGGGATTCGCGTCAGCATTGAGACGGGCGCGGTGAACGGTATAATGCTCAGCCAGAATATCATAGGACTGTCGGGGTTGGCAATGGTTCCCGTCATCACAATGATTGACAGCAGCAGCGGCGCGCTCAGCGGCAGAATGAACTGCTGGGTGTCGGCTTCGTTGTCAACCATCGAGCCCACGGCCGCGAAAAGTGAGCCGTAGAGTAGGTATCCGCCCAAAAAGAAGAAGATGAACGACAGGATGATAACCCCGAAATTGATGTTGCCCACGGTGCCGAGCATCGCCTTCAGTTCGTCGGCCATCTCGTCGGTAGTTGGTTGGGCCTGTGCAAGTTGGCTTCCGCCCTGCGACATCAGCGGCTGCGCCGTATCAACCCCGATGGCGGCAGTGTCGGGCATCAGCATCGGCGCCACGGCCGAATAGATGCTGAATGTCAGCACAATCCACAGGGCGAACTGCGTGAGCGTGACCAGCCCAACGCCGATAATCTTGCCCGCCATCAGTTGTGCGGGCCGAACCGACGACACAATCACCTCGACAATGCGGTTCGTCTTCTCTTCAATCACACCGCGCATTACCGCATTGCCCGACAGGAAGATAGCCATATAAACCAAAAATCCCATCAGGTAACTCAACACCAGTTTCAGCGTCATATTGTCGCTTTCCTCGCGGCCGTCGTCGGTCATTTTTATGGTGTTGATGTTGATATTCGTCTTCACGGCCGACAGAATGCCAGGGTCCACGCCGCACGACCGCAGTTTCTCGTTTTCGAGCCGTTTCTCGATGGCGTTCGAGATGTGCATCCGCAGGTCGAGATTGATGGTTTTGTCGGAATACAGGCTCACCGCGTTGTCGGAATTCACAATTTGGTGGCTGATGTATAGCAGCGCGTAAAATCCTGATTCACTGAACTGTGACTTGTATTTCTGCAAATTCGCGTCGGGCATATAGACGAACTTGATGTAGTCCGTTTCGGGCAGTTGTCCGCGGAAAATGTGGGTGCTGTCAACCACCTGCACAATCCTCACTTCGGTGTTGTTCATATTCATAATCAGCGACGGCGCAATCATCAGTCCTGCAAACAGCAGCGGCCCCAGAATGCTCATTATTATGAAACTCTTGTTCTTGACGCGCGTCAGATACTCGCGCTCGATTATGGTCAGTATCTTTCTCATTTCTATTGAGTTGTATATTGTTGGGATGTCAGCCTTAAGCCGTCATTTTTAATTGAACACTGTATTCTCGTTCTGATTAACCGCCTTGATGAAAATATCGTTCATACTTGGCAGCACATCGCTGAACTGCGTTATTTGTGCGCCAGCAGATAATACACTTTGTATCAATTGATTATAATCGAAACCGCTTTTCAATTCGCCCGTAACGTGGTTCACTGCACCTTTCGCGTTTTCTTTTATCGACACAAATTGCTCAATAACATTTGTAACACTCTCAAAATCACCAATATATCCCAACTCGAAAATATTGAGTTTGAACTGCTGACGAATTTCACCGACCGTGCCGTCGAGCACCTTCCGCGACTTGTTGATGAGCGCAATGTGGTCGCAAATCTCTTCAACCGACGCCATATTGTGGGTTGAGAAGATTATGGTTGCGCCGTTATCTTTCAGATTCAGAATCTCTTGCTTGAGCAGATTGGCGTTGATGGGGTCGAATCCGCTGAACGGCTCGTCGAAGATGAGCAGCCGCGGCTCGTGCAGCACCGTGGTTATGAACTGCACCTTCTGCTGCATACCCTTCGAGAGTTCCTCAACCTTGCGGTTCCACCAGCCGCCAATCTCAAACTTGTCGAACCACTCTTTCAGCCGCCGTGTGGCGTCGGCTTTTGTAAGTCCCTTGAGTTGTGCCAGATAGACAGCCTGTTCGCCCACTTTCATTTTCTTGTAAAGGCCGCGCTCTTCGGGCATATAGCCGATTTTGCTGATGTCGTCGGGCCCGATTGGGTGGCCGTCGAACAGCACGGTGCCGCTGTCGGGTGCGGTAATCTGATTGATGATGCGGATGAGCGTCGTTTTTCCCGCACCGTTAGGTCCCAACAGCCCGAACACTATGCCCTGCGGCACTTTCAGGCTCACGCTGTCGAGCGCCGTGTGGCCGTCGTATTGTTTGCAAACATTGTTGGTTTCAAGAATCGGTGTCATATTTCGCAATCGATTTTTATGCGCGGTAAATTTAAGGGGAAGGATTGTAAGTTTTGAAATTTAGCAGAGCAGTTTTCGCAAAAAATCGGATGAAAGATGTCTTCAGCCAATCTCTTTTGTCAGTTCGTCGAAAACGTAGGCGGGACTTTGAAAATAAAGTCCTGTGTTTAGGTTTTGCAGAGCCTCGTATGTGCGCGAAGAGTAAACAATATCCATTGCTTTGCGCATTGTAAGAGAGCGCTCCTCCATTAAACGCGCAACCAAATCACGCGTCATTGTTTCAACCATAAATGTTTCCTTGCCGCTCATAATTGCTGTAACATATTGATTGCCTTTTGTGTGGCGAACATATATTGAATTGTGACAGTATGAAACTTGATTTCTTCGAGAAATTGTTGTTCAGTAATGACGCCTTCTTCGATGCGACGAATCTGATAACCAATCACATCGTCGGCAATGGGACCAATAACCACATCGTAGTCGTGCAACTGCGTGTGTGAGCGGTTCTTGCGGTTTTGCAGAATGAATTGTGACCATTCAAGCGAATAACTATCGAACTGCAACACTTTCAATTCTTTAAAACAACTATCGGCAATTGAATATTCGTACACCCGCACTGCACCATCACCATATTGCACAAACTTGCGCTCGGCTTGCCTTTGCGCTACATTTTTGTCGGGTGTCAAATAAAAACCAAGCCCAAAATCCTTTCCCACACGGCTTTGAGCAAGGTCAATCTGCAAAATTTCAGCATTGGTGCCGTGATAGAGTATCATACCAGCGTTCCCCCCATCCGCTTGCAGTAAAACGACAGGTCTTCCACCGTATCTTCAAACGACTGTGTGTGTTCCACATCGTAGAATTCTTCCACAAAATCAAGGCCTTTGTAATCCCGCAAATATTTGTAGGCTTGCTGCGTGGTGATGCCGTGCGCTTTGGCGAATTCGGTTATCAACACCACAATGTATTCAATTTGTTCGAGTATGGATTTGCTCATAGCCTTGAATCTCAAATGCGTTTGAAAATCAATTGCGAAAATAGGGAATTTTTGCAAGCAGAGACAAAATGGTGTTGGCGTTTTGCAACAATTTGCGGTTGCCACAATGTGACAACCCTACAAAGTCCGTGTTATCTGTGAAATGACTCTGTGACGAATTGCCACGCTTTGAATTTTATACAATTTTTCTTTCAAATTTTCTAAAAATTTCCGTCCGTTAGGACGCTACGCCAAAAACGGACGTGTTGAATCGCGTCCCTACGGAAGGTCCTCATACTCGTCCATAATCGCCTCAAACAGCATTTGCGCCACGCGGTGGCCGCCCTTGCGGTTGAAGTGCGTGTAGTCTTTCTGTGCCATTCCGCTCTCAACCCACACGGGCATACTGTTGCGGCCGCCCATTGCGGCGTACAGGTTCCAGAACGCGCACCCTTCGGCGAAAGCCGCATTGCGTTGGGCTTCAATCACTTTCGGTACCGATAAGCGCGTCACGTAGCCGTTGGTGCCGTT
>JAEEGK010026503.1_pt1 | contig 11793 bp, 9 predicted proteins | sample 8958771 | NCBI WGS metagenome assembly JAEEGK01 (sample SAMN16246547, study PRJNA631951) | gut metagenome | biome: gut microbiome; feature: rumen; material: SC-attached | host: Bos | place: Iran: Karaj | collected 2018-10 | reverse complement strand
CGGTCTCGTACTCCGACGGGGCGTCGATCCCGCACCGGCACGGGGACGGTCCGCTTTCGGTTGTCGGCGCGGTGAGGCTGGCGGGGCAGGTGTTCATCGACCTCCCGGCCGACGCCAATTCGCTTACGGGTGCCGTCAAGGTGCTGGAGTCGGTAGGCGACTTCCCGTCGCTCGACATTTCCGCCGCGACGATAACCGTGCGGCGCGGCGGCGTGCCCGCGCCCGGCTACAGGGCGGTCAAGTCCGGCGATTCGCTGAAAGTGGCCACGCCGGGGTTTTCAATCATACTGCGCTAGTCGGGCGACGGCGCCAAGGAGAGGAGAGCAATGGAGAGATTCGAGCTGGAGGATGGCCTGAAGGACGAGATACGCACGCGCGTTCTCGGCGAGGGCTTCATGAAGATCGTGCAGAGCGTGCGCCGGGGCGGCAGGACGTTCCGCATCTCGATGCGCCCCGTCGAGATCGGCGGCGAGCGGATGTTCCAGGCCGAGATGTCCGAGGACGGCCAGGTGCAGGTAAAGAACTTCGCGCCGGACGCCGCGGCCGGCGGGCTGGAGGAGATCATAGCGCAGAAGGGCGCGAGGGAGATGCACGTCATGACCGCGAAGGGCGACCTCCACGTGCGCGTCACGAAGAAGGGGCACGTCATGGTCTCGCGCTCCGCGGAGATGGACCGCGAGGTCGTGGTGAAGCCGCACGACCGCGTGAAGAACCTGCCGCTCACGAGCTTCGACTCCGCCGCGCTGCTGCGCGCGCTCGGGATCGCGGACGGAGAGGGCAGGGTGCGCGCGTCGATGCGGGGGAAGTACGACCAGGTGAACGAGTTCCTGAAGGTCGTCGGCGAGACGCTGGACAGGAAGCCGCCCGAGAGCTTCACCGCCGTTGACTGCGGCTGCGGGAAGTCTTACCTCACTGTCAGCCTCTGGTACTTCCTGACGCAGACGATGAAGTACCCGAACGTCAAGGTCATCGGAGTGGACCGCCGCGCGGACGTCATCGCCGCGTCGCGCAAGGTGGCCGAGAGCCTTGACCTCGCCGGCAAGGTCGAGTTCGTCGAGTCCGACCTCGCCGACTTCAACTCCCCAGCCTTCCCAGACCCAGACACCCAGACACCCAAACACCCAAACACGTTCCACGCCGACCTCGTCGTCTCGCTCCATGCCTGCGACACGGCGACGGACGAGGCCCTCGCCAAGGCAGCCGAGTGGAAAACCCGCTACGTCCTGTCCGCGCCGTGCTGCCAGCACGAGCTGCAGCGGCACGTCGGCTCGCTCGCGGGGCGCGCGAACCACCCTGCCGCCGCGTTCTCCGGGCTTCTCCGCCAGTCCATCCTGCGAGAGAGGCTCTGCGACATCCTGACGGACGCATACCGCGCGCTCATCATGCGCATCCTCGGCTTCAAGGTGCAGGTGATCGAGTTCGTGTCGAGCGAGGCGACTGCGCGCAACGTGATGCTGAAGTGCGAGTGGGGCGTGAAGCCCGGACAGCCCGGGCCCGTCGGCGAGTACCTGGACCTGCGCGACTTCTGGGGCGTGACGCCATGGCTGGAGACGCGCCTCGGCCCGCGCCTCGCGCGGCACCTCGTCCGTTTCGGCGACGCAAGTCCCTTCACTTCGGCAGAACCGCATGGGACGACGAAAAATGAAGGTGCGGATTCTAAACGAGCTATGTGCGTCCATTGCAAGGGCGCAAGGAACAGGCCATGAGGATAATGGCGACATCTGACTTGCACGGCAACCATGAAGGAGAATGAAATGCCATTGAACAATCCACAGTCAGGTTTTGAGGACGGCATATTCGGCCCAAACGGGACGCATCCTGCGCCCAAGACGCTGCCTTTCCCCACACATCCGATTTCCACGCTTTACGGCGATACAGTCGAGTACCTTATTCCTGACGGGCAGAAGGAAAAGATACTCAAGAAGCTCTATCCCTTTGGCGAGCCGCCTGCGATGAAGCAGACGCTCATGGACATCCACGAGCACAAGGCGTTTGTCGTGGAGGACTTCAAGGTCGTGCAGCAGGGCGACTACGTCCTTCTCGTGAGCCCGTACTTCGCAAGTTCCGGCGGGTCCGTCGTTGACTGGGAGCCTCTGAACAACGAAGACGGCGTCCATGTCGCGGCGATGCCGGACGAGCTTCAGATAAGCGCGTTCGCGGCGGGCGAAGCCGACGCCATGACGGGATGGCCGTTCGGCTCGTCAAAGCCGGGGAAGGGCGAGGGGATGTCGAAAGTCCGCTATCGCATGATAGAGGAGGCCTATGCCGCCGGCTTCGCGAGTGGCGAAGAGCAGCGCGCGGAGTCCAATCCTTTCTTTTCGTCCGACCGCTCGCAGGCGCAGCCGCCGCGTCGCTCCTTCCGCCGTCCATGACGGCACGAACCCCGCCCGACTGCATGGGGCAATGTAACTTTTGCCAAAGGCTGACGGTGGCGGACTACTGGCGGAATGCCGTACCCGTCGGATTTTTGGTATAATTCATGCCAACGACATGAAAGACAAGGCCACCGAGGAAAAGACGGTTCACGAGGTCCGGCGCGTCACGTACGCCGGAATGGCCGTCAACGTCGCGATCGCGGCGCTGAAGGGCTGCGCCGGCGTCGTGTTCTCGTCGCAGGCGCTCTTCGCCGACGCGGTGCATTCCCTTTCCGACCTGGTGACGGACGTCGCGGTCGTCCTTGGCGTGCGCTACTGGGCTGCCCCGGCGGACGAAAAGCACCCGTACGGGCACGGCAAGATCGAGGCTCTGGTGACGCTCTTCATCGCAATCGCGCTGGTCGTCGTCTCCTACGAGCTTGGCGCGCACGCCGTCCGCTCGCTCATGTCGGGCGCGTCCGCAGTGCCAGGGCTCCCCGCGCTTTTTGTCGCGCTCGTCTCGGTCGCCTCGAAGGAGTGGCTGTTCCGCTGGACGCGCCGCGTCGCGCGGAGGGTCGGCTCCCCTGCGCTCGAGGCCAACGCCTGGCACCACAGGTCGGACGCAATAAGCTCCGTCCCTGTCGCCGTCGCGGTCGTCGTCGCGCACGCCTGGCCGGCGCTTGCATGGGTGGACGCGGCGGGCGCGGTCCTTGTCGCGCTGTTCATCCTCCACGTCGCGTGGGAAATCGCGCATCCCGCCCTGCAGGAGCTTGTGGACGCGGAAATCGGCGACAGGTCCGCCGCGGTCGCGGAAGTTGCCCGGAAGGTCGCTGGCGTCGTGGACGTGCACAAGGTCCGCGTCCGCCGGTACGGCGGCTCCTATGCGGCAGACCTGCACGTGCACGTGGACGGCGGGCTTTCGGTCGCGGAAGGGCACGCCATCGGGCACGACGTCTCCGACGCGCTGCTTGCGTCCGACCTCGGGATCGTCGATGCCGTCGTGCATGTCGAGCCGGCGAATGCGGACGCGGAGAAGCCGGCGCCGGCGGGGTCTGTCCCCGCGCGCGGGAAGGAGGATTGATGGGCTGGATAGGTGGAGCAATCGGCTTGGCCTTGGGGTCGCGTTTCGGTGCGCTCGCCGGAATCATCGGCGCGGCGATCGGACACTCGATCGGCAATCTGGTCAGAGAGGGGCTCGCCCGCCGGCTGGGCGGCGAAAATGGGGAAGAGGGCGTCTTTTCGGAGCGGAGGGGACGCGCCAAGTCGCCCGACGCGGCCAGGAAGGAGCGGGAGATCGTCTTCTTGACGGCCATCGGCGCGATGCTGGCGAAGCTCGTCAAGGCGGACGGACATGTCGACGAGGCGGAGATCGCGGTTGCGGAGCGAGCCTTCGTGCGGCTCGGCCTCACCCCGCAGAACCGCGGCATCTGCATCCGGGCTTTCCGCGCGGCGAAAACCGATGCGCATACAATTTTCGATTACGCCGAGTCGTTCGCTTCGGTCGTGCGCGGCGTGGTCATGCGCGAGCTGATGTACGACATTCTCTGGGATGTCGCTTGCGCCGACGGTGAAGTGTCCGCCGGCGAGCGCCGCATCCTCGAGATGATCGTCACGCAGCTGCGCATCCGGCCGTCCCTTTATACCTGGCAGTATCAGCGCCGCGTAGCCGGGTCCCGGTCCGAGAGCCGGTCCGAGAGCCGGTCGGCGCATCGGTCCGCCGCGCGCGGGCCGTCGCCGTACGACATTCTCGGTTGCGACCCGACGGCGACGGACGACGAGCTACGCCGCGCCTATCGCGCCCAGGCGAAGAAGCATCATCCCGACTTGCTGCGCGCCCAGGGCCTGCCGGAGGAAATGGTTCAGCGCGCGACCGAACAGATGGCCCGCATCAACGGCGCGTGGGAAGAGATCAAGCGCTCGCGCGGCATGTAACGTCCGCGGGGGTGTCATTGTCCGGTAAGCATGGCCGGGAAAGGGAGAATGCAACTTGAACCATAACCGCATAATCGAAGTCGTGGGGGCGATCGTCAAAGACGGCGACCGCTACCTGGTTGGACAGCGCGCCGCGCACAAGACGCAGGGCGGGCTGTGGGAGTTCATGGGCGGGAAGATCGAGCCGGGCGAAACGCCGGAGCAGGCGCTGGCGCGCGAATGCCGCGAAGAGCTTGACCTCGAGATCGAGCACGAGCGAATCGTCGAGTCCGTTGTTCACGAATATCCGGAAAAGACCATCCGCCTCACGCTCATCTCCTGCACGCCCAAGCCGGGGTCAGTCCCTCGGGCGATCGAGCACCAGGCCATCCGCTGGGTGACGACGGACGAGATGCGTGAGATGGACTTTGCGCCTGCAGACGAAGAGTTGATCCAGAAGCTGTTCGCATAGCGAACCTGACCTGCCCGGACGCGCCGACGAGTCAGTTGTCTGCCGCCTTGCGCGCCATGGTGACATCGCACTCAGACGGATTGTGCTCCATCTCCCACGGGTGGCCGGTGGTCGCGTTCTCCTTGAGCAAGAACTTGTTTAGGTAAATTCCTCGCCGTTGAACCATATTCCCCATCCAGAGGCAATCTCAGCCCGACCCCTCGCCAGCCTAAAGGGCTGACGACCGCGCCGCTCACCGTCATTTCTTGACTATTGACCGGACTATGTAATCTTAACGATTCCTTAACCATGCGTTGCCCTGATTATGCGATAATGTCCGCATCAACAGAAAGGAGCACACACATGGAGTACACAGCTAAAGATGCCGTCAGGCCGAGAGATGGTTTGGCGACTTTCAAGGGAAAAAAGTTCATACTGGTCGATGCATGCTATCTGCCAGATCCTAGAGGCGAGGGCAAGGCCATCAACGCCGTGGAGGAGTCGGCGACTGAAACGTCGCCGGGATACTTACCGATGGTGCTTGTTCGAGTGCCGAAGAACTGGAAACGCGGTGGAGAGGCGCTTGAGGTAATCCCGAATGGCGAATACGATTACTTCATGCGCGAGCAGAAGGGCGTGATTACGGCTCCACGCGGGTATCGCGGGAGGTCCTGCCACGATTGCTGACGACAAAGTGGATTGCGGCTTGTGAATTGAAAAGTCAGATGGACATTTAGGGTGTCCATCTGGAATTTCAAATGAGGTAGCCCGACCTTGTGCGGCGGGGTGCCCAAGCGGCGGCCGGGCCCTTTAGGGGAGCCCGGCCGTATTAGCTTGGGTCGCCGCAGGGGTGGGGGTCTGGGGGAGGGACAGCGCACCCTGTCCTAATGTTGACAACTTCCCCCTTGCGGGAAACGAAAAGATTTCCTATCCTGTCGCCTGCTACCTCGGGATCGTTGGCGTGACGGCCATAACCCAAGAACGACAGAATAGGAAACCAAATGAAGAAGGGAAGAAGGCATCTTTCCCTCTCGCAGCGTATTATAATCGAAAACGGGCTGCGCGTGGGGAAGAAAATCAGGGAAATCGCCCGGGAGGCCGGAGTCTCCCGCTCGACGGTGGTGCGCGAAGTCAAGGCGCACCGCTACGACAAGCTCGAGTGGTCGTGCCGGTTCGGCGGGCAGAACTGGTGCGCGAAGCGCCACACGTGCGGCGTCTTCGGGGTGTGCGCGGGCGGCAGGGGCTGCTCCGGCAAGTGCGGCCAGTGCAGGCTCTGCAACCGGTACTGCGCGGAGTTCGTCCCCGAGCGGTGCCGCGAGCACTACCACGCCGCGCCCTACGTGTGCAACAACTGCGCCTACGTCGACCGCTGCGCGCGCATGCACACGTACTACTCGGCCGAGCGGGCGGACAAGCTCGCGCGCGAGGCCTGGGGCGACGCGCACGCGGGCGCGATAGTCACGCGCGACGAGCTGCGGCGCTACGACGCGCTGATCAAGGGGGGCCTCTCGAAGGGGCAGTCGCTCTACGCGGTCTACCTTGCGAACCGCGTCCTGTTCAACTGCGACGTGAGGACGCTCTACAACTACCTGAACGACGGGCGCTTCGCGAACGCGAGGCGCGGCGACCAGCCCCGCGCGTGCATGATCAGGCCGCGCAAGAAGAAGGCGAAGGAGCACAAGGTGGACCGCGACTGCCTGAAGGGGCGGCTGTTCGAGGACTTTGTGGGCCTTCTCGAGTCCGATCCCGACGCGATCGGGCGCGTCTCGGAGATGGACACCCTAGAGGGTCGCAGGGGCGGCAAGGTCATCGCGACGTTCTTCAACGTGCAGACGATGATGATGTTCGGCGTCCTCTGCGACCACAAGGACGCCTGGTCGGCGAACGACGCGGTCGCGACGGTCCACGCGGCGTTCCTCGACGTGCAGTTCCCGATGGTCTTCGGCATCCTGCTCGGGGACAGGGGCTCCGAGTTCAGCGACCCCACGGCGATCGAGGCGTTCGGGACGAAGGTGTTCTACTGCGACGCGGGCAAGCCCGGGCAGAAAGGCTGCATCGAGCGCAACCACCACGAGATGCGCAGGATCCTCGTCAAGGGCGTCAGCTTCGACAACCTGACGCAGAAGGACGTGAACCTCGTGCTGTCGCACGTGAACAGCTACCACAGGCTGGAGCTCGGCGGGATGAGCGCGTTCGAGATGATGCGATTCTGCTACGGCGAGGAGTTCGTCGCGTCGGCGCGGGAGCTTGGGCTCGTCGAGGTCCCGGCCGAGAAGGTCAACCTGACGCCCGCGCTCATACCGGACATCGCGGAGCAGGTCATAGCAAGGGCGAGGAAGCTCGTCGACGAGGAGGAGGCGGCGCGCAGGGCGGTCGAGGAACTGCGCAGGAAGCGCGGCTGGTAGCGTGTCGTCCTGCCGCGGCTGCGGCGTGACGGCGAGATGACGGCCTGGGCCCGGCGGGCTACAGGCATGGAGGCGAATCCGTGACACGGTCCTCAAGGGAGGGTGTCCACCTGAGGTTGCAAATCAAACGCAGGGGGCCTGGGTCCGCATGGCGGAGCTATGCCCCGAAACGGCCTCTTGCAGGGCAGGACCGAGGCGCAAAGGCGGATTTGGCAGAAAACCCAACGAAATCGAGGTGTTTGGAATTTCGATTTGCAAGGCCAGATGCTACACGTGTCCATCTGACGTTGCAATGGCGCATCTGACTTTTCAATTCACAACCCCCTAACCCCTAATCCTTGACCCCTCTCTTTTTGGTATAATATTCACACAATGGTTTTAAAACACAGAGACCGGGAGCTTTTGCGATTCGAGTGGCTCGAACCGCAGGGCGTCCGCGTAGTCTCCGTGAACGAATCAGAACGGAAGTTCCTGCCGCTTGAGATGAAGGGCGCGTCGGACGATGACGCCCTCTGGTCCTGGCTCACTCACCGCACGGCGCCGAAGCATCGCAACTACATTCAGCGCATGCTTGGCAACATTGGAATAACCCGCATGGAAACGCGGGCGATAATCGAACTGAGCAAGGGACTTTCTCTTAACGACGTCTATTGGGTCGTTGCAGAAGATTTCAAAGGCAAGTGGTCGGATTGCAATCTCTATTGCAACGAGTTCTCTAAGACGCTTGCCGTCATGGCGTTTACAGGCGGACTGCGCGGAGAGTTTGTCGCCGGCAGGGACAGTTCCACTTCGCCGGAATTCACGACAAACGGAATGCTCGCCAAGTGCTGGCGACGTCGAGAAGGGCAGATATTGCTCTACAAAGGCGGAACCGAAGGCGCGGCGAACACGGGCTTTGAGCCGTACTCCGAATACTATGCGTCGCAGATTGCGGAAGCCCTTGGACTTGTCCATGTCGAATACGGTCTTGAAAAGTTCAAGGGACGCCTTTGCTCCACCTGTCCGCTTTTTACAAGCGAGAGGATAGGTTTCGTTCCAGCCGGACGTCTTGTATCAATGAATGAGGCGCTTCAAGATCCGCACTTTGCGGACATCTTCTTCTTCGATGCAATCATCTTCAATACAGACCGCCATCTTGGCAATTTCGGCTATCTGATCGACAACGACACAAACGAGATTGTCGGAGCCGCGCCCATCTTCGACAATGGCTATGGACTCTTTTCGCTGGCAATGTACAAGCCGGGCCATCGCTACGACGAATTCGATGATCTTCGCAAGTTCGTTGGACATGTCACGCCGGCGCTGTACGATAGATGGCTTGGCTTCCCCGGTGGCATTACTCCAAAGTCAAGGGCTCGGCTGGCCAACTTGAGAGGATTTCGCTTCAAACGTCACAAGTATTACAATCTTCCTGTGGATCGACTTCGCCGTATAGAAGATTTTCTGTAAAATCGTGTCGCTGAAATTCTTGAATATGGCGACAAAGCGGATGTTTTCTTAAAGATAAGCGACGAAAATGACAGTGTAAATTATGTAAGTAATGAGTCATGTACACTGCAAATTAAAGAGAATCTGAAGGCAGATCCATTCATTACTTATGCGGAGCTTGCCGATCTGTTGCAGATATCGCCAAGTTCTATCGCCCGCAAGATAAAGGCGTTGCAAGAATCGGGCGAGATCCGCCGCGTCGGTGCGGACAAGAACGGATATTGGGATGTACTGAAGTAGCGGCTTGTTCCTCAATGAAACCAGACATTCCCAGACTGACGACGCTTTGCTACATTGAGAAGGACGGATGCTATCTGATCCTTCATCGCACCAAGAAGCAGCATGACGAAAATGGCGACAAGTGGATCGGCGTCGGCGGAAAGTTCGAGTACGGCGAGAGTCCCGAGGAATGCGCCATGCGCGAGGTGAAGGAGGAGACTGGACTTACCATAATGTCCGCATCAAAAGAAAGGAGCCTACAAATGGAATACACTGCGAAAGAAGCAATCAAACCCAAGGACGGGGTTGCAACATTCCGAGGCAGGAGATTCATCTTAGTTGACGCCTACTATCTGCCAGATCCCCGAGGAGAAGGTAAGGCCATCAACGCCGTGGAGGAGACGGCGACCCAGACAACCCCGGGATATTTCCCGATGACGCTCGTCCGAGTACCAAAGAACTGGAATCGTGGCGGTGAGGCATTGGAGATAATCCCCAATGGCGAATACGACTATTTTATGTGCGAGCAGAAGGGGATAATCACGGCTCCGCGCGGCTATCGCGGAACTAGATGCCATGACTGCAGTGCTTTGGTGAGGGGGTGGGAAATGAGAAAAGGCGGGAAAAGGCGGGATTTGGCGAGACGGGGCGCGGGTTTTGACGAAGAGGGCGGGGAACCGGGGAGTTGGGAAATTTGAGCGGCCGGAGGGCCTGATTCAAGTGCAGTTGGGAAAAATGCGGCCGCTTTTCAACAGGGGCGGAGAGGGAGTTGAACAGCCTTGCAGGGGCGCTTATGTCCGCTCCCAGGGCGAGGGTTCGGGGAAGTGCTCATCCATCCAGGCGATGACGCCGGGATCGCGCTCCGACGCCGGGGAAGTCGAGAACTGCGGCCGCGCATGGTCGAGCTTGAACTGGCAGTCGGCCGCCGTGCGCACCTTCAGGTCGTGAGTGTAGCGGACGTATGCGCCGGACGCGCCGCCGCCGCGCGCCTCGAAGAGCGCGTTGAACACGCACGTCGGCTCAAGCCCCAGCCGCGAACTCCGCGCCCCCTCGCGCACAAGGCGCTCCGCCTCGTCGAGGTCCCGCCCGTCCATCCACGTGTCGATGTGCGCACATGCCCGTCGCGACGACGGGAGGCCGCGAGCGCGCAGAAACCGCCGCGTGGCGGCGAGTGAGCACTCGTAGTCGGTCGCGCCGCGCGTCGGCAGATCGCCGGTGAAGTAGCGCGGCCACCGGCGGAGGTCGTGCTTTCCGGCGGGGCTGTCGCCCGTCTGCCCAGGACGGAGAAGGCCTGGGTCGGCCGAGTTCGGGAGGAAGTAGTGGTCGTCGCTCGAATACAGGAACGGGCCGTCGATCCCCGCCGCCCGGGCGGCCTTGATGGCGCACAGCGCGATGTTGGTCTGCTTGCAGAAGCCCGGCTCGTCCGGGATCGGGAGCGCGACCGCCCTGTCGGAGAGCCATGCGGGAGGCTCCCCGGCGACGATGACGCGCCCGACGTTCGCCGCGTGCCTCGCGAGCGAGCGGAGCGACCAGCGCAGCGGGCGGTCGCCGATGTCCTTTGCCCCGCGCCCGACGACATAGACGACGTCGACCGGCGCGGCGCGCCCGCCCGGGCCGAGGCATTCGCTCGACGGGAACATCCGCGCGCGGGACTCCGGCGGCGGATAGACGCGGGAGGTGTGCTTGTCGGCGCAGGCGTAGTGGATGGCGAACGGCACACCGCCGGAGTAGCGCCTTGCGATGGCGTTGTACTCGCCCGGCAACGTGCGCCAGGAGAAGCCGAGGAGGTTTGCGACGCTCTGGTCGGCGAGCCGAAGGGCGCCGGAGCCAAGGCAGAAGTCCAGCATCTTGGAAAGTTCCTGGCGGTAGCCTGGACGCCTGGCCCTGACCGCGCGCAGGTTGAATGCGAGAAGCCCCGCGTTGTAGTAAACGCCCCCGGCGAGGCGGTCGCGGTCGCAGTCGCGGAAGGCCAGCCCGAAGCCGGGAAGCCCGGCTGCGGCGGGGAGGTCGCGGCACTCCCCCTCGCGCGTCGCCTCGCAGTCGAGGCACGCGGCGACGTCCTCGGCGAACTCGAGCTTGCCGAGGTCGAGGAATCGGCGGCTCAGGAACTCGAAGTCGCTGTCGCAGTAGATCAGCCGGTCCATGTCGCGGAACTCCGGGACGAAAGGCGCGAAAAGGCGGAAGAACGTCATCGGCGGCGGCGGTCTGCCGTTGAACCTCGCCGGGGTCGGACGGCCAAGGCGGAACTCGTCGAGGTAGGGCTTCGCGTCGATCCAGGTGCAGTCCGCCCAGCCTTCGTCTTCCGGCGCGGCGACGAACACGCGGACCTCGGACGGATCGGCGATCCGCCAGAGCGAGGCGAGCGCCCAGTCGAGCCACGCGCGCACGGTCGCGCTGTTGTCCGTCACGAAGAGGATGCTGGCCTTGTACACGGGACTCCTCCGATGCCGGGCCCGCTAAAGGCCCTGCCCTCCGTTGTTGCTCCAGCCGTCGCCTCCGCCGCCGGCGGAGCCGCTGCTCTCCGTCCCCGGTTCGCTGCTGCCGTCGCCGCAGCGGCAGGGGTCCGTGAAGAACAGCGCGCCGACGACGGACTGCCGGACGGCCCCCCGCCCGGTCGTCGGGTCGTAGTCCAGCTCGGCGATGTTCAGGCTTCTCGCCCAGGAGCGGCCGACGCCCTCTTCCCTGGGGCTGAAGACGGCCCACTCGCCGTACTCCGACGAATACATCTGGAGCCAGACGTACCCGCTGCCAGTGCCGAAACGCCCCGTGAGGGGATCGCCGCACAGCAGATACCACCCGTCGCCCATCGCGTCGCACCCGGCGAGGCCCGTGCCGTTGAAGATGTCGACGTAGGCGAAGTTCCACCAGAGGAGGTATGCCGTCGGGAGGTATATGACCCAGCCCGGCCCGGGCGGGGCGTCCTCGTCATGCGGGTCCGGGACGCAGGCTGGATGGAAGCGCACCT
>JAEEGK010026502.1_pt1 | contig 11793 bp, 4 predicted proteins | sample 8958771 | NCBI WGS metagenome assembly JAEEGK01 (sample SAMN16246547, study PRJNA631951) | gut metagenome | biome: gut microbiome; feature: rumen; material: SC-attached | host: Bos | place: Iran: Karaj | collected 2018-10 | reverse complement strand
ATTGCCACCGTCGTCATTTTCAACTTCCTGACGATGTGGAACGAATTCGCCTTCGCATTGACGCTGCTCGGGCCCGACAACGCCACGCTGCCCATAGCGCTCAACAACTTCAAAGGCGAACGTGGCATGTATCTCGCGGAGACATGCGCCGCATTGGCTGTCGTCGTCATCCCGTTGCTCGTCATCTATATTTTTGCCCAAAAACACATCATCAAAGGGCTTACCGCCGGAGCCGTGAAAGGTTAATCAAACCATGCTAAAACACATCGCCATTTGTTTCTGCCTCCTTGCCGCCGCACTTCAGGCCCGTTCGCTATTCATCGATCCGTCTGAACTGACCATCAAGCAAGACGCACAGCATCTGTATCTTTTCCATGACAACCATATGGTCGTCGAACTCCATACGGAACCATTTGGTTTCCAAGACCATGTGAAGTTAACTCTTGAAAAGGACGCCGTCGTAATGGATTTGACGGGCATTAAAGACGAGCCGAAAATCAAAAAAGTCGTCATCGGCTGGAACAACGTCAAGCAAGTGGATTTTCCCGCCTACGCCTATAAAATCGAAATGGACATATCCGCCGAAAAGGACAAATCGTGGACGGGCATCTATTTCGAAGGCCGCACGCTGGAAGGAAAGCATTACTACAAACTATTCAACCAGAATGCTTTCCAAGATAAACGAACGATTGAAGGCGTCTATGATCTACCGAAGAAGATGGCCAATTTCCACTGTCGTTTCGATTTCTTGGATCCGACCGTTTTCCGCATCTACGATGTTCGCTTCACCCCCTTGGAAGTCTTTGACAAGCCGCAGGAACCACGAAAGGCCGAATTGCTTTTCCATGCGACGTTCGATGAGACGGCGAAGGCTGATTTCGCCAAAGGCAATCCCAATCCAATCCAAAACGAACATCTGTCATTTGTCAACGGCATTCTCGGCAAGGCGCTCCATTCATCCCGCGCCACAAACTCTGTTCTCTCATACGAATCCGCCGGAAATATTTATCGCAATGCGGGAGCCATCTCCCTTTGGGTCAATCCGCAATGGAATCCAAACATGGACAATCCGTTTGATCCCAAGAACTACCATTGTTTCATCTCCCATAACCATCCGAAAAAACGCATTGGTTCAGGAGCCATCTGGTTCTGGTCGTACGGTGGCCGCCTCCGTTGGGACACTAGTGATATGTTTGATTCATACAGCGTTGCGCCAGAATCGTTTATACCAAACCGTTGGTATCATCTCGTTATGAATTGGGACGAAGACGGCTCCATTGCCTACATCAACGGCAAGCCTGCCACGCCGGGCCTCACGGGAGATGGCAATTCACCGCTAAAAATCTCCAAAGGTGGCCGCAAGCTTCATCTTGTTCTAAAAGAGCCAGAACTTGAAAAGCTCTTTGTCGGCTGTCTGCAAGGCGCCTTTGGCGACAATCAGCAGGCGGACGCCTTTATCGACGATCTCCGCATCTATTCCGCTCCGCTCTCCAAAACTGAAATCCAGCAACTTGCGTCAACCGTTCCAACCTTCCAGGCCACCATTCCGCATCCTTACATTTTGGAAGGAAGCACGGAGCCGATCCAGATGCATGTAACCGCCACAAAGACGGAAACCATGTCCATCGAATGGAAACTGCTGGACGGCGACGGACAAGCCGTCGCCGCTTCCGCCGCTCCTATTGTCAAACCAGACGGGCAAGCGGAATTTGATCTTTCCATTTCCACAACAGCCTGCAAACCAGGAGACTATATCATCAAAGCGATTGGAACGATGGGCAACGGTTCCACCCAGTCGATGGATATGCCTGTCCATGTCATGAAACGCGCCAATCCATGGAGCGCGCCAGCGAACGCGAAACTGGAACTGCAACCCGTCGCCACCATCGTCCCGAAACCGGACATGCCGTCGGAAAGCTTCGCCAAAATGGGAGCCGTCCATCTCGCATCGCTCAATGGTCGTGAATATCTCGAAACGGATAACGAAGAAGGCTCGCGCTTCGTCCTTCGCGCGAAACTGCCGGACGCCGATTCCATTTATCTCCTTGAATGGGATTATCCTGACGACAAAGTCCGTTCCGTCGATGTCGTCGCTCAATCCGCCAAAATCAAAGGCTCCGAATACGAATTGCAGAATGGCTTCCTCACGGGCGGCGAATACGCCAACACAAACACGTTCATCACGCAGAAATGCCTCTATTTCCCGCGCTCATCGGACATCGCCGTCATTTTCATGACGGCCCGCCAAAACAAGCCTGCCGCCATCGCGGAACTGCGCGTCTCCAAAGTGCTTTCAGGCCTCCCCGCTATCTCGTATGTTCCTCCCGCCAAAGAAGATGGAGATGGACGGACTATCGGCGTTTATTTCGAAGATCCCGCCATCAACTACGATTTCGGACGCGAAGGCAGCACCCCCGCCGGCTTCCAAATCATGCTCGACCGCATGGTCGCCTATATGAAATATTCCGGGCAGAACCTCCTGACCTATCCGTTGGTTTGGTATCATGGCCGTATCGGCAACGAATACAACCCGCGCAACCATGTCACAGGCTTCATGGAAGCATTCCTGCAAAAGTTTGATTTGGAAGGGCTTGAATTCATTCCTTCATTCAATTGGCATAATCTTTATTTCGAAGATTTGAAAGTGACGCAGGAGGCTATCGACAACGGTTCCTTCCACAACACGCCCATCGCCATCTGGAACACGGGCAAGCCCAATCCAGGCGGCTGGCATGGCACGCCGCCCAATTACAATATCCTCCATCCCGTTGTGCAGGAACGGATTATGAATGAGGTCGATTACTACATCAAGGAAGGTGTCCGCCATCCATCTTTCAAAGGAATCAATCTCCATCTGACGCTCCACTGCCTTGCATGGTTCGGTAATCTCACTTGCGGCTACAACGACTACGCCATCGACGCGTTCACCGCCGCCACTGGCATCACCGTTCCCGTTGATCGCGCCGATCCCATGCGCGGCAAGCTCTACGCCGACTGGATCATGGCCAACGCGAAAGAACAATGGATCGATTTCCGCTGCCGCGAAGTCGCCAAATTCTATAAGAAAATCGCCGCCAAACTTGCCGCCGCCCGTCCAGACCTACGTCTCGTTCTCACAACATTCAACGGCATGACGTTCATGGATGACGATGACTACCGCTCACCTGACCACACGATCAATTCTGTTCGCGCAGGCGGCCTTGATTCCAAATACTATACGGACTGTCCGAATGTCGTTCTCGCGCAAGGAGACTATCCTGCCGATTTCCGCTGGCGGGACAATCACAGTCTCCCGAAGAATCGTGACAACTACAACTTCCTGCCTGAATACGATGCCCGTCCAGACTTCTTCCGCCTGCTCGACAACGCCGTCCAACCGTGGCTTCACATGCATGACCGTTATTGGGAGTCCGCCATCGCCGCCAAATCCGGCAGCCACTTCAACTCCTCCTGTCGCCCTTTCCGTGACGTTCCATGGTTGGGCGAAACATGGTGGCGCGTCAGCACGCTTAATCCGTCAGGCTACCACGCCATGCGGCATTACGTTTTGCCGTTGCGCTACAACGACTTGCTTGGCATCACGAAAGGCGGCTTCCTCATCGGCAGCTACGGCATGGAGGACTATCTGATTCCGTTCGCAAAAGCCTTCCGCGCACTGCCCGCAAAGCGTTTCAACGATCTGCCGGAAAGTACGGAAACCGTCAAGGCACGTTATCTTAGCATCAACAACCATACATACTTATACATCGTCAACACATCGGACAAACCTGCCCAAGCGGAAATCCAACAAGCGAACATTACAGCCGACTTGGTGACAGGCCGTCCATATTATGGAGACACAATCAATCTGCCGCCCTATACGCTCCGTTCGTTCAAACTCGGAGCGCCAATCAAACCCACCATCACCATCCGTCAATAAGGGAACACCATGAAAGTAGCCATTATCGGCGCAGGAAGCCTTGTCTTCTGCAAGACGCTCATTCTCGACATCATCCAAATTCCCGGCATCGGGCAAGTGGATTTCTCCCTCATGGCCCCGACGACTCGCCATACATCATGCGTCAAGGCGTTCATTGACAAAGTGTTGGTGGCCAATCCATTGCCCGTCACAGTATCCGTCACAACGGATCGCCGTGAAGCGTTAAAAGGCGCGGACTATGTCATCTGCACGTTCAAAATCGGCGGCCTTCGCGCATACGAAGCCGACGTCGATATCCCGCTCAAATACGGCGTGGATCAATGCATCGGCGACACGCTTTCGCCAGGCGGAATCTTCCGCACACTTCGTACGCTTCCCATCATGCGGGATGTGGCGGAAGACATGCGCGAACTCTGCCCTAACGCATTGATGCTCAACTATGTCAATCCCATGGCAACCATGTGTTGGGCCGTTGCGGACAGCGGCATCAAAGTCGTCGGCCTCTGCCATGGTGTTCAGACGACGCTTGATCTTCTGGCTGGCTACGCAGGCGTTCCGAAAGAAGAAATCGACTACACATGCGCAGGCATTAACCACATGGCGTGGTTCATCAAGCTGGAGCATCATGGAAAAGATCTCTATCCACTTCTACGCGAACGGATTGAGAAGCCTGAATACTACGCCAATGAAAAAGTCCGCGGCGAAGTATTCCGCCAATTTGGTTATTTCATGACCGAATCGACCGGCCATCTTTCCGAATATCTTCCCTATTTCCGCAAAAATCAGCATGGTATGGACTGGTATTGCGACGAACCAGACTTCGGCGGCGAAACTGCCGCCTGCCTCAAATGGACGCGCATTCTTGAAACAAAATACGCCGACGCTGATTATTTCGAAAAGGAACCCGTCGAACTGCCGCCGCGCAGCGTTGAATACTGTTCCTACATCATCGAAGCGTTGGAATGCAACCGCATGTTCCGTTTCAACGGCAATATCCGCAACAACGGCCTCATCGCCAATCTGCCCGCCGACTGCATCTCCGAAGTGCCGATTTTCGCGGACGGAGCAGGCCTCCATCCGACCTACGTCGGCAACCTGCCATCGCAGCTTGCCGCATTGAACAACAGCAATGTTTCCGTACAGCGACTCTCCGTCGAAGCCGCCCTCAGCGGCGATCCGGAAGCCGTCGTCTGGGCATGCGCTCTCGATCCGCTCACAGCCGCCCGTTTGACGCCTGACGAAATCCGCGCCATGGCGACGGAAATGATGCAGGCCGAGCAAGAATGGCTGCCGCAGTTCAACGGCCGCCTTCCGCGTCCCACGCCGCACATCGTCGTCACAAAAGACACGAAACGCGTTCATGTTCCCATCGATCCCGCCCTCGCCATCAACGCACGGCTTGGAAAGTTGTAATCCCACTTAACCATCGGCCGCGTAGGAGCGCAGCCCTCCCATACCATTAACCACCGGCCGCGCAGGAGCGCAGCCCTCCCAACCACTAACCACTAAAAGGCACGTATCATGTTCAACATCGGCTACGCACAAGAAATCATCACGCCGCCTACTGGCGTCAGTCTCGCAGGTTATTTCAACAAACGCCCCAACGAAGGCATGTACGACGACCTCTATGTCAAAGTCCTCGTCATCGAAGGCAACGGCAAGACGTTCGGATTCATGGCTTTCGACCTCTGCAGCCTTCACAAGCTTATCTTCGAAGAACTCCAGAAGCGCATAACGGAAAAGTTCGGAGCAGAACTTCACGACAGTCTCATCCTCTCCGCCACGCATACCCACACGGGTTCGCAATTTTTCTCAAATCCCGATGAATGGGACGATCGGACAAAATACGCTTTCGATGAGACGATCGACGCCGCCATGCGCGCCCTCACTCGCGCCATGATGAACCGTCTGCCAGGCTCGCTGGAAGTCGGAACCGTCTATAACAACCCCTACGGCTTCGTCCGCCGCTATTGGATGAAAAACGGCACACTTTTGACGAATCCAGGCTGGGGCAACCCCGACATCGACAAGCCCGAATGCGATTTCGACCGCACCATCGGCATTCTGAAAGTCATTCAGAACGGTCGCATTGCCGCCCTGCTCTGCAACATCGCCAATCACGGCGACACCATCGGCGGAAACATCGTCTCCGCAGACTGGCCTGGCCGTTTCGCGCAGGAAATCCAGCATGCTCTCAAGGCCAGTATCCCCGTGCTCGTCGTCGATGACGCATCCGGCAATATCAATCATTTTGATTTCCGCCAGAAAATCAACCAGACACGCTATGACGAAGCGGTTCGCATCGGCCGCGGCTATGCCGCCATCGTGTTGGAAGCCCTTGATTCGCTGGAACCTGTGACGGCGGAAAACGTCACAGTCAAGAACGGCACAGTCGTCATCCCGCATCGCCAAGTCACTGACGAAGAATTGGCAGAAGCGAAACACACGCTCGAAACCGTGCCCGACATTCCAAAGGAAGGTGATTTTGAAAGTCAAGACCTCGCCAACAAAGTTCCCGCCGCCCTCCGCCATTTCGCACAGCGTGTCATCGACTGCCGCGAAAAGAGCACGCCATCCCATTCAGGCCGCATCACGGCCATCGAACTCGGCGACCAATTGGCTTTCGTAACGATTCCCGGCGAACCTTTCAACGGAATTTCGCAGGCCATTAAGGCGGCAAGCAAGTACAAATACACGTTTGTCATCGAACTCGCGCAGTCGGTCTCCAACTACGTTCCGATGCCCGAATGCTTCCCGCGTGGGGGCTATGAAGTCCAGGCGGGCGTGAATACCTGCGCGCCCAACGCCGCAACAGAAATCATCAACGCAGTGATTAAGAATATGTGATGATTCTAAGTTATTTATTGGGGCATTTTTGTAAAAAGAATAAACACAAAAAATCTTTTTAAAGAATATGAAACATTTATTTAAACAAATTATGTTATTTTGTTTTGTATTTTTCTGTCTGAATGCAAAGGCAGTAAAAATACAAATATTGTGTCCTCATTGTCATCAACAATCTGTTATAGATCTCACACTTGATGAAGAATTAGCTAAATTACTTACGAAAGAATTAGCTGAAAAATATGACGGCAAATCAGAAGATGAAAAATTAGTATTAAAATATGTCTCAGATAATTTATTAATAAGTAAAAACAAAGAAGAAGGAATCAAAAAAGTATCTGTATGGGAAGATTATGAAAAATATCAGAAGAAGCTTTACGGAGAAAAAAATTATCTAAAATCATTTCCCATTCACTCGCTAAAAATTGAATATGATGAAGTCTGGATATATAAAAGGACTGAATTTTTATCAAAAAAAGAAATCACTGAAAATGCAGAAACTTTACAAAGATGGACTTTCTATTTTAAGAACAAGATCTTACAGGCTCATACTGTTGAAAACTTTTTTTATGATTCTCCGTTAAGTAAAAACGTACAAAAAAATATTACAACAAACTCCCCTAGATATAAAATAACATGTATTCAAGACAGAGATTTATTCATTAAGTCTAACCAATAAATTCCAAACAACCTTCATTTTCCCATCTTATTCCCAAAGACATCAGAACGATACAAAAAATTCCCCTAATCTGCATTATGCAGATTAGGGGAAATCGCTTTGCCATTCACACATTCCCTTCTTCCGCAAGAACTTAAACGTCGTTTTGGTGATTTTCAACGTCGTTTTGGTGTTCTTGAACGTTGTTCACGGGAACTTGGTTGTTTTGGTGGTCATGAACGTCGTTTTGGTGTTCTTGAACGTTGTTCACGTGAACTTGGTTGTTTTGGGGATTTTCAATGTCGTTTTGGGGATTTTCAACGTTGTTTTGGTGATCTTGAACGTTGTTCACGGGAACTTGGTTGTTTTGGGGGTCATGAACGTCGTTTTGGTGTTCTTGAACGTTGTTCACGGGAACTTGGTTGTTTTGGATATCTTGGTTGTTTTGGATATCTTGGTTGTTTTGGATATCTTGGTTGTTTTGGATATCTTGGTTGTTTTGGATATCTTGGTTGTTTTGGATATCTTGGTTGTTTTGGAGATTCTGGTTGTTTTGGAGATTCTGGTTGTTTTGGAGATTCTGGTTGTTTTGGAGATTCTGGTTGTTTTGGAGATTCTGGTCGTTTTGGGGAACTTGAACGTTGTTTTGGGGATCTTGATTGTTGTTCGCGGGAACTTGAATGTTGGCCATGGCAGCAAGCGTATAGATTTGGGCGGTCGTTCTGAAGAACTTTTCCGCCAAGTTCAAGACGTCCTGAATCTCAATGTCATCCGCCTGTTGTTTCACTGCTTGTTTGATATCGTTAAATGTCTCGCTAATATTTCTCGCCTCTTCACCGATTTCATTCTGCTGCACCGCCAAGGTATTCAGCAACGCATCGCAATCCCGCATGATTTTTTCCATGTTTTCGCAATCTTTCGTCCAGTATTTGTCATCTGGCCTCGCCATATTGTGCGCATCCTCCTTGCCTGCCTGGATAATCCGCATGACATGGTTCTGGTGACGAGCCAGGAAGTTCTTGAAGCCTTCCATATTGCCGGCCGTCGCGTAGTCGGAAGCCGCATCCATGAACATATTGGCCGTGGCTTTCCTGAAAATCGTGTAGTCGTTCACAGACGTCTGGGAGGACAAGCCAAATTCGAAGCCGAGGAACGGCAACGGCTTGATTTCAAGTTTGGCATCGGTTTCATAGTCCTCCGACATCGAGAAGCTGACGAAGCGTCCATTGGAGAACGTGAAACGCAACGTCTTAAAGGTATCGTCTTCGAACGTGTAGGCTTCATTGTAAGCCTGTTTCAGGAAGCCGAGTCCGCCCATGAATGCTTGAAAGCCTTTGTTCTCCTTCAGCAATTGTCCTATCGTGCAATTCAGCAACGGCTCGGTGCCTTGGATAACCGTATCCTCCACCGTGGTCTTCAAGGAATCCAACAGGGCTTCTTTGATTTCATCCTTCAGCTTCGACTCTTCAACTTGCTCATCCCCCGCGCCGCCGACGCTTTTCGCATAACGCCGTACAACGTACTCCAGCAGAACACGCAACGGCATGGCCGCCGTGAGCCGTACATCAATGAATGTCTTCTTGCTGTTCACCCATGGACGCACGTCCGGAGTCTTCGATCTCGGGCTCGTACGTGTGACTTTCAATTCGACCTTATGGGCCTGGAACGCCGTCTCTTTGGCTAAATCCGCGACTGCCGTCGCATCCGTTTTACCAGTTGCGCCAAGCAACGTGTCGGACGTGCTTTCCCCGATGCCTTTTTTTTCAAGAAAATCACCGATTTTACCGTCCCATAAATCATACATGACATTGAACTTGCCCACCGTCTTCGTCATTGGCGGCTTGCCGAAATTAAAGACGTTGAAGAACTTCTCCTGATATATCTTATGCGGGAGCTTAACGATCGGATTGGCGAGCCGCGGGATGATGTACCGGCTCGCGGCCTCCGCCGCCTTTTTCGCAGCAACCGTCTGGGGGGCAACTCCTTCCAAGGCTTCCGCGCGTTTCGCGAGAAGAGCGACGGCTACGGCCAGGATTCTCGCCTTGGCGGCGAACTGGTTCCAGAAGGCATTGTCCTTCCGGGGGGCTTTCGCCGCGCTTTCTTCCAATTCGTGAAGCATCGTGGTCAGTTGCGCAAAGGAAGGGGCGATACTGTCCGCGTCGTAATGTTCTCCCGGCGGGACATCCGTGTTCGCCACGAGTTCCGTGATGTGCGTCCGCCATGGGTCGTCTTGCGGCAAAATTGCGTTCTGATTTTCCAATTCGCTATTGAAACGCCGTTTCAGAAAGTCATCCGAACACGTCTTGAGCGATTCGGCGAACGATACATATACTTTGTTTTTGACGAAGTACTCCCGCGAATGGCTGATGCCAAGAGAACCGCCAAACTCATAGTTGCTGTCATATCCTCCGTTGTTCGCATAGAACACACCGGCCTGCGCCGATGCGTTGAGACTGCCTTGGAAGGACACGCTTTTCCGTTCGCCAAGCACCTCCACGTTGCGTTTTTTCAGGAATAGCCCGGACATCGGCCCGAAGACATTGCGGTTGCGCAGTTCCGCGCTGTACGAGACCTGGTCCATCTTGCTTCTGCTGATGCGCAAGCCTACCGCTGTCGCCCCAAGCATGAAGAGATGGCCGAGGCCTTTGATCAATCTGGGAGCCCAGGCATAGAACACTTCGCGAGGCCGCGGCGTCATGACCAAGTTGTACTTGCTTGCCGTACGGATGAATTCATCCAGATTCGCGTATGTCTTCGTGACACTGTGCTGACCTTCCACATTAACCCCCGCTCCAATATTCACGCCCATGCCGTCTTTGAGATTATCCCCTTTCTTATCACGGTCCACACCAAGCGTCACGCCGGCTTTCGCATGCAGATCCAAACCTTTGGAATAAGTGACCGACACCGTTCCATCGTTGTTGTTGACCTTTATCTGCGCCGATACCTTAATGGCGCCGCCCGCCTTGGCTTCCGCTTCCGCGAAACCGAGGTTCAAATCAAACAGGAAATCCGCACCGGCCCGGAAGGTGACCGTCCGTTCACCGCTGGATTCCGCGATGTCGCCCAGCTCCTTCTTGATGGCTTTCGCATTCGCTTCAACCCGCTTCTCCGCGCCCGACCAATGGTAGCGGATACGGTCATTCGTCAGATGCGAGAGATGCGTCGCGGCTTTTGCAGAGGCGTCGAGACTGATCGTGTCGCCTAAAACGACTTCGTCCGAAGTGCCTGCGTACGGATTGTTGGCATCCAACTGCGGTTCTGGGGCGTTGTTTCCCATAGTGCGGAGTTGAATGAGCTTCAGCAGGTCGTTGAAGCGATTATCCGCAACCTGCATCTGCGTATACATCTGTCTGTCAATGCGCGTGCCGGAAAAAAGCGAGAAGGTATTGTCGGAGGAGCGGCGCATACGTTCCATTATACCCATGCTGACGCCGCGCCTCTGGTCCAAATCATAACGAAACGCCCGCAAGGACTCGCGGATCTGTTTAATCTGCTTCTCCTGGAAATCCGAATCAGACTTCACCTTGCCCGTGTCATCCGTGAATTGATAATCCGTCTTGATGCCGGAAGACGCCTGACTACGTAATCTTATGGCTTCCTTCGCAAACTCTTTGAGTTGCTCGATCAAGGCTCTTATGGTGTTAATCTCCTCTGGGGTAAGATTATGCCCATTGTTATGCAGATTATTCTCGCACAGCTGAATCAACGCATTGAAACGCTTTTCGCCGATAAAAAGCTCACGGGTCTTCTGGGCCGAATCCGCGACAAGCCGCAGCAGATCAGCCTTATTGGAGGCATCGTAGATGTTGGAGTCCGCCAAAACGACGACGGCATTTTCAGAAATCTTCCCTTCTCGGAGCATGCGGGCAAGCCCCAGAACGGCATTCTTCAAGGATTCCAGCCCGGCCCTACCCAAAAGTCGATTATTATTCCGGGCGATTTTCGCACGTTCGTCAAATTCGTGTGTCACCATCAGTTTATTCAGCGCAGTCGCGCAGAAATTCGCGCCGTTCTCTCCGAATTTGTCGGCGTAAAGCGCGTTGACATCATCCAAAAACTGTTGGACGGCATCATCATCCCCCAGAAGATACTGCTTGTTGTTATTCGCCTTGGCCGTTTCCTGATTACGTTCTTCCTCCGACAGCGTATGGGACGCGGCGAAAATCTCCGCCTTGTTGATGGCGGATTTCACCATTGCGTCCTCGCCGTTCGTTGCGAATGAAAAGGCCGTCGAATCATGCTTGACCTTGATGGCCGGCCGATGCTGTATGAGCTGGGCATTGGCCACATTGGAAGCATTGTCATTCTGCTGGAGCGGCTGAAAATCATTGGCCACCCAGAAACGGCTGCCCAGCACTTTATCGTTGAT
>JAEEGK010026501.1_pt1 | contig 11793 bp, 4 predicted proteins | sample 8958771 | NCBI WGS metagenome assembly JAEEGK01 (sample SAMN16246547, study PRJNA631951) | gut metagenome | biome: gut microbiome; feature: rumen; material: SC-attached | host: Bos | place: Iran: Karaj | collected 2018-10 | reverse complement strand
TTATGATGACTATTGGAGATAAAATGACTGAAGAAGAAGCTACTGAAATGATTAATGAAGCTGATATTGATGAAGATGGAATGATTAATTATGAAGAATTTGTTAGAATGATGATGGCTCGTTAAATTTGGAGATTTTTTTCAATTGTTTTTAAGGCTTTTTTTGGTTTTTTTAGTTTTTTTAAAAAATTCTTGTATTTTTATTTTAAATTTTTTTTTATTTTTTTATACTGAGTTTATTCTTTGTTTTTGATTTTTGTTATAATTGATTTTTTATTTGTTTTTTTATTTCCTAAGAAAAGAAATAAAATTTGATGTAAATATAAATTATTTTTATATATATTATATTTATTTTATATATATGAATTAGTTTTTTTTTTGTTTGATAAACAATCATTTATAAAGAAAAAAATTATACAATGATAACCATAATAATAATGATATTATTATTATTACTAATATCTATTAAAACTGTATAGAATAAATGATAAAGTAATAAAATTAATCTTCATTGAAAAAACAACAAGATAATTTTACTTGATTTTCAAAATTATTTTTATTATAATTTCTAATTTTATTATTAATATAGCCACATAAAATACTTTCTTTTGTTGAAATTTCATTAGGATTTTTCATTGAACTTAATTTTTCAGAAATAATACTAATTCTTCTATTATTATTTTTGATGATATTATTATATATAAAATTATCTTCATTATTATTATATAATGTTTTACTATGAATTTTAGAATAATTTAAATTTGAATGATTAAAAAATTCACAAATTTTAGAAATTGAAGAATTATTATGATTTTCTATTATTTTTACTAACACATTTTCTTCATCTATTGTAAATATTCTTTGCGCTATTTCTTTTGTTGAAATTCGACTGTTATTTTCTTTTTTGTTTTTTTCATTTTTTTTATTTCTACTTTGATTTTGAGATGTTTCTAAAAAATTATTGTCTTCAAATCCTTCACTTTTTTGTGAATTGATTTTATTCAGTTTATTTTCATTTTTTGACATTTAAAAAAAGGGAAGAAAAAAAAAAATATATAAATTTTTTATTGATTGAAGCTTTTCTTTGAATATATATTTTTTTTTTTGAATTTTTTAATTAAAATAAATTAAATATTTTATTTGTTTTATAATTTCTCAAATAATTTTTGTTGTAACCAAAAGCATTCATTTAATTCATTTAAATCAATTTTATATTCACTTAATGATATTACATTATTTATATTAATATCAACTAAATTAAATTTTTCTTTTATTATTTTTACACAAGAAATTGCTATCGTATTAGGAGTATAATATAAAGACATTGGAAAAAAAAATGAATTATTTATACATTGACATACATTTCCAATTAAAATATTACATGAAATATTTATATTTTTTTCAAAATAAGTTTTAAGCTTTATAATAAATTTATAAGGTAATTCAATATTAGCACAAAATTCCATTGATTTCAAAATTTCAAATTCTTTTTCAAAAATCATATTTTTAATTAATTCATTATCATACTTTAAATTAGGAAATTTAATTTTAATTATATCATTAATTATAATCACAATATTAGATACTCTTAATAAATGATTTGTTGATTTTGTAGCAAGAAAAATACAACTGCCAGCTATAATTAATTTATCAATTGGAGTTAAATTACTTAAAATTATTAAATTTTGATTATAATATTTATGAAAATAAATCATTGAAGTTGAAAGAATTATTTGAGCTATTGAATTAGAATTTTTTAATTTTGAATTAATGAATGTCATTATCTTGAAAATATTTTTGATGTATTTAAATTCATTTTCAAAGAAATTATCTTCAAACAATTTTGGAATAAAAAAATTTTTCCAATCTTCTTTAGTAAGGTAAACCATACTAATATTAAATTTGAAAATGTGTATTTACCTTAAGTTAAAGTTTGAAGATGTTTCCATTTAATTTATATGTTTTAATTTATTTTTTTAGAAAATAATTATTAGTAAAATTTTGCTCCTTTAAAACAAAATATATATATTTTAAAATTTAAATTTAAAAAAATGTACATGAACAATTTTGATGAAATTGATAAACTTTTTTTTAAGTGAAGGACAATCTTTATCTTTTGAAAAAACAAAACAAAAAAAATAAATGTGAAAATTCACTCCAAATATTAATGCTTCAAGGGAAAAAGAAAATAAATTACTCATTTAAAATAATAACAATTTAACTCCAGAATTACAAATAGTAATAAGTAATAATGAATATAATATAAAATTATTTGAATTTCCTTCTATTGATTTTATTTGCCAAAATATTAATAAAACTTTGTTTAAATGATTTAGTAAAAATATTAATAAAATTTTATTATTAGAAAGACAATATAGAGAAAAATATTCTGAATATATAAATACAATTAATATATATAGAAATGAAAATAATGATTTAAAAAGATAGAAAAATACAAGAATGATAATGAATAATATAAAATTCAAATATCAAATATCAAACAGGATTAATATAATGAATAATTTGAATTAGAAAAAAAATAATAAATTAAAAAACGAAATAAACTCTTTAAAAAATGAAATTACAAAAAAAAATCAAAGGAATTAACAATTATAAATTAAATGAAAAATGATAAAATTCAAAATGAAAAAAAAAAGTTTAATTCAAACTAATGAGCAATTAGAAAAAAGATTAAAAATTATGATTTAATTAAACAATTCCTTTGAAAAAATATTATTCAAAGTATAATCTTAGTGGAAGCAAATTTATTCTAAAAATAATATCTTTAATTTTCAAATAAAAACAATTTTCATCATTTATGGTTAAATTAGTTTATCAATATATAATTTTGTAATACTTTATAAAATCCCAATATTTTTTCTTCTGATTTAACTGAAAAAGGATAATTTATATAAAATAAAAAATAAAAAATCTTCTTTATAAATATTATAAGATGACTTTTTTTCTTATTTTAATTTTTTAATAAAAATTTGATTTATATATATCATTCTATTTTTAAATGTATAAAAGTAGATCTAGATTCATAACTACCCTAATTTAATTATATTTATGAAATTATTTTTTATAAATTTCTTTTTATGAATTATATACATAATCGATTATACTTTTTTTTTTTGATAACTGCTTTATGTCTTATTTGACAATATTAAATTATCTTAATTTTTTATTATTTTAAATTTAAAATGAAAAAAAAATTAAAAATTTAAATTAAGAACAAGTTATTAATTTTTAAATTCATAAGCTTATTAAATTATGATTTTTCCTTTTTTATACAGAAAATAATATTATTTATTATAATAGAGATATTGTTTAAAATAATTAATTTAATTATCAAATATTTTTGAATAATAGAGTAAAATAATCATACCAAAATAGTCATAATAAGCTTTATATTCATAAAAAATATTTGAAAAATTAAAAAGACAGTTTTTATTCTTGAAAATTCATTTATTGACTTAAATTATATTTACCCAATAAAATTTCAATTAAATTCATAATTTCAACAGTAATAGCAATAATATCTATAAATAATTTTTTCCTTATTTTAAAAAATACTTCATTTTCCAAATTTTAAATATTATTAATTAGTAATTAATGTTGAATGGAATTTAAAAACATTCTCCTTTGTTAAAACCAGTGATTTGAGAATAAAAAAAAATATATATTTTTTTTTTATTTACAAAATGGATTATACTTCTTTTGCACTTAAAATAAATTTAATTTTTACATAACCATTAATATATAATAAAAAAATAATGTTTCGTTCATATTTAAGTAAAAATAAAAAAGAAGAAAAAGACGAAGACACTTTTCCTTCAAAATTATATTTTAATTTAGAAAATTTTCCTTTTCCTTCACAAAATTTACCAGATCCAAATGTTTCAATGAATACAACTTTAAATTCAAAAAATGAAACTTTACCAATAAGACAATATTTATCAAAAGACCTGTTAGACACAATTAATTCTTCAATTTTAGAAAATGAAATAAATGAAAATGATATATTATTCTCATCATTACATAATTATAATAATAATAATCAAAATATAAATCAAGAAGAAGAAGAAAATATTAAATTAAATGACAGTAAAGATAAAATTAATAGTATATTTAATGAAGAAAATTGTGATATCATTATTCCAATAAGAAAAAAAAAAAAAAATAAAAAAAATTTTGAAGCAAGGGAAGGAGATTGGACTTGTTATTTTTGTAAAAATTTAAATTTTTCTTTCAGAAAAAAATGTAATAGATGTGGAGTAAATAAAGATTATTCTGAAAGTCAGCATGATAAATGTATGGAACATGTTTTATCAATAATAAAAGATAATGAAAGAAAAAGAAAAGAATCTTCTTCTCAGTGAAGAATTATAAATTTTGATTATATTATTTAAAAACTTATATTTTATTGGTTCAATATTGGCGTTATATACAATAAATTAATTTTCTTTTTGTAATTTGAGGAGTTAATGTGAATTTTAATTTATTTTATTTATAATTAATTAATAAACTACTGAAAAAGTTAAATTACTTCTTCTTTTTTATTTTAATGTTTTTTGAGATTTTTGGATATAAATTTTTTTTCCTTTTAATTTTTGGACTCTTATTTTTAAATAACTTTTTATTATAATAAATTAAAGGTAATATAAATTTTACTTTTTTATTATTAATTGTAAATTATAAAATTAGTTCTTTAATATTTCAATATAATCTTAATGTTTAAAACTTCATTTAAATTCTAATATAAATATAGATTTATATCAAATTTTTTTTCTAAAGACTTCATAACTTTTTCTTTTATATCAAAATATATGAAATTTATCATTTTTCATACAGTTTTTCTTTTCATTTTTTTTCTTTTTTTTTGAATTTAATAATAATAAATAAAAAAAAGTTTTCTTTTTTATATCCGCGATTCATCATCTTCAAAATTACCATATATATTATCTTAATTATTATCATTGCATGTTTTAATTATTAAAAATTCAATGAACTCTCTTTTTTTTCTTTTTTCCTTTTTTCTAATTTCCAAAATATTATTCTTCTAAATGATTTGTATTATTTGTAAAAAAAATTCCATATTCTTATTTGTTATAATCATTTGATTTCTTAATAATAATCCCTATTAAACTTTTTTTAATTGATTTACAAAAATATCAATATAGCAAAATTAAGTTGTAAACTTTTTTTTTATCAATTATAATATTAAAAAAAATTTCATCTTTATATTGATTAATTATTCTTAATTTAGCTTCTATTTCTAATAAATCAAATATTATTTTTCATTCATCATTTATTGGGTTTATAAGACCTTTTATTACTTATTTTTTTTCATTTATTCATCATATTTTTTAATTTATTTTTAATTAAAAAGATTATTGATAATTGGTTATAAATATATTTTAATCAATATTTATTTTTCAAGTATTATCGTCTGTTTGAAAAAAATAATTTTTTATGAAACAATATTATTTAATAATTTATAAAATATTTTAATTTTTAACATTTATAAACTTATTCTTATTAACCTCAAAATTTTTTGGAAAAATAAAATCTATTCATTTAAAACTTAAATATAAGATGAAAAAGTATTGTTATTTCCTTCATTTATAGTTTTAATAATAATGTTTAAAGATACTTTAAATATTTTTTTGATAAAAAAATAAGTAAATTTTTTAATTTTTCATGAAATAAATTTTTTTATAATTCATTTGTTTATATTTTTTTTATTTGAAAATACATTGTTTTTTAAATTTTAATTTATTCTTAGTTAAAATTAAGGAGTTTTTATCAAAAAAAATCATAAAAATTTAAAAAAAATAAATAAAAACTATTCCTTAATTTTTTGGATTAAAAATTCATTAACAAAAAATGTAATTAATGCACAAAATTTTTGAAAAATCCTCTTTAAAAACAATTGAACTTCTTATTTACTGCTTATTTGATTGTTAATTAAGTTAAACAAAACAAATTATTCATAAATTAAAAAAATTTTGGAATAATTAATTAAATCAATATTGATAAGAAATGATTTTAAAAAATCTAAATTTTTTTTAAACGAATTTATTTATTAAAATATCTTATTTAATACAAAATATAGTTGGAACTTTCAAAATAATATAATGAATGAAAACAAATTTTTTATCCTGATAAAAAATTTAAATAAAGATAATTTCCAGCTTTTACATTTTAAATTTTTTTATTGTTCTTCTAAAAGCATTGATAATATTTTTCTATCATTAAAAATTAAATAAATGACATAATATTGCCTACTTATGTAATATAAATAAATTTATTTTATATAATATAATAAAGTAAATGATTCTTCAAATTTTTTTAATAATTTTTCAATTCAATTCAATATATTTGATTGACTTTAGTAATATTAAAGAATGTAGATGGTCAAAATCTTGTATTTATAATGGATTAATCTATATTATTGGATATTCAGGAGTATGTATGATAGGTCGTGATGATTCTTTTGCAACTTCATATTATCTCAATCGTGGAAAAGATATTGGTACTCCTTTCATTTCTTATGATAAAGTATATACAACAAGACTTGAAGTCAATGAAGTAGAATTTGTTAAAAAAGCCTTTACTGGAGATTTAAAGAGAAAATCTACATCTTCAAATTTAAAAGAAGGTGGTAATGTTTGTTTATTTAAAGCATTGAAGTCATCAAATTCTTATTATTATTCTGCATGGATTGACAGTTATTCAAATATTAATATAAAAAGAGTAAATTATGATTCCACTAATATTGATATTTATGCATCAATAAAGTCATCAGGAATTTCAAATCAAGGATCTACTATAGATTGTGATGGTTTTTCTTATGGAGGAGGACATATTATTTGTGTATTTAGAGGAGATAATGGATGTAATTTAAATATTTATTCTTCATCGTTTGCCGATGGCAATTCTTATTCAAGTATATTAATCCAACAAAATAATATAGGATTTAATTGTGATAATGATTCTCCTGGTCAAAAGATTTTAAATATTGATGAAAATAAATTTCTAATTTGTTATAGCAAAAACAATGGTAATATTTATTGTTTATTTGGGAAACATCAAACAGCTAATTCATTAATAATCACAAGTACCTCAAGTTTACTTGTTTTAAATTATTGTCTTACACCTTATTCTGACTTTGATGTTGGAAAAATTCACAATAATTTTATTGTAGTATGTTCAAATAATACAAATCAAGGTGGAGTTAGGTATAAAATATTTAATGAAAAATATGAAATATCAGGTAATACAAAAAATGTTGGAATTCCAGATAATGATATTGATAGATATAGAATAAATTTACCCTTTGTATTATATATTTCAAATACAAAATCTATTGTGACAGTTAATTATTATCACTATAAGACAAATTCTGAAGAAAATTGGGAATATACTAAATATTTTAATTTAACTGCTTCAACTTGTACAGACTACATTTTTACAGGACAAATTAATATAGGAAATATAATAAATTTAAGAGATAATATTGATAATAGTAATAAAGTAAAAATAATTGAACCACCTACATTAGGAAGTTTTAGATATAATTTAAATAAAGTAATAAATTCAAAATATTATTCTGTTTCAACTGGTTTTAACTTTACTATTCCAACTGGAGGTGAATATACATTTAAATTTTATTCATATAATGATGAAACTTATACTTTTAGTGATGTTTGTGAAGGAAAAATAAAAATTATTCCATGTCATGATACATGTTTTACATGTACAGTAACAGGAAATGAATTAAATCATAAATGTAGTTATTGTTTAACCCAATATGGATATTATCCTCTTTCAGAAGATTCTACAAACTCAAATAAAAATTGTTATAATTTAGAAAAAGTGTTAGAATTTGATGAAGGGTATTATTTAGAAAATGATGTTTGGAAAAAATGTTATTTAAAATGTAAAACATGTTTAAGAGAAGGAACTTCTATAAATCAATCATGTTTAACATGTCAAAATGGATATATTATAGATCCTTTTAAAGAAGGTAATTGTGTTCCTCCATGTAATAATTATTGGTACAGAAGTTCAAATGGAATAGGATGTTTAGATATATGTAATGATAATTATCCTTATTTAGTTCCTAATACAAAAGAATGCGTTATTTCTTGTTTAGATACAGATGATTCTGAAAATAAATATTTCTTTGGTAATAATAATATTTGTATTTCTAAATGTCCTGAAAATACTCTTCCTGATGGAATTAATGGTGAATGTCATGAATTAAAAAATTTTAATGTTTTTTATAATTCAATTAAAAATTATATTGTTTCTATTAAACCTCCATCTGATATTTATATTTATAATGAAAGTGTTAATTTTATTTTATATAATTCAAGTAAAGAAGGATTAGAAGAATATAAAAATTTAACTGACAAATATAATATCACTTATTTAAATTTAGAGGAGTGTTTAAATAAATTAAAAAATATTGATAATTATATTTTTTATATTGCTTTATTTGAATTTAAAAGAAAAGATGTTTTAACTTCTCAATATAATTTTATAATATATAATAAATCTGGAGAAAAATATAATAATGAAATTTGTGACTCTGTTTCAGTTACAAAATCTTTTAAAAATAGTACATTAATGGATTATGTATATGAAATATACAAAAATTCTTCTGTTGATATATTTAATTATTCTGAATCAAATAAATTTTATAATGATATATGTACAACAGTTACAAATGATAGTTATGATATATTACTTGAAGATAGATATGATTTATATTATAACGATTCAAATTTTAATTTTTGTGAAGATAATTGTAATGTAACAGATATTAATTTTGAAAAATTCAAAGTAAATTGTACATGTTCAAATTTAAGTTCTTTTTATAAATATGAAAAATCAAATTATAAAAGATATATGAGAAATAAAACAATTAAAGATAAAGATTTTCAGTATTTAAAATGTCATATTTCTTTTAATTTTCTAAAAAAAAATGTTGGAAATTATATAATATTAACTTCATTTATATCTCAAATTATAAATTGTATTATGTTTTGTAGAAGTGGATTAAATAATATTATAACTACATTGAATAAATTAAAAAGTAATCCTCCTAAAAAAAGAACTAAAATTAGTAAAAATAGTAGAAAAAATTTAGTAAGAAATTATTATTTAAAAGATATAAATAAATTAAGTAGTTATAATTTGGAAAAAGGAGAAGATGTAACAAGTAAAACTCCAAATGAAGATATTGAAGATGTTAAAAAAAATAATTTATATGTTTATAAAGTAGGAAATTCAATTGATACTTTTTATAATACTCTTAAAAAGAAATATAATGAAAATGATGAAGAAAATGATGATAAACAAACACAAAATACTGATAATTCTTTAAATGAAAAAATTAAAGTTCATTCAAATGTTTCATGTTCAAAATTATATTGTTATGCTATTCAAAATAAACATAAATTAATCTCTTTATTTATTAATAATAAATATGATATTACTGTATATAAAATTTCTTTATTTATTCTTACTTTTTCTCTTGATATTTTTTTTTGTTGTTTATTTATTTCTAATTCTCATATTCAAAAATTATATCATAAAAAAACATATTTTTTAGGTAAAGATGAAATTTTAATAGCCATTTATTCAATGCTTTGTTCTTATTCAATTACTAAATTAATTGAATGTTTTGTAGAATATAAAAGAGAATTAGAAAAATATGAAAAAAATCCTAATAAAAGGAAAACAAGAACATTTACATTTGATATTAAATCTAAAATAGAATGTAAATTTATTGTTTATTTTTTTTTAACTTTTATTATAACAGGATTGACGTGGTATTTTGTTTGTACTTTCTTTGGAACTTATAAATCTAAAAATACTTTAATAAATTTATCTTTATGTTATACATTTAATTTTATATTTTCTTTTATTATTCCTTTTATTTATTATGGATTTATATCTTGTTTTTTATTTATGGGAATATCAACAGAAAATGAATGTTTATATAAAATAATTATTTTTTTGTTGAGACTTTAAATATTATTTTAACTTATTTTAATTTAGAATAATTTATTCATGTTTATTTAATCTTATCTTATCTAAAATAAATGTAATGTTTTAATTATAAAATTTTTAAATGTATTTAATATATTATTATAAATATTAAAATAGACAAAAAACATAAAACTATTTTTTATTAATTTTTATCATATATTACCAAATTATATAAGTATTTAAAAGATAATTTGAGAGAACTATACATGAAAAAAAACATTTATTGGAAATAATCATAATTTTTTTTAGAACATAAATTTTATTTTTTACAAATCTTTTTTAATTTAGAATAAAAAAAATTTTATTATAAATGAAGATGAATTTCTTTTTCAATGATATGAAATTGGAAAGGGTAAAAAAAATTAACCTAAATTAAGAAATTAAGATTAAATAATTATTGAAAAAATATAGAGAAATCATAATTCTTTTTCAATAGAATTTAACTTTTGAAATTTTTAATATTGGAAAATTATATATAAAATCAGTTTTAGGGTTTTGAGATTTTATAATATATATAATTTCACTTCATTATTTTTATATTATATTTTGAATTTTTTAAATTCATTTAAATAAGCATTTAACATTTAATCAATAATTATTTGTTATTTTTTAATTGATGCTTTCTATAAAGTTTAAATATAATGAAAAAATAATTTACTTGGTTTTTATTTTCTAATAACTCAAAATTTTAAATAATTTTTATTTTTTTTAAAATATTTATAAAATCTTAATTTGGAAAATTCAAAGAAAATCAAAAATAAAAGCCAAAATAAAAAAATTCCATATAATTTTTCTTTCAATTTATTGGTATATATACAATAAAAATATTCCAATCAAAGAATTATATAAAATTTCATGTTCTTATTTATCTCCTATTTGAAAATATTAAATAATTCCCTATTAATTCTTTAATGTATAGAGAAATAGAGACATATTTTTTTATTTTAATTATCCCTATTTTCACACACAAATTTATTATTTAACTTATTTTATTAGCTTTATCATATTTATATTTGATTCATAAATTTTTTTTTCTCCTTTTACATTTTTCTACATCACTTAAAACAAATTCTTTTTTATATTCTTCAAAATCATTGTTTATTTTTTATGTTTATTATTAACTACAATTATATAAACTTCACATATTTTCATTCATCAAAATTATAAAGTAAGAAGATAAATGATAGTTTCATTATTCAATGATTTCGGTGATTTTTATTTTTTTTGAAAAAAATGTCAAAATGTAGAAAAAAAATTGATTCAAAAGTATTTAATAGATCAAAAAAAAATTGAAAGATGACATTTTTTATAAATAATTTTTATTTTTTAATGATAAATATTTTTTAACAATATAATTACTTCAATTTTTGAAAAATAATTTATTTTTTATCTTAATTTTTCAAAAAAAATTTATAATAATTTTTTAAGATTAAAAACAATAAATCCAAAACAAATTATTAAAAATAAATAAAATTAAATGTTAAAATTAAAGATCCTATTCCTCCTATTTTCATCAATATTCACCTTCCATATAATATCTTTTAAAGAAAGTTCAACTCCAAATTTACTTGCTACTCCAGAAGAAGTAAAATCCAAAATAATGAGTGCTTTAAGAAAAGAAGCAGCAAAATATATTTATAATTATCCAAGTGGATATTCTAGTATAATGACAAATTTAGCAAGTACAACATCAATTAAAATGGAGCAAATTTTATATGATCAGATAGAT
>JAEEGK010026499.1_pt1 | contig 11793 bp, 6 predicted proteins | sample 8958771 | NCBI WGS metagenome assembly JAEEGK01 (sample SAMN16246547, study PRJNA631951) | gut metagenome | biome: gut microbiome; feature: rumen; material: SC-attached | host: Bos | place: Iran: Karaj | collected 2018-10 | reverse complement strand
TTTTATTTTATCATAATATTTTTATATTTAATAAAAATTTTATAATAATAAAAATTTAATATACAATTTTTAAAATATTTTTATATAATAAATTTTTAAATATTTTAATTATATAATATATGTCTGAAATAATATATAGGGAACGTCCTTTACAATTAGTAGATATAAATGAAGAAGGTATTTTTGAGGTCACATCAGATGGTATAAATTTTTTAAGTTCTTTAAAAAATCAAAAAATAGCTGTTTTATGTGTAACTGGTCCATATAGAAGTGGGAAAAGTTTTTTAGCAAATTTAATAATGAATAATATGGATGGATTTAAAGTAGGAGCAACAATAAATGCTTGTACAAAAGGTTTATGGGTTTGGGGAAAACCTATTGAATTAGAAAATGGTACAAAATTATTAGTTATTGATTGTGAAGGTTTAGGTTCAGTTGAAAAAGATAGAACTAATAATATTGATATGAAAATATTTACTTTATCAGTATTATTAAGTAGTTGTTTAATATATAATACAAAATATGCTATATCTGAAGATAAAATAGAGGAATTATCTAATGCAGCAAATTTATCAAAAAGAATAAATATATCAAAAGATAAAAATAATAATTTAGATTTTGGAGATTTTTTTCCTGATTTAATATGGGTTTTGAGAGATTTTAGTTTAGATAGAGGAAATTTAACTCCTAAAGAATATTTAGAAGAATGTTTAAAAAATGTTTCTTCTGATGAAGTTGAAGGAGCAGAAACAAAAAATATAAGTAGAGAAATAATAACAAAAAATTTTAGAAAAAGAGATTGTTTTACATTAATAAGACCAGCAGATGAAGATAAATTAAAAAATTTAGAAAACGAACCTGTTTCAAGTTTAAAACCAAATTTTATAAAACAAGTAAAATTAATGATTAAAAATATTAAAGAAACAATTTCTCCTAAAAAAATAAATAATATAGAATTAGATGGAGAGGCACTTTTTGGATTATTACAAACTTATGTTGAAAATATAAATAATGAAGAAGCTCCAGTTATATTAAGTGCTCTAGAAAATGTTTTATTATCTAAAGCAAAAAATATTTCAGAAAATAATTTTGAAAAATTTAAAAATAATATTAATTCTAAATTAGAAGGAAAATTACCTGTGAATCCTAATAATATATATGATCTATTTTTTGAAGGTCAAAATAATTTAATAAATAATTTTTGTAAAGATATTAATGATACAATAAATTCAGATCAAATTGGAATTTATATTTTAAAATTATTTGGGAGAATGAAAGATGAATTAGAAATATTATTTGAAAATAATATGACTTCATTTGAAGAAGAAATAGAAAAATTTCGTAATGATTTAAGTAATGAAATAATAATAAAACCTTATGATAAATTAGAAGAATCAAAAATATATTTTTTAAATTTATCAAATACAATTACAAATGCTCTTAATAAATACAATGATTTAGATATTTGTGATGATTTTTCAAAAAAAATAATTCAAAATATATTAACTTTATTACAAAATTGTTTATTTGATAATTTAAGAAAAATTGGCGGCAACATAGAAGATATTAGTTATAATAATAATTCAAAATATCAATCCACAATTGATGATTTAAATATTCAAATTAAATCAGTTTCTGATGCTTTAAAGCAAGAAAAAGAATTAAATGAATTGAAAGAAAAAGAAATTCAAGAAACGAAAATTAAATTATATGAATTAGAAACAAAAACTGATTCAATTAAAAGAAAAAATAAAGAAAAAGAAAAAGAATATTTAAATAATTTAAATACAGAAATTCAAAAATATTCTAAAATGGAAAATTCTTATATGTCTTTAATTCAAGAAAAAGATGATAAAATAAATATTTTAGAAGAACAAATGAATAAATTAAATTCAAAATCTTCAGTAAATGCACAAGAATTAACAAAAGAAAATATAAAATTAAAATATGAATTAAAAAAATTAAAAGAAGATAATAATAGTAATTTAAATAATAAATTAAAATCAAATTCTAATTTAAATAATGATTTTCAAGATTATAATGCATTAAATTTAACAAATTTATTTAAAAATTTTCAAGAAAATGTAAAATCTTTCAAAGATAATTTAAATAGTTTAACACAAGAAAGAGAAAATTTATATAAAAAAACTCTTATGGAAAAATTTCAAGAAGAAATGAAATGGAAAACTAAAAATTTAGGAGAAGAAATAATAAATTCAGTTAATCAAAAGATGGAAAATATAACTGAAAATTATGATAAAGAAATAAATTATTATAAAAAAGAAATTAATGATTTAAAAAATAAAATTAAAAATTTTGAAGAAAATAGTAAAGATAATCAAAATTATAAAATTAAATATGATCAAATTAAAAATCAATTTCAAGATTTGATGGATATTTCAAAAAATAAAGATAATATTATGGAAACACAAAAAAAAACAATAAAAAATAAAGATGATCAAATTAATGAATTAACTCTTCAAAAAGATAATTTCCAACTTCATCTAAGTGAATATATAAATAAATATAATGAATTAAATGTAGAAATAGATGAAGTTTTTGCTGTTGTTGAATCAATTTTAGCTAAAAAAAAAAGAGACTATGAAATGCATTTAAATAATTTATCTAATGAATTAAAATCTAAATTTATAGAATTTTCTAAACATTATAAAATGAAATTAAGTTAATTTATAAATTAAATCTTAATAAATTAGAATATTTTATAAATGTTTATTTTATTTATATTTTTTTTATAAAATGAAATTATTTGAACTTTTTTTTGAAATTCATATTTAAAAAAATTTTTTAAAATAAATATATTAAATAATATTTAGCATTTCAATATTTAAATATAAAAAAAAATTATTTTTAATTTTATAACTATAAATGACAAAAAATTTCAACAAAAAAAATTTAACAATTTGCATTGAAGATATAGAAGAAATGGCAGATGAAGAACAAATAAATAGAGATAAAATATTAAATGAAATTGAATTATTAAAAAATTCTTGCCATTCTTATTCACATTTTATTCAAAACCAAGCAAATCTTAGAAATAACTTACTATCAAAAAATAATGCATATTTAAATCAATTACTATTTTATATGGATGGTGAAAATTACTTAAGTGATTTATCATATTATAAAATCATTAAAAATAATGATATACAAAACATTTCAAAAAGCATATTTATTCAAAATTATTATGATATAAATAACTTTCTTTTAAATGAACAAAAAATAAAAAGTGAATTTAATTTATTAAAATTAATAACTGAAACACCAAATCACAAAAATTTACAAATTGATATATTAAAAAACCTTAAAAGATATAACAATAGATATTCAGATATATTACCATATGATTATAATAGTGTTAAATATCAAACAAATTTAGCAAATGACTATAATAAATCTAATCAAAATGATTGGTACATAAATGCTAGTTTTATAAATGGCCCTTTTAAATCTGATAAAAATTCTTTTATAGCTGCTCAAACACCTGTTCTAAATACAATAGGAAAATTTTATAAAATGTGCTTTAATAATAATATTAAAATTTTAATTATGCTTTGTTGTTTTGAAGAAGAAGGAAGAAAAAAATGTGAATATTATTTACCTAATCAAATCAATGAAGAAATTTCTTTTGATAATAATTCGGTTAAAGTAAAAATTATAAATGAGGAATTTTTAATAAAAAATTGTCTTATCAAAAGAGAAATTTCAATAACAATAAATAACCAAACAAAAAATATTTATCATCTACAAATGTTAAATTGGCCTGATTATTCAAAACCAGATGGAGATATTGGTTATGAAACAGTAAATTATTTAATAAATGTTATGGCTCAATCTAGAGAATGTTTTCCTGATTCCCCTATTTTAATTCATTGTAGTGCTGGAACAGGTAGAACTGGTACTTTAATTGCAATATTTAATTTAATAAAATGTATATCATTTTTTCAAACAGTTAATAATGATAATAGTATATCTCCTTTTTTCTCAGTTTTTAATATGGTAAGAAGATTAAGAGAACAAAGAAGCGGGATGGTTGCTTGTTTTGAGCAATATAAGTTCATATATCATTTCATATTTAATTGGATACAAAGAAATATATTAAGTAATTAAATATTAGTGAATATATTATATTAGTAAGTATTTTGTGAATAAATATAAATAAAATAATATTAATATTAATATTATATATTCAAATAATATTATTGTAAATTTTAATAACTAATATAAAATAATTTTCAGTTATTTTTTTATTTTATTATTTAAAATTAATTAATAAAATAATTATATTAATTTAATATATATAATTTTTATAAATTAGATTAATTAGACTAATTCATTTTATTATAAAGATTATATAATTTAAATTTATTTATTAGTAAATATTTGTAATTAATTAAATTTTTCATATATAATATATATATATATATATATATATATATATATTCAGTATTATTTAAATTAATTTTATTTCAAAATAATGTATTTATTATTATAATATTTATATCATATTCAAATTAATATTTATAAAATAATATAACTATTATCCAAATTTAATAATAAATTATTTTATTAAGAAAATATTATAAAAATAATTTAATATTTTTATAATAAATATTTTCTTTTTAAATAAAATTATAAATTCAAAATGAAAAGTATTTTTAGTGTTTTTGGATTTAATAATGATAATGTAAAAGATTTTTTACATTATTTTAATTCAACATTTTACAACATGGGAAATAGTTTTGGATTTTTTGTATCAAATGAAAATGAAAATCCAAAAGTTGAAAAAGAAATTGAAAAAGATGGAAAAGTAAAAATGACAGTCGTTGAAAATGGTATAAAAAAAACATTAGAAAGTAAAAAATCAATAAAAGATGTAAACAAAGAAGAATTTGAAAAAGATTTAGAAGAAGATTTGAATTATTATAAAAACCAAAAAAAATTAATAAATGTTGATGAAAGTAATTTCGAAAAAAATAATAAAAAATGGGGAAATTATATATTAGGCGTTAATGGAATTCTTCAAAAAAAAGAAGAAAATAATAATAATAATAATAATGATTCAAATATTAATCCATCAAAAAAAACTTCAAAATCAAAAGTAAATAAAACTTTTTTAAGAAAAAATTCTTCTAATAATTACTCTCATATTAAAAAATATTATGATGAACATAAAGATTATAATAAAAAATATTTTGTTGATGTTCAATTAAAAACTGTTAAAGATATTATATCAGAAACTGAAAATACAAAAAAAACAAAAATTACTGATTTAAATACATTAGAAGATTATAAAAAATTTCAAAATGAAGCATTAGAACTAACAAATATTTATCGTAAAAATCATCATGTTCCTCCATTAAAATTAAATCCTGAATTAAATGAAATTGCAATAAATTGGGCAAATCATTTAGCTGAAATTGGTGATTTAGAACATAGTGATAATTCTTATAAAGGAGATATTTTAGGTGAAAATATTTTTATGTGTTATGGTGAAGAAGTTAATGGAAAAGAAATGGTAAAAGATTGGTATGATGAAAAAAATAATTATAATTTTAAAGAAGAATATCAAACTGGAAAAGGTCATTTTAGCCAAATGATTTGGAAGGATTCAAAAGAAGTTGGATTTGGTTTTGCTGTTGCTGAAGATGGTTCTTATTTTGGAGTTGCTAATTATTATCCTGCTGGAAATATTATGGGTTTATTTGTGAAAAATGTTCTACCAGTTTAATTTTTTTTATTATATAAATTATTTTTATAAATATTTTGGGTTTTTATAAAAAATTATTTTTTTAAAATAATTATTGAATATTTTAATAAAACAATAAAAAATATAAATTTATTATATATAATTAAATAAAAAATATTATTAAATAAAAGTAAGATATAGAAATAGTAAAAGGAATTTAAAAAAAATGATAAATATAATTATAAAAAAAATTAAAAAAAAAAAAATATATATATATATATATATATATATATATATATATATATATATATTTGTAATAAATTAGTTTAATTTAATTAAGATAAATAATTATTTATTTAAAAAAATTAATTATTAATTATTTATTTAAAAATAAAATAATTATTTTATATATAAAACATGTCTATTCATCAACAAAGAAAATATAAAATATTTGTTAATTACTTTATTCAAAATGATTCATGGGAATCTATAAATCAACCTAATTTATTTGTAATTCCAGATGAATTTCATAATTTAAATGATGTAAAAGCTCAAATAATATATGATAATTTTCCATTAATTTCTCATTTTAATTATTATTTAAGATTTTATCTCAATGATAAAACTCAAGGAGTAAATGGTTGGATTGATTATCCGCCAAATGCAACTGTTCCCGTTTATAATAATGGACATGTTTATGTTAAAGCATTAAGAATTCCAAAAAATATAAAAATTAATTTTAAAAATTCTGATTTATTTCAAAGAAGTTCTTCAACACATCAAAATAAGACTTCACAAAATAATAATAAAAATTTATTGAATATAAATGAAAAAAGTGAAGAAAATAAATTTGAAAATAAAAATAAAAAATCAGGATTTGTAATTCCTGAAGGAATTAATTTTGGGGAAATTGAAAATAATTTAAAAGATAATAATGATAATACTAATATTAATAATAATATGAATATGAATAATTCTTCAATTCACAAACAAAATACAAATCCAAAAGTAATGAATATGCCTCTTAACAATAATAATGATAATAATAATAATATACCGAATCCAAATATTCAAAGATCAAACACAAATTCAAAAACACCAACTATTATTAATAATAATACAACAAAATTTCAAGAATTAAATTTCGATAATATTTTTTCTTCAAATAACAACAATAATATGAATAACAATATGAATAATAATAATAATATGAACAATATAAATAACATGAATAATAATATTCCAAATAATTTTTCTTTTCAAAATCAAAAACGTTCTCAATCTCCAAAATTAGATTCAAATTTAAATTCAATAGATTTTAATATACCAATTGACACAGGAAATTCATCAGAAAACAATAATAATAATACTCAACAAACATATGATTTTACATCATCAAATAAAAAAAAATACCCAATTGATAATATTCCAAATACTTTACCAGAAGATGATATAAAAGAAAGAGTAGATAAAATAATAAAAGAATGGACAATGGGTGTAAATGAAAAAAAAAGTTTATTATTTTTAATTACCACTTTACATGAAGTTTGGACAAATGATCCTAAATTAGAAACTCCACAAATGCAACAATTAGTTAATGATAAAAGTATGGTAAGAACTTATTATAAAAAAGCTATGAGAATTTTACATTCTGATAAAAATAAAGATAAAGATTTTAAAACAAAATATATAGCTGAAAGTTTATATCAAATTTTAAATGAAGCAAATAGTTCGTATTTTTAATAATAAAAATATAAAATATTTTTATTTTTTATATAAAATTTTATAATTTAAATAATAATAAAAATATTATTATTATTATTATATTTATATCATTATAAAAATTAAAAATATTATTTAATATTTATATATAAAAATAAAAAAAAATTTTTAAATACAAATATTACTAATATTAAATATATCATTTTTATTTAACAACATTTTTTTTTAGTTTTAATTTCAATTTTTTCATTTTCATTAAGTTTTAGTTTTTCTTTTTTATCATCTTTATTATCAATAACTTTTTTTTTATAATTTAATGAATCAATATACAAAAATTTAGCAACTTCAATTAATAATTGTTGTGCATTTTCTCCAGTTTTCGCACTTGTTTCCATAAACATATCTATTCTATTAATTTCAGCATATTTTTGAGCTTCTTCTTTTGTAACTTCTCTTTCTAAATCAATTTTATTTCCAACTAAAAAAATTTTAATATCCGGAGAACCATTTGCTTTTAATTCTTTTAACCAATTTTTAATATTAACAAAAGTATCTTTTTTATTAACTGCATAAACAAGAATTGCAAGAGAAGAATTTCTATAAAAATTAGTTATTAAACTTTTATATAATTCTTGACCGCATGTGTCCCATATTTGAAGTTTAATAATTAAACTATTTATTTTTACATTGAAAACTAAAAATTCAAAACCTACTGTTGCTTGATAATATTCTTCAAATTCATTTTTAACTGCTTTTTTAGTTAATGCAGTTTTACCTACACTACTATCTCCTAAAATAATTATTTTATAAGATTGGTCATATTGATGAAATTCTTCTGAAAGAATTTTAATTGTAAATTTATTTTTATTTTTATTATTATTTTGATTTTCATTATTATTATTATTATTATTATTGTTATTATTTTCATTTTCTTTATTATCATTATTTATATTATTATTATTTGTATTATTATCCATAATTTTTAATTTTTAAATAAAAAATATTTAAAAAAAACAAAATTTAAAAATTATTTTTATTTTTTATTTTAATAATAATGGAAGAAGAACCAAATTTTTCTGAATTAAGGAATCGTAAATTAAATTGGGATGTCGATGGTGAAGCAGAATTATTACGTAAATTAAAATTATTCACAGATTCATATAAAAATTCTTATAATCAATTAAGTAAAAATATTTCATCCTTTCAAAATAATTTAGAAATGGTTGAAATTGAACAATTAAAATCAATAAATTTATTAAAAACATTATCAATTAATAAATTTGTTGAACATGTTGTAGATGATTCAAAAAAAGATGGAGAAGAAGAACAAAAAGAAAATGAAAATAATAATACTGTTGATATTAATCAAATTCTTCAAAATATTATGGGAAATAGTGTGAATTGTATAAATGAAATAAATAATAATAATAACAATAATAATAATAATAGTGTTGTTCAAAATGAAGATGAAAATCAAAGTGTGACTAGTTCAAAAATGGCTTTTGATAAATTATTTAAAAATGAAAGGTTACCTAATATTATTGGAACTACTGAATTTATGTCTGATCCTTATTGTGGATTACTAACACTTGAAAGTGAGGATATTAAAGAAGTATATGAAGATGCTAATCGAAATCCAGATAATAATGGAGGAGTTGTTAGTAATAATAATAATAAAGCAAATAATGATAATGCTAATATAGATTTAAATAATAATAATAATAATGTTAATAATAATAATATACCTAGTGTTCCATCAATCCCAAATCCTCCTTCAATAGATAATAATAATAATCCTTCAATTCCAGTTCCACCTCCTTTAAATAATAATAATCCTTCAGTTCCAGTTCCACCTCCTTTAAATAATAATGTTCCTTCAGTTCCAATTCCAGTTCCACCGGCTTTAAATAACCCTTCTTCTAATATTCCAGTACCTTCTGTTCCAGTTCCAGTTCCTCAAAATAATTCCCTTAGTGTTCCTGAAGTTAAATTAGAAAAAAATGTTGGAGGTCCTTCTGTTCCAGTTCCACCCCCAATGGTTGTATATGAAGCTAAACCTCCTCAACCTAAACCAGTTAATGTTGTTGCCCCTGAAGTTAAAAAAATAGAAGAGCCTAAACCTGTTGAGAATAATTTCCAAAATGAATTAATGCGTAGAGTTTTAGCAAGAAATAAAAAAATTGAGGGTGGTGATGAAAATGATAATCAAGAAAATAAAGAAAATAATGAAAATATTAATAAAGAAAATAATAATAATAATGAAAATAATAATGTAAATAATAATAATGAAAAACAAAATGAAATTAATAAAGGAATTTTCAATCCTCCTATAAATAATAATCCTTTAGGCCCAGTTCCTCAAATGAATTTTCAGCCAACAAAAAAAAATATAAAATTAGATAATTTTTTAAAAAAAGATTCAAAAGTTTTTGGAATAGATGATGATGAAGATGAATTTGAAACAAAAATATTTAGTAAAAGTATTATACAAAATCCAGTAACAAATATAAAGCAAAATTCTATGATAAAAAATGAAAATAATTCTAATAATCTTAATAATAATGTTCAAGTAGAAGAAAAAAAAATCAATGCTAGTAAAATAAGTATTGCGAATAATGAAGAGAAAACACAGAAATTAGAAAAATCTAAAAAAGCTTTAATGAAAATGTTTGAAGATGATGACGAAGATGAAGATGATAATACTGATATTTTTAATAAAACAGATATCTTAACTACAAAAATAAATAAAATAGATTCAAATAAAAAAGTTCCTTCTAAAGAACCACCTAAAAAAGAAAATCAAAAAATAAATTTATTTGAAAATGTAAAAAATAATAATAATAATAAAATTTTAAATAATAATACTAATAATAAAATTTTAAATAATAATTCTAATACTAATAATAATAATAATACTAATAAAATTAATAATAATTTTAATAAACCAAATATTAATAATAATATAAATAAAGAAAATAATAATAATAATAATCAAATAGTAAATAATAAAATTCCTGAAAAAATAGAAAATAAACCAGAAGAAAATAATTTAAAAAAAAATTCAGCTGTTCCTCAAATTAATAATAATAAATTACAAGATAGATTTAGTTTCATGAAAAATATGTTAAATCAAAGATTTAGTACAGGAATTCAAATTCAAAATAATAATGAAGAACATATAGTTGAAAATAATAATATTGTTCATGAAGGTGAAAATGAACCAAAAATTCCTGGGAAAACAGATTATGAAGGAATAATTTCTAATGCTCCTAATAAAATAATAACTAAAAATAAACCTAAAAAAAAAACATTTATGCTCTCAAATGATGATGATAAAAACAAAAATAATAATATTAATTTAAATTCTGTATCAAATAATAAAAATAATAATAATAACAATAATAATAATATTAACAAGAAGAATAATAATAATATTAATAATATCAATACTAATAAAAATAACAATACTAATAATAATAATAATAATAATAAAAATAATATTAATAATAATATTAATAATAATATTGAAATAGAAAAAAAACCTAAAGTAGAAGAAAAACCTAAAGAAGAAAAAAAAGTTGAAGATAACAAAAATCAAAATTTATTTGAAAATAAAAGTTTTGTATCAATGTTTCCTCAAAAAACTCTTAATAATAATAATAATCAAAAACCAAAAATAAATTTATTTGAAAATTTAAATAAAAGTACTCTTCCTATACGAAGCCAAACAATAACAGATAAAAAAAATAATAATAATAATAATGCTAATGCTAATGCTAAAAAGAAATTATCTTTTTTATATGAGGATGAAGATGATGAATAATATTACTAATTATTATTATTTATATAATTTAAGATATCATAATATAATATAAAATTTAATCTGATATTATTATATTTTTATTATAATTAGTTTTTATTTAAATTTAATTTTATTTAAAAACATAAAAAATTGTTAAAATAAATAATCATAATTAATATATAATTAATATTATTTTAATTATTTATTATATTTGATATCATAATTATTGTTAAAAATTATTAAATATTTTAATCAATGAAAATTATAAGTATAAATAATAGATATCTAATAAATAATAATTTTAATATATAATATTTATTAAATTTTTAATTTTTTTATAATTTTTAAGTTAAAAAATATTAAAAATTTTTTTGATAAAAAAATTTGATTATTTGTCTAATAAACCAGTTAATAAAAATATTATATATTAATAATATGTGTTCCGTTTCAATGGAGAGAAGACTAGCAATGATATAGGGTAGTCCTTCATCTCTTCCTATATATATATATATAATTTTTTATAATTTTTTATAATTTTTTGAATATTATAAAAAATTATATT
>JAEEGK010026498.1_pt1 | contig 11794 bp, 5 predicted proteins | sample 8958771 | NCBI WGS metagenome assembly JAEEGK01 (sample SAMN16246547, study PRJNA631951) | gut metagenome | biome: gut microbiome; feature: rumen; material: SC-attached | host: Bos | place: Iran: Karaj | collected 2018-10 | reverse complement strand
AAGAACAAAGAACAGAACAAAGAACAGAACAAAAAACAGAAACAAGAACAGAACAAAGATCAGAATCAGGACCAGAACAAAGACCAGAATCAGGACCAGAACAAAGACCAGAATCAGGACCAGAACAAGGACCAGAATCAGGACCAGAATCAGGACCAGAACAAGGACCAGAATCAGGATCAGAACAAAGATCAGAACCAGGATCAGAATCAGGACCAGAAACAAGATCAGTCTCAGGGAGGTGGTTCTGACCAGAAGATGAGTTCCCAGGCTGCAGCCCAGATGCTCCAGGCCATTCAGGACAAGGAGAAGCAGACCCAGGAAAAGGTGAAGAAAGCCAAGGCTGCTGCGGCAAAGAAAAAGAAGAAAGACAAGAATTGGTAAATTTGCGTTTGCATATATGAAGAACGGATTATTGAAATTATCGTTGATCGTAAGCCTTGTGCTGAGCGCGTCCTGCCTTTGGGCGCAGAACAGCTTCAAGGTAGAAGCCCCGAATGTGGTGGGGGAAGGCGAGAGGTTTCTTGTAAAGTTTGTGGCCAATGGAGAGGTTTCCAACTTTACACCTCCTTCCTTTGCCGGTGCTGACGTCATAGCCGGCCCGACTACTTCCACATCCTGGAGCTCTACCATTATAAACGGCAAGAGGTCAAGCTCCTACACAAAAACTTACACCTATGTCCTGGAGGCTTCAGACCAGGAAACGGTAACCGTTTCTTCCGCAAGCGCGGAGATAGAAGGTACTTCCTACACAACCAAGTCTTTGACGATTGAGATTGTGAAAGGTTCTTCAAACCAGCAGTCTTCTTCCCAGACCCAGACTCAGCAGGCACAGCCATCTGCCGCTTCTTCCCAGGCTCAAACCCAGAGCCGCAGTCAGGATTATGACGATGATCCCGGCATTACCTACGGCAAGGCGGACCTGTTCCTCAGACTGAGCCTTAACAAGACCAAGGTCTTCAAGGGCGAGCCCGTTACAGCTGTCCTGAAGATTTACACCAGGAGCAACATCGTAGGCTTCGAGGATATTAAGTTTCCTGTTTTCAACGGATTCTGGAGTCAGGAGACAGAGGCTCCGCAGAACCTTAATTTCGTTAGGGAGAAAGTCGGAAACCAGATTTACAACAGTGCTGTTATCCGCCGCTACATGCTTATGCCTCAGAAAAGCGGAACGCTTACAATAGACCCTGCCGAGATGGTTTGCCAGGTGGAGGTGACTTCCCGCCCGAGAGGACGAAGTATTCTGGACGATTTCTTTGATATGGTGGATAAGGACTATGTCAAGAAGCGTCTTTCTACCGGCAAGCTTACAGTTCACGTTTCCGAGATCCCAAGTGGCGCTCCTTCTTCATTCGGGGGCGGAGTTGGCAAACTGAACATGACCGCCCGCCTTACAAAAGACAGCCTGAACGCAAACGAGGCGGCTTCCCTCATCGTTGAACTTAGCGGAAGCGGAAACCTCAACCTTATAGAAAACCCTGTGGTTTCCTTCCCTCCTGATTTCGAGAGATATGATGCGAAGAGTACCAATAACTTCTCCAACTCCATCGAGGGTTATTCCGGAAAGAAAACCATTGAATATCCTTTCATTCCAAGAGGTGAGGGTGTATATCAGATTCCTCCGATCCATTACTCTTACTTCGATCTCGGCCAGAGGCAGTACAGGACCCTGTCTACAGATACCATTACAGTGAAGGTCGGCAAGGGAACTTCCCAGAATACCGGCGGAATGTATATCCCGCAAACCCAGAAAACGGTCAGCAATCTTGGTGAGGATATCCGCTACATCAAGACCGGCCTTCCAAAATTGAATGGAGAGAATTTCCTGGTGTTCAATTGGATTTATTACGTCATAGCTGCAATACTGGCAGGTCTGTTTTTCCTTGTCACCAAGCTGATGAAAGACAGGATCGCCCTCAGGAAGGATGTTGTTCGCAGCCGTAACCGCAAGGCTAACAAGGTTGCACGCCAGAGGCTGAAACAAGCCCAGACATTCCTGTCCCAGAACAAGGTTCAGGAGTTCTATGAAGAGCTCCACAAGGCCATCCTGGGTTATACGGCAGATAAACTGTCTATACAGCGGTCTGATCTTCAGAGGGACATCATTCAGGAAACTTTGCTTTCCAAGAATGTTCCCGAGGAGGATGTCAAGGACCTGATAGCCCTGCTGGACGATTGCGAGATGGTGCGCTATTCTCCTGAAGGAGCTGCCGGAGCAATGGATGCGCAGTACCGCAAGGCAGCTGAACTTATTTCCGGATTCGAGAATAAATTGTAAAGGATATGGAGATGAAAAGGATTTTATTGGCAATAGCGCTTGTTTGTTTGTCGGCATCTGTCTGGGCTCAGGAAACCGAAGCTCCGAGAAGCCAGTCCTCAATCTGGAAAAGCGCTGAGGATGCCTATGCCGTTGGAGATTACGATGGCGCAATAAGGAATTACGAGACTCTTTGCAAGGAAGGCGCTGTTTCTTCTTCTCTCTTTTACAATCTTGGCAACGCTTATTATCGCAAGGGAAGTGTCGGGAAAGCCATTCTCAATTATGAAAGAGCCCTGAAACTTGACCCTGCTGACCAGGACGTTAAGCACAATCTGGAAATGGCCAGGCTCCAGACCCTGGACAAGATAGATTCAGTCCCTCAGTTCATATTGGTGGAGTGGGTTAAAAACCTGCGTAATAAACTATCCTCCAACGCCTGGGCCATTGTATCACTGATATTCCTCGCCATATCCGTTGCCTTGCTTCTGCTTTGCAGGTTCGGTCGTTCAACTTCATCCAGGAGGCTTTATTTCATCATCGCGATGGTTATGCTGGCCCTTACCCTGTTCAGTTTCCTCTTCTCCCTTAGCCTGGCAAGGCAGGCTACCGGAAATGACACTGCGGTGGTGGTTGAAAACATCGGGAGCGTGAAGAGTTCCCCTGCAGCTGGAGGCAACAGTATCTTCGTACTTCACGAGGGAACCAGGGTAAAGATCCTTGAAAAGGTTGAGCAGTGGAGCAAGATCGAGATCCAGGACGGCCGCCAAGGCTGGATAAAAACCTCTGACATAGAAGTTATTTAAACAATTTTATATGTATTTCAGGAAGATTATGTTGACTGTGGCTGTCTTGATGACGGCTGCAGTTGTTTTGTTTTCCCAGCAGATAAAGGATGGGACTTATTCGGGAGTAAGGATTCCGGCAAAGGCGGACGGAAGCCTTAAGTTTGCGGTAATGAGCGATGTCCACATTTCGGTAGGGACACCCGCAGAAAAGGGGACACTGGATTGTGTGGAGGATATAAACAAGGATCCTGAAATACAATTTGTGCTGATAACGGGAGATATCGCAAACTTCGGTTCGGATGATGAGATAACATCGGCCAAGAATATATTCGACCATCTGAAGATGCCATGGTTCATAGTTCCAGGTAATCACGATGCAACCTGGAGCGAGAGCGGAACCAATTCCTTTACCCGTATATTCGGATACGAAAGGTTTGAGTTTGAGGCAGGTGGAATAAAGTTCCTGGGAACGCCATGCGGCCCGAACATCAGGATGGCACCGGCGCTGGTGCCAAGGGAGAGCATGCTGTGGCTGGAAGACCAGATAGAAAAGATGCCTGAATCACAGCCTCTGTTTTTCGTGAACCATTATCCTATGGACACTTCACTGCTAAAATATGACAATGTGCTTGAACTTCTGAAGAGGAAGAACATTCAGATGGTATTCTCGGGGCACTGGCACGTTGACAAGGCGATGGAATATGAGGGGATTCCTGGAGTTATTATACGTTCGACACTGGCAACGGCAAAGGGAGACAAGGGATATGTCATCGCGGAGTTAAAGGGATCTCTGATTACTTTCCAGGATAAGATAGTAGGCAAGAAGGAACCTGGTAAGGTATGGTACACCGTAAGGCTGAGCCAGGGCAAGGCTTATCCGGATAACATTGTATATGAACATCCCAAGAATGATTTCAATGCACGGTTCCCTCAGGTGAAGGAAGTGTGGCGGTATGAAAACAATGCGGACATAGGAAGCGCAGCGGCAATCTGGAGGAAGAAGGGGCTTGTTTTTCCTGGTGTCGGCTTCAATGCCCTTCCATCGGTTTCCGGTGGAGTGCAGGAAGGGGATATCGTGATATTCGCCGACGAGGCAGGAATGATTTACGGCCTGGATGCCGTTTCCGGCACCAAGAAGTGGGAATTCAAGACAGAAGGAAAGATATTCTCGACTCCGGCGGTTTCCGGAGATTATGTCGTGGTGGGAAGCTCGGACAACAACATCTACTGCCTGAATCCTGAAAACGGCAAATTAAGGTGGAAATTCCCTTGTGCAAAGTCTGTACTCGGAAGCGCCAATATCTTCAAGGAAACGGTCTATATCGGGGCATCAGACGGCGTTTTCAGGGCTATAAACCTCAAGACCGGAAAACTTGTGTGGGAATATGACAAGATGAAGAGCTTCGTGGTAAGCCGCCCTTATGTGGACAAGGACCAGGTTGTCCTCGGCGACTGGGGAAACTGCCTCTATTCCTTTTCTCCTAAAAACGGAAAGGTGCAGTGGATATGGAAGACTCCGAAGAGTGTGAGGAATTACTCTCCGGCCCAGGTCTGGCCGGTTAAATCAAAAGGCAAGATTTTCATAGTGACCCCGGACAGGATCAGCTATGCAATAGATGCTGCTTCAGGAAAGACGGTTTCAAGTGTCTACGGCGGAAGGGAGGCCATAGGTCTTTCTCCTTCAGGCGGAGAATACTACATCAAATGCATGAAGGATACCGTAAGGGCTTACTCCACAGATAATCTGAAGACCGCCTGGCAGACCATAACCGAATACAAGTATGAGATAGCTCCGTCTCCGATTACCGTGAAGGAAAATGTCGGGAAGGACGGCCTAGGGCTTCTTTTCATCTCCACGGACAAGGGCAATGTCTTTGCACTCAATTGCTCAGACGGAAGCGTGGCTTGGCAGCACAAAGTTGCTGGAGCCCTTGTGAACTATGCTCTCCCAATAGGAAACAACACCGTCCTTGTAAGCACAATGGACGGTGTTGTCTGCCTGCTGGAATATTGATTCCTTTACTTATCCTCCACGGTTATCCTCGTAGATGATGTGTGTGCCGTATATTCAGGAGCATACGCGCACTGGAGGGTTGCAAGTCCAACCTCGTATTCTCCAGGACGGCTTGCCCTGTAGTTGACCTCCAGAACATATGTTCCCTTGCCCAGGGAGTAGAAGAAGAAGTTTGTGGAAGCATCCTTGATCTCCTCGTAGTAGCCCGTGCCGCCTCCGTAGTGGTAGCCTGAAAGCTGGGTCATCGGCTCGAAGCAAGCTCCTCTCTGTTCCTTGAGCTGGACGAAGTCCATCCTGCGGTCTATCTTTATCACCATTCTTGCGGTAACCACATCGCCGACCTTTATGACAGCACCGTTCTTTATAGGCTCGAGGGTATAGGCCAAAGCACCGTTATCCTTGTTTCCGCTTTCAGAAACCTTGTTGACTCTCTTGACGAAGAGTTCCTTGGTTATGCTCATTTCCTTTCCGCCGTTATCCTTGACGTTGGACATCTTCTCGAAGAAGGTTGCATAGGCGGCGCCCCAGGCAATGCCCTTGTCTTTCTTCTCGACGGTTATGGTCCTGGCATCAGTGGCCTGGTTGTCGGTGTAGGCTCTCTTTATGTAGTTCAGTCCAGGGATAGGGGCGTTGCCTTCCTCGTCCGGCTTGTTGGTGGAAACGGTTCTGCCGGCAAAAGTCAGGTCTGCAACTCCCTCGCTTGCAAGCCAGTTGTCTCCACGGGCCAGCAGGGCGAAGATAGCGTCTGCAGTCAGGGTTGAAGTTCCCCACATCTGTGTCTGCTTCTGCTTGAGGAGCCAGATCTTCATCTCTTCCACGGTCTGCATGTCGCCGGCAACCTGGTCGAAGGCCTCGATTGCGGCAACCTGGGCGTTGAGGTTAAGGCTTCCCCAGCGGTAAGGGTTCTCGTTGAAGGCGAAGTACATTCCCATTTCTTCAGAGCTTGTCAGATGCTCCCTGATGGACTGGATATACTCGTCGGCGAGCTTCTGCTTTCCGTTGGCCTTCAGGACAACCGCAGCCATGCTCTTTTCCTGCATATCCTGGCTCTTCGGAACTTCGGCCACCTTGTTCAGGAAGAAGTTGTACATTGTCTTCCTGTTCTTAGGAACGATGTCCGCAGGAGTCTTGCCATCTGCCTGGGCTTCAAGGGCTACCAGGTAGAGGTACTTGAGTATGAAGTAGGAGACACCTTTAGTCTTGACCTTCTCCTTCATTATCCAGTCGTATTCTTTCTGGGCCTCGTTGTGCATATAGGCAAGTCCCTTGCTGTGCATCTGCTTGCGGGCTCCGTCAAGATTTTCTCCGGTCAGTATCCTGAGCCTGATGTCCTGGGTGAGCACGTATTCCGTAATCCAAGGGCTGGATTCCATTCCCTTGAACCAGGTCCATCCGCCGTCTCCCATCTGGAGTTCGCCGAGTTTCTTTATTGCCTTGTCGCCGATGTTGCGGATATTCATCACATCGAACAGGGTAGAGATCATATTCTTCTGGTCTTCCTCGCTCTTGGCTTCAAGCACCCAAGGAGATTCGCTCAGGAGTATTGTCTTCAGTTCCTGGTTTTTCTGCAGGTTGCTCAGCAGGGTTTCCTTGTTCTGGCCGCTCTTCTTCCAGGCCTCGTAAACGCTCTTGATCTTTGGCTGGGAGTTGGCGATCTTGCTTGCCAGGACGTTTGCGTACAAGGCGTTGGTCCAGCAGATTGCGCAGTCGTCGTCCGGCTCGGCCAGAGATGGCAGCGCCTGGATTGCGTACCATGCAGGATTGCCGGTAAACTCGATAGTCAGGGTCTTCTTTGTCGCCGACGGGCTATGGTGGTTGAACAGGCTTTCCAGGGAGAACTCCTTCTTCTGCTCGCCTCTTATCGGAAGGGCTACGCTTTCAACAATCCTTACCTTGTCGCTGAGAACTGCCAGGGAGTGCTGCTCGCCGTCTGAGAATTCTCCACCCTCTGCGATTATCCTTACTCCAATCACATCGTAAGTGTCCTCTACCGGGAAGCTGAAGCTAACCTTGGATGTCTTGCCGGCGGCTGCGCTTACCTTCTTGCTTTCTGAATGGAATACCTTTTCGGTGGCAATGTCGAACAGCTCGAACCTGACATTTGCCTCAATGTCCTTCTCAGACAGGTTTGTCAAGGCTGAAGATATGGTGGTGATGTCTCCGTTGCGCAGGAAACGAGGCATGTTAGGAGCGATCATGAAGTCTTTCTTGGCCTCGATCTCATCTTGCAGATATCCGGTCTTCAGGTCCTTGGTGTGGGCCATGGACATGAATCTCCAGCGGGTGAGGCTTTCAGGAAGGGTGAAGCTGATGGCCACGTTTCCGTCCTTGTCGGTGACAAGCTGAGGAAGGAAGAATGCGGTCTCGTTGAAGTTGGTCCTGAGCTGAGGCTCCTGCTCCTGTTCCTTGGCTTGAGGCTGGGCCTCGTCGTCCTGTCCTTTTGCTGCAGCGTCCTCTTGAACTGGCAATGTTTCGTTAGCAGAGTCGGCGTTCTTTGCATAAGCCATAGGAGCCGCGGAATCTTCAACAACCATAGCGTCATACAACACAGTTCCCGATTTTGCGCCCAATGCCCTGTACACAACGTGCCTGCGTCTGCCGGAAATAATGTAAGGAAGATTGATGAACGTGTCAAAATCAAGATCCGGAACATATACCCTGAGGTTTGGAGAGTAGTTCATTCCAAAGAAGCCGAGTTTGGTGGACTGCCAGTTGGCGTATGTCAGATGGCGAGGGTAGTAGCGGGAGATAGTGCTCAGGTAGTGGCTTCTTATCTTGTCCAGAGAAGCGTCGTACATAAGAGCAAGCACTTCTGCGTCCGCCGGTTTTCCGTCAGGGCCCACAACGTTCAGGGTCCACTGTTCAGCCTGGCCCGGAATCAAGGTGTTGCGGAATACGCTCCACTTGAGTCTCAGTCGGTTGTCAGGACTAGGCTTTGTGACAACGTATGAGGTCTGGAAGAACTGGTCGTCTCTTACCATCCTGAAGTAAATGCTGGCTCCGTCCTTGTACTCAGGAATGTAGGCAAAGTTCTTCTCCAGCAGCTTGTCGCTCAGGCGGAATACCTTGCTCTCCACGTTCTTGCCGTCTGAATACACGTCCATATAGATAACGGCATCCTTCTGGGAGGTTCCGAACCAGATCTTGTCCCCGTCGCGATAAGTCCACAGATAGCTTCCTTCCAGAGGCTTTCCGTCCTTTACGGAGAACATTGCAAAGGATGTTTCTCCTTCGCAAACCTCACCCTTGTCGTCCTTTACGGAGTAGGTGATTATGTATCTTCCGGATGGCAGGGCCTTCCAGTCGTCCATATTCACCGATGTGTTGGACTGGACCTTTCCTTCCTTGACCTTGTCGCCCTTCTCTCCTTTGTTGTCTTTCCAGAGAGTGTAAGACACTTCCTTTGCAAGCTCGGTTCCGTCGAGGTTGGTAACGCTCATCCTGATCAGGATGTCTTTCTCCTTGTCTATCTCCTTGCCCACGGCGCAGCGTACAACAAGGCTCTTCTTTCCAACGTAAACGCTGGTAGAAGTGCTCTGGGTTTCTCCGGCGGCATTGGTTACGTCTATCTTAACCTGATAAGAGCAGTAGCTGCTGGAGTACCTGTCATCGTCTTCTTCGTCCATCGGCACAAGGGTTACAGGAACCTTTACATTTCCCAGTTCGTCGGTCTTGGCCTCACCCTCTTGCAGAATGGTTTCGTTAGACATTCTCCACCAGCTCCACTTGCGGCGGGTGACGGTGTACTTGACGTCTGCCTCATCCAGAGGAACGCCGGAGAAAGTCTTGGCATTGGCCTTCACCTCAATCTGGTCGCCGAACTTGTAGCTTCCCTCAATCCTGTCTGCCCTCACTTCAAACGTAGGCCTCTTGTATTCCTCCACGCTGATGGTTGTGGCGTCATAAGTGAAATCACTGTCCTGAACCTCAATTCTGTAAGTGCCCATAAGGCCGGATGTCGGAACCTGGAGAGAGGTTTCAAACGAGCCGTAGACATTTGTCTTGACTTCTTTCTTGTCAACAGTCTCGCGATTATGGTTTTTCAGGATGACCGTGTAGGCCTTGCCTTCAATTATGCCTGCATCTTCTCCTTTACACCAGTAGGAGATGCCTTTTACGTACACTGTCTGGCCAGGGCGGTAGATAGACCTGTCTGTGAGCAGATGGAGCTTGTCGCTTTTCTCATCTTTTGATCCACGGTACTGCTCGTGAAGGTAAACAGAAGTTTTAGGCATGTAGATGTCGCTGCCCAGTTCGGCTTTCAGGCTGACATTAGGGTTGAAGCCCTTGAAGTCTTCGTCTTTTTGGACAAAGATGGTCTTTCCGTCCTTGTCGCTGATTTTCTCCAATATCTGGCTGTCATCCCTGCTGTTTGACTTGTACTTGGTCATTAAAACCTTCGCTCCCTGAATCGGCTGTCCGCTTAGGCGGTCTACAACAATCACTTCCAGATTCCTGTCTTTCCAGTTGTTGTACATCAGCTTCATCCGTCCCACTCTCATAATGTCCCAGTTGAAGATTTCATGCTTTGCAGCCACGGCCTTGAAGGTATATATTCCAGGTTCGGACGGAATCTGGAACTGTACGCTCTTGTATGTAGTCTTGTAGTCGGCCGGCCTTTCCAGAGGGTAGGTGACGGTAGAAACCACGGCGCACTTTTTCAAGTCTTCATCCTTGAGCTTGTGAGTTTGGCCTTTGTTGATAATATCGTGAAGACTCTCAGGAATCTTGTAGATGATGATATCCACTTTGTCAAGGTTATTGTGGCCGATATTAACCTCTCTCTCCTGTCCCGGATAAGCAAAGCTCGGAAGCGATAAATTGACGTATGGCTTGAGGATGTTCTCCTTGATTTCCTTCAGATACTCCGTCCTCTTGTAGCCGGAATAATTCTTCAAGCCCATTTCGCAGTACTCCATAGCCTTGGCCGGATTCTCTCCTTTAAGATTTTGCGCCAGTTCTATGAGGATTTCGGCGCAGGTCTGTCTGGCCTTGACTTTTTCATCGCTGAGAAGCTCTTCCAGAGACTTCACGTACTCTTCCGTTTTTTCTCTGTATGAGAGCCTTCTCTGCAGCATGTCCATAGAAGACAAAATGTAGGCGTCGGTGTTGCCGGCATTCAGGTAGGAAATAATGGTACGGCTCTCAATCTCGTTTATCCTGTCACTGACGGCCTTCTTGTCCTTTGCCACATTTTTTATATCCCCGAGGGATGAAATTGCCCTTTGCGTGATAATGTGGAGCAGATCGTGATTATAATACTCACCTTGCTTATGCTGTTCAACGAAAGGAATGAACTTGGAGTTGTCTGCCTTCCTGAGAGCATCGATGTCGAATAGGGAGGCATTGACGTTGTCCAGCACGGTCTTGACGAACTTCATGCTGCCCCACTGCTCCACATCTGGGGTGTCTTCTCCGCCGTCTATGTTGGTTCTCTCGTTGATTTCCCAGGAGTTGCCCTCTGCATAATTGCAATAGATGGATGCTATGCAGCTGTGCAGCACCATCTTGGTGACAGGATCCTTTTCATCCTTCGCCCAGTTTTCCAATTCTTTAAGGTTGGAATACATGGTATCGGGAGTGATACTGGTCTTCTTGTCTACTCTATAGAACCAGGCTTTCAGAAGCTGGCCTTTATTGCCTTCTTTCCGTGCCTTGGCGAGAATCTTGTCGCAGATTTCCACCACTGTCTTAGGGTGGTCTTTTCTGTCAGCCTCCTTGACTTGCTTCCAGAGCTGGTCGTAAGACTCGTTCTGAAGAGAAGGGGAACTGAAACCGAATCCTAATGTTGCCATTATAATAAGGATTAAGGTTAATAGATGAGTTTTCATAAAGATTGTTTTTATGTATTAACAAAATTAGCAATTATCACCAATTATGCCAAAAAACCGTTTTTTTCATCCGCGAAGGATATATTGATAGAAAAATGATGATTGGGACAAAAAACCTATCTTTGCCACCGGCTTAAAAATGAAAAGGATAATTATCGCGATAATAACAGGTGCGGCGCTTCTTGCGTCAGTTCCCTCCATTGCCCAGGAGACTCCCAAAGTGGATACTTTGAGCCCTGTTACGGTGGTGGCTCAGAGGATTGTCAGGGAGATAGCCCCGGTTCAGTATCTTGCCGGAGAACAGATGAGAAGGCTCACGTCATATTCCGTGGCAGATGCCATCCGCTATTTCTCCGGTGCCCAGATAAAGGACTACGGCGGAATAGGCGGGCTCAAGAGCGTGAACATCCGTTCCCTTGGCAGCCAGCACGTGGGGGTGTTCTACGATGGCCTGGAGATGGGGAACGCCCAGAACGGTATCGTGGACCTTGGCCGATTCAGCCTGGACAACCTTGAGGCAGTTTCCGTCTATAACGGGCAGAAAAGTGCGATTTTCCAGAGCGCCAAGGATTATGCCAGCGCCAGTGCGGTTTATCTCCAGAGCAAGATTCCTGTATTTTCACCGGGGAAGAAAGACAACCTGAGCCTGGGTTTCAAGACAGGATCCTTCGCCCTTGTCAATCCTTCCGCCTTCTGGGAGCACAAGTTCAGCGACAGGCTGTCCCTGAGCGCTTCTGCCGAGTATATGCACACTAACGGACGCTACCGCTTCACATACGCTACCAAGGGCGGTTACGATACTACCGCTTACCGCCATAACGGGGATGTCAGGATGGAAAGGGTCGAGATGGGGCTTTTCCGTTTCATAGAAGGAGGCCACTGGAAGGTCAAGGCCTATTTCTAC
>JAEEGK010026497.1_pt1 | contig 11794 bp, 8 predicted proteins | sample 8958771 | NCBI WGS metagenome assembly JAEEGK01 (sample SAMN16246547, study PRJNA631951) | gut metagenome | biome: gut microbiome; feature: rumen; material: SC-attached | host: Bos | place: Iran: Karaj | collected 2018-10 | reverse complement strand
AGTGTGGTTTCTGTTGGCGAGGATGCCCTTGCCTCCTGCGGTTCCCTCGCAACTGTTGTTATCGGCAAGAAGGTTAATACCCTGAGCAAAGGTACATTCTATAACTCGCCTGTTACAAAAGCATACCTCAAGCCCATGAATCCGCCAACAACAGCCCCTTATCTGTTCAGGGACTCTCCAAAGATTACTATCTTTGTCTATAAGGATGCTCTGGCAGACTACAAGGCATCTAGTTGGACTGAATGGGTATCCACTTTCTATGGTACTTTGGAGAAGATCTACCCTTATGAGCCCGATGAGGACGACAAGGCCAAGGAGTTGTGCAGCACATACTTCGAAGATGCTGCCTGCACCCAGCTGAAGGCAGAATATCAGGCTATGAGCGATGATGATCTGACTGCCAACATGACTGCAGCCGGCATGCCTGAATACATGGTTACCATAGCCCTGAAGGTAAAGAACGCTACTTGGGCTGCGTACGAGAAGGACTTCCGTATCAACGAATACAAGGCATACAGCGATGCAGCATATTGGAACGAGAAGCTGTGGGCACGTTTTGCCTCCTTCATGGGCAACCCCACAGGTATTTATACCCAGAACGACGGAGATCCACTTTATGTCTTCGTAGATAGCGACGTTCCTGAGGATGCCACCTTGTACCTTGGAACTGCAGGAGTCGATCAGATGATTACCGATGCCAAGGCAGGCCAGAAACTTCAGAAGGGACTCAACATCATAGACGGCGAGGCTGACAAGCTCTACTATATCCTCTATACTGCCGATACCCAGAAGATGACCAAGAAACTCACAGAGTGGCCCAAGATTAAGATTCACATCGAGGGTGGTGTGATGAACGGCTACTATGACGCATCACGCCATACAGACAAAGACTATAAGGCATTACTGAAGAACGTCACTTTCACTACCTTCGAGATCAAGGGTCTGCATTCTGTCATGAACATCAGAACTTCCATCCTCAAGGAAACATTCCCCAACCAGATTCACAAGTCCATTGCATGTCTGGATAGCGTTGCAGTATGGGAGAACGATCTCTTTGGTATCAACGAGTCTGTAGCTAACGGCGAGAAGGCAGGAGCACCCTGGTTCCTGAGCGGTGGTGATGCTTTCTACCCCAGTTACTTCAATAACCCCATCTATGTAGACAATAACTCACCAGGCTCCTATGCTCATGCCACCGAGTTCGGTACCCATTTCTCAAAAGGTGCTTCTGAATACTGTCTGAATCCTTACATCGCAGATTTTGACGAGGGTGGTCTGGCACACGAGATAGGACACCAGCATCAGTTTGCTATCATGCTGGAGGGCTTTACTGAGGGTAGCAACGATCTCTTCTCTAACTACTGCCGTTGGATGACGGGGCACAGAGCATCTACAGGTAGACCTCTGAGCGTTACCATGCAGGAGTATGCCCGTAAGGAGCCTTTCTACTGGCGTCCTATCGACAATAGCTGTCTGCGCATGTTCTTCTCTCTGTACCTCTATTATCATCAGGCTCAGAAAAACACATCGTTCTATCCCGAACTCTTCAAGGCTTTGCGTGCCGACAGGATAGAGTCACAGGGCAGAGTCATAAACTGTAACAACTCCGGACTGAAGTTCGTCCGCAAGGTATGCGAGGTTGCTCAGGAAGACCTTACCGACTTCTTCAACGTCTATGGTTTCTTTGAACCTGCAAACAATCGTTACCTGGAATGCTATGGCGACCATTATGTAACCAACAAAAAGACAGATATTAACAGAACAAAAGCCGAGATTGCCAAGTATCCCAAGAAGAACAGCGAGATTATCTTTATTGAGGACCGTGTAGAGTATATGCCGGCTACGGACTTCATCCCTGCTGCAAAGGGAGTGCGCTACTATCGCAACAGCGAGAAAGTTGGCCAGTGCGGCGATGTAGGTCAGTACACCAGCTATCTGCCCGGTGCCTGCGAACCATCAGAATATGTTTACATGAAGGCTGACAGCCTCTATGCCTTGGAAGGCAAGGGTGGACTGGGCTTCCTGATGAAGGATGCCGATGGAAACCTGAAGTACGCTGCCAACGCCAAGGATATCTGCATCCCCAGAAGTGTAGGCCGTGACCTCACCATCTACTCCATCGATGCCGATGGCTCAATGCACGAAGTCCAGATGGTTGAAGGTGGCGAAGCGACTGTCGCAAATCCGAGAGCAGGCCAGCTGGAGAAAAACATGACTGATCTAACCATCAAGCTGAACCTCAGCGGCAAAATCAATGGTACTGACATCAAATACCTGCGTAAGCTTATTGGTGAAAAGCATCTGGCATCTATGGACCTCACAGAGGCAACAATTGTAACAGGCGGATCATCATATTATCAGACTTACACCACCTCTCTCAACATCGTTGGTCCATATGCCTTCCAGGGCTTCACAAAGCTCAAGGACGTCAAGCTACCCAAGAGTACCACACAGATTAGCAGCAACGCTTTCTCACTTTCAGGCCTGACTTCAATTGAGATTCCCGACAAGGTAACAACCATAGGTGGCGATGCTTTTGCTTATTGCGAGAACCTGAAGACCGTGATTATTGGCAAGGGTGTAAAAACTATATCCCAGGGAGCCTTCTACGAGTCAAAGGTCAAGGATGTTTACGTCAAGGCAACCACCCCACCATCTATCAGCGGCTATCTGCTCAGCAACAAACCCACCATCCATGTATATGCCAGCTCACTTCAGAAATACCAGAATTCCAGCTGGGCTGAGTTCGGCACCATCGTCGGAGACCTGGACGAATGGGAGGAAGCCACCTCTTTAAATGAAGAGTTAAGAGTGAAGAGTGAAGAATCTGATAAAGCAGTTTATGACCTCAGCGGCCGCAAAATGTTCAACGGTCAATATTCAATAGCCAATGGATTAAGAAAGGGAATTTACATCATTGACGGCAAGAAAGTTGCTATTCAGTAAAACGAACGTTCCTGAATGATTAGACAAATGTCCGTGAACAATCTCATATTTGTTCACGGACATTTAATTTTATCTCCCCAAGGAGAGAAGTGGTTATTTACGGCTCAGCCTTTTCCTTAACGGCTCATCGTAGAACAATAGGCAGAGCGTAGCAATCACTACTGATGCTACAATGGTAATGATAGCCGGAAGCCAGGGCTGAGAATAACCCTCATAGGGATGAGCATCCTTTCCTACCCAAGTAATATAAAGGTATATAAGGGGGAAGTGAACGGCATAGAGCGGATAGGACAACCTTCCCAGGATGGATACAGCCCTCTGGCGCCAACCAGTAACAATACCTCTTGCTCCAAACCAGATAATGGCAGGGAAGAAAGAGAACAGGCATACAAGTTGGTAGATGGTCTCTGTATCCTTGCCGCCAAACAGAGGAAGACCCAACAAAGCCACCAATCCCAGACTGCTCAGCAGGAAGACTGGGCCCTCTATGGGCTTGGGCTGACGCTTACAGAACATACGGGCCATCAGCAAACCCATAGGATAGGCATAAAGCATACGCAAAGCACCTCCCAGTAAATTATTTGGTTCTGACGACCAACCGTAGGCAACACCTCCATCCTCCTGCAATAGAGCATAGGATGCAAGGGACACAATGCCACAAGCCACCCAGACACGTAGCCATCTGGTGGAAAGACGATGCAGCAACAAGCCATAGAGTAAACTGCCTATGTACTCAAAGAACAAAGACCAGTGCGGACCATTCAGAGGGAATGCCTCCGTATTGCCACGCACATCCAATCCACTAGGTACAGGAATCAGAAACAGAGCCAGCAACATAGCCCACATCACAGCCTCTATGGTTACCTGGCTACCATCCCACTTGGTGCATCCCTGAATAACAAAGGCGATAACACCCAAAATCACGCCCATCACCACCATAGGATGCAATCTTATCAAACGCCTTTTAATAAATCCCCATATGGTAAGCCTAAAGTCCCCCTCGCCCACGGGAGAGGGGTTAGGGGTGAGGCGGTTATCATACGCATATCCCATCACAAAGCCAGAGAGGATGAAGAAGAAGTCCACACCCAGGAAGCTATGGTATAACTCGCCTACAGGCGTTGGCCACACAAAGAAGCTCTTGGCATCATTAAAAACATGGTACAGCAACACCATCAGCGCTGCCACGCCACGCAAGCCATCCAGAATATCGTATCTTGGTCTTTCCATATCATTTTTATGTTTCTATGCAGCAAATATAGACATTTTTTCCCAAACCCAATCTCCAATTAAAGAAAAAAATAAAAATGCCCTGCAAACTTGCAAGGCATTTCTTTTATCTCTAAACTTTATCTGTCCCCAATAGCGTGCAGGTACTCGTCCCAGAGCTCCTCTACGCCATTCTCGGGCTTGTCACCCAGAACGTGCTTCATAGCCTTGTCCCAAGACCAGGGATTCAACTCAGCAGCAGAGGCATTGAACTTACGCAGGAAGTCCTTGTCCTTGTTCAGCATCAACCAGTACAGGAAGTAACCGGCAACACGGTAACCCTTGCGCCATGTATCAGCACGGGGACGGTCATTACTCTTGAAGTCTTGATCAAAGCAACCGCAAGCAACACGTACACCGTCAGCCATACCCTCTATGAAACACCAGTTCTCGCCACCGTCACCATAGCTGCCGCAACCCTGAGGGTCCAACTGGTAAGCATGAGTCAACTCGTGATAGAGCACACCACGTGTCTCATAGTCAAGACGCATGGTATCATTGTCTTTGAAACTCTTCTCAATCCAACCGGTTGTATAGCATACGCCTACGTTGTCACCATCGCCGTACTTCCAGCTGATACCGTCCTCATTAACCAGGCTGTAGTTGATAGTCTTGATCTTGGGGATGTTCTTGTCCTTGGGACCGTAGTACAGAGTCTGCAGCACACGGCGTGCATTCTCCTGAATATAAGGAGTGGGATTGGGGATGATGTTGTGGTAGATCTTTGAACCCTCTGTCTGAGGAGCCTCGTCGCGGAAGACAACATCGCCTGGATTGTACTTCAACCACTTCTTCTCCAACTTGATGGGCTCGTGGTATTTGTTAACCTTCAACTGGGCCATAGCACCCATTGAGAATGCTGCTGCAAGCAACACGAAAATAATCTTTTTCATATACCTTATTTAAGCTAATTGTTAGTTTTGCCACGCAAAGTTAGCATCTTTTTTGTTAATAAAGGAAAATGCAAGGTTGCTTTTATAGTTTATTAAGATTATTATTCGTACCTTTGACCAACAGAAACTATTTAAGCATGTACTACGTAATAAAGAAGATGGAAATCTCCGGCAGTCACTACATAACGTTGGAGAAAGGAAGCAAATGCGAGCGTCTGCACGGACACAACTGGATAATTACTGTTTACTGCAAGGCCAAGGAACTGGACGAGGACGGCATGGTGGTTGATTTTACAGAGGTAAAACGTCTGGTGCATGGCACCCTCGACCATCAGGATCTCAACTCTATCCTACCCTTCAACCCCACAGCCGAGAACATCGCCCGTTGGATTTGCGACCGTGTTCCCCATTGCTACAAGGTAGATGTGCAGGAAAGCTCCGGCAACATCGCTACCTACGAAAAAGACTGACCCCTCTCCGACTCCCCCGAGGGGGAGAGAAAGGGAAAACAATGTTCAAGGCTGCGGAAGCAGGCTCGAAACGAAGTTTCAATTCTCAATTCTCAATTCTCAATTCTCAATGAAGAAGCCCTTTCTAATCCTACTATCCGCCTTCTGCCTGAGTGCAACCATTAGTGCCCAGGATTTTTCCGAGGAAGGCAATTTCTCTGCCGAGATAGGTTATGTCAACAAGCAGTTTGTGACCGACTTCGGTAACGGAGAAGTATTCCATGAAAATCTGTTCGGTCTGGAGGACAAGTTCCTTCATGGCTTCCAGTTAGGTTTCTACTACCACCCCACCCTCAAGTTAGGCGAGCACTTTGGCGTAGGCTGCCGTACAGGTCTGGCTTACGAGCAGTATCTGGCCAGCGGAAGGCCCATGGGTTACAACAAGTTCAGCGAGGGTGACATCTACATCCCCCTCAACGGAACCATCTCCTTCCCGTTTGCTGATGACAGGGCAGAAATCTCCCTGCATGCCGGTGTGAATATGAACTGCATCATCTACGGCAAGCTCTCCAATGCCGACTGGGGCAGTTCCTCGGTATGGGATTACATCTCGTCCAGCTGGTACGGATATTACATGCATAGCCGTTATGAGCGCATGGAGTATCTTGACTATGGTTCTGATGGTTGGCCCAAGCGTGTCAACTTCGGTTGCGAGTTTGGTCTGTCCGTCCGCATCAGCGGATTCTATCTGCGAGGAACCTATTCACGGGGCATCACCAACCATTGCTTCTACTGGGAGGACGGCAAACGCTTCAAGACCACCGAGCGCAAGCTAACAGTAACGATTGGCGCCGCCTTCTAATCTCTAATCTCTTGCTCCTTGCCCCTTGCTCCTTGCTCCTGAAAACTAAAGTTCTGCATCGCTGCACTCGAAGGTATTACCCTTGCGAATATCTCCCGTGCTCAGCCCCAACTTCAGCCACTTCATACGCTGTTTGCTGGTACCATGCGTGAAGGTCTCAGGCTGTGAATAGCCCCTGGCCTTCTCCTGCAGGTAGTTGTCACCTATCACCTGGGCACAGCGGATAGCCTCCTCCAGGTCGCCGTCTTCCAGGCTTCCGAACATCTCATTGTCGTGATAAGCCCACACACCGGCATAGAAGTCGGCCAGCAGTTCCAGTCGTACACTCACCTTGTTGGCATCCTTCTGGTTCAGGCGCGACATCTGTTCGTGCGCCTTGCCCAGCGTGCCCAACAGGTATTCCACATGGTGTCCCACCTCGTGGGCAATCACATAGGCGTAGGCAAAGTCGCCGTCAGCCCCCAACTGCTGCTTCATGGAACTGAAGAAAGACAGGTCTATGTACAGGCATTGGTCGGCCGAGCAATAGAACGGGCCCATGCTGCTCTGACCGTTTCCACAAGCCGTCTGCACGCTACCCGTATAGAGCACCATCTTAGGCGGTTCGTAGGTACGTCCTAACTTCTTGAACTCCTCTGTCCACACATCCTCTGTTCCAGCCAGAATCTGCTTAGAGAACTTAGCCAGTTCCTGCTCCTCGGCAGTAAACTCACGTCCGCCCCCAGCCTGTTCTACCACATTGCCGTTCAGCAACTCTGGGTTACTGATAACGCTATTGAACACATCGCCCAGGTTACCGCCCGAGAGCAAAGTTATCAGGGCAATGATGACGATACCGCCAATACCCATGCCACCCATCTTGGCACCCGACATACCTCTGCGGTCATCCACATTGGTACTCTCTCTTCTTCCGTTCAGTTTCATATCCCTTGTTTTTGTCAGTTAGTTCCTGTCTTCCTTCAATCAACCATCAGCACGATACCCGTTTCCTGCATTTTCTTATTGCATTTGGGGCATCTGCCTTTTACGGGATTCCATTTTACCAGCTTCTCTGCGCCGCACTTAGGACAGGCTGTCTTCTTGGAAGCCGGTACACAGACAATCTCATGGCATTCCTCGCACATATAACTATAAACCTCGCCCATCATCGTCACATCATGCCCCTTGGGGTTCGCTGCTACAGTATAACCGCACGACTCGCATTTGTATTGTTTATACTCAGCCATAATAATAAATTGTTTTCATTACTTGTATTAGTATCACCTCGGCCGTCAGATCCTATAAATGTTACATTCTATGGCCGATTTCGTTTGCAAATATACAAAATCATCGTTGATGACAGGCACAACGTCTTAAAAAAAGAGCAATGTATTTAATCTTTTTCGGGCAGAAGCAGGTTTGAACGCAGTACATTGCTTAAAGTACTGCAGTACGCACGTTGAAGTACTGGAGTACGCACGTTGAAGTACTGGAGTACGCACGTTGAAGTACTGGCACAATAAGAAACAGCAAAAGGTTTCATGGAAAATATTTGTTCAAGACAAATACACCCAAGGAGTGCCTCATGTGTACCTCTAGGTTTCCTCTAGGTTTCCTCTAGGTTTCCTCTAGGTTCAGAAACAAGGGGTAAATGCGCGTTTATAATAGGAATGCAGAGGTTACATTTGCACTCTCCCCGAATCTACACGTGTAGACTCCTGGGTATAACACATGCAAACTCCCGAGGCTGCAAACATTAGATCCCGAGTATCTTAACTGGATAAAAAATCTTTGATAAATTTGACTTACTAAAAGAAAAATCCTTATTTTTGCAAAAATAACATATTGTATGAAGCGACCTATTCTAATATCAATCAGCTTTTTGCTCTTCTCTGCCCCAATGCTGGCAGAGAGTGATTTGCCCATCATAGAGATGAAGGCAGACAGGACGATGATCTATCCCCAGCGAATGGAACTGACGGGAGAAGAATCGTTGATGGATATCCTACAGATAGTGCCAGAACTGATGATTGCCGGGTATGAGGATGTCATCGACAGTTATAACCTGCGCATCGATAACGCCCCGATAAATGGTGACACCAGGTTGATTCTTAGTCAGATGAAAGCCAAGGACATTGCCAAGATTCAGGTTTGCGATAATACGGGTGTGGCCAAGGGAACCATTGGAATGGGTAAGGTGCTGGATATTAACATGCAGATGCCTGAAAAGTTGAAAGGCTTTGTGGAAGGGCAAGGCGACTTTGGCAAGGATGTTGCAGGCATTGGAACCGTGAATGCGTTATATGGCAGTCAGCATACCGACCTCTATGCCAATGCATCTTACCGTCATCAGAATGGGAACGAGGAGCATCTGACGCTTCACATGACCAACCGGTTTGATGACAAGAACAAGCTGTTGACCTATTTCACCCAGCAATATCTTGACCATCCTGCTGGCATGTCACGTAAGGTCATGGGCAGGGCACGGTACTTCCACACCTTCAATGACCAGGGTACGGAACTGCTCCTTGTGGGTGGCTATCAGTATGCAAGTGACCCTACCCTCTCCAATAAACTGCCATTGTACATCGCGGAGCTGAATACGCCTTTGTTCACTAAAAGACTATCCATGATGCTGGGTGCTGAGGGCGACTTCCTGATGACCGGACAAAAGAACACCGACAGAAGTTGGGATGTCTACAATAATGACATCTATCTGCAGTTCACCTACGCCCTGCCCAAGTGGAAGCTGACAGCTGGTAATCGTGTAATGTTCTATAACTACAAGTTGATGGATGCGGGAATCAGCCAAAAGCATTCTGACATCCGTAACAACACGAATGCCTGCGTTATCTATGTACCGGACAGCAGGAATCAGATTCAGTTGGGATATTATCGCAAATACTATAACCCCTCCTATCAAGCTCTCTTTATGGATGCCTATACCCTTTCTGATGAGGAATGGGCGATTACAAAGGGACAGTTGGTGGAACGGACCATCAACCAGATGAAGTTGGCATATGCCTATAGCAGGCAGAAGTTGACCGTTCAGACGGAGGCGAGCTATTATGCAGTTGAAGGTGGCGAGAACTTCACGGAACTGGGGGCATCGGCATATTGGAAACCAAATGGGTGGAGCCTGGCAGGTGGAGCCAATCTCTATACGGCTAAGAGTGGCACCTATGCCTCAGTCCGCTTTGCTCCAACCATGTATCTCCCCCACGAATGGCAGATAGGCATGCAGGTGGTATATTTTACCCGGAATTCGCCCAGACGTGAGGCAACGGGCGTACCTGTATATGGTTGTCTGTCAGTAAACAAACAATTCGGCAAGAAATGGAACTTGGGGGTTGACTGGCATGACATGTTTGATGCATTCTGCAGTAATACTAACGTAAACAGGCATGCTGCCAATATCAGTTTGCAGTATAGATTCTAACCATAAAAGGAAGTAAGTATGACAAGTATTGAACTGGATATGGTACAGACAGCCGGCATTGGTGCCCTGGCCCTAATCGTCGGTATGGTATTAACAAGAAAGGTTGCCTTTCTGCAGAGGTTTTGTATTCCCTCGCCAGTAAGCGGCGGTATCATCTTCTCATTGATTACCCTGATGCTATATGGGTGGTGCGATATTGAAGTTTCGTTCGACGGTACGCTGAAGGATATCTTCATGCTGGCATTCTTTACCAGCGTTGGTTTCCAGAGCGACCTGAAAGTATTAAAGCAAGGTGGCAAACTCCTGATAATCATGCTTAGCCTGCTGGTTGTGATGATTGCGTTGCAGAACCTTATGCCTATGGGAATTACCCGGTTCATGGGTGTTGACCCTTTGGTTGGCATGGCTGCAGGTAGTATATCCATGACAGGCGGACACGGTACGGCAGGCGGATTTGCAAGTGTTCTGGAAGGCATGGGACTGCATGGAGCAGGAACAATCGGTATGGCGGCTGCCACCTTTGGTCTGGTTGCCGGTTCTATGCTGGGCGGTCCATTGGCAGAGCGGATTATCCGCAAGAAACTGACGCATGAACAGATGCAGCCACAAGACGAGGAGATAGACCCTGCTATGGCTGGTATAGAGAGTGATGAGGCTTCGCCAACAGGTCGTACAAAGCGTATCAGCACGAATGAACAGGAGTTCCAACAGTATGCCAAAGCCTCCTATTGCATCCTTCTGGTCATGGGTGGCGGTACTATACTAAGTTGGCTGTTCGCAAAGACTGGTGTCACGTTCCCCACCTATTTTGGAGCCTTGATCCTAGCCGCCATCGTTCGTAACACCATCGGATTCTTCAGTTACAAAGACGAAGGCAAATGGGAGAAAGCAGAAAAGTTGCTTGATATGGAGCGAATCATCAGCGTGGGTAACATCTGTCTGTCTATGTTCCTAGGAATGGCTATGATATCCCTGAAGCTTTGGGAACTTCAAAGCCTGGCCCTTCCGCTGATAGTCATCCTGGTATCCCAGGTATTGTTGATGGCATTATTTGTATACTTTGCAGCATTCCCCCTGTTAGGACGTAATTATGATGCAGCCGTCCTATGTGCAGGCATCTGCGGATTCGGTCTGGGTGCTACCCCCAACGCCATGGCCAACATGAGTGCCGTATGCTATAAATACCGCTATACCGTCAAGCCTTTCCTCATTGTCCCCATCATTGGTGCCATGTTTGCTGATCTCATCAATACAGGACTGATTACCCTCTTCCTTAATATTCTGTAAGAACATAATGCCAAGGTAACAATAAAAAAAAGCGTGCAGCCATTTCTGACCACACGCTTCTTCCAATAAGCTATGTTATTTTACTTGACTTCTTCGAAATCGGCATCCTGGATGTCGGGACCCTGCTGACCGCCATTGTTAGCGCCACCCTGGGCACCGGCATTCATATCGGGACCGGGCTGTGCACCGGCAGCCTGAGCAGCCTGATACATCTTCTGAGCAGCATTGTTCAACTCGGCTGTAGCAGCATCGATAGCAGCGATGTCCTGAGCCTTGTGAGCATCCTTCAGCTTGTTCAGGGCTGCCTCAACCTCAGACTTAACCTCTGCAGGCAGCTTGTCGCCACTCTCCTTCAGCATGTTCTCTGTCTGGAAGATCATGCTGTCAGCCTGGTTCAGCTTGTCAACCTTCTCACGCTCCTTCTTATCGGCATCAGCATTAGCCTCAGCCTCGGCCTTCATACGCTCGATTTCCTCCTTGCTCAGACCAGAGCTTGCCTCGATACGGATAGCCTGCTCCTTGCCTGTAGCCTTATCCTTGGCACTTACCTTGAGGATACCGTTGGCATCGATGTCGAAGCTAACCTCGATCTGAGGAACACCACGACGTGCGGGAGCAATACCCTCGAGGTTGAACTGACCTACGCTCTTGTTCTGGCTGGCCATAGGAC
>JAEEGK010026496.1_pt1 | contig 11795 bp, 7 predicted proteins | sample 8958771 | NCBI WGS metagenome assembly JAEEGK01 (sample SAMN16246547, study PRJNA631951) | gut metagenome | biome: gut microbiome; feature: rumen; material: SC-attached | host: Bos | place: Iran: Karaj | collected 2018-10 | reverse complement strand
CGTTACAATGTACGACAAATGGCTTTTTGCCTTGAAAAACTTGTCGAAACTGTTGGAGCGTCCGAAAGAGTTGCAGGAGCGAGTGTTTGTAAAGTTGTTTCGACAGGCAGAAATTGCGATGTTCCCCCCCGAAGAATACACAGCCTACGAAGAAAGCCTCCATTCTCTGTGGGACATCACCAACGCTATGAACGATGCAGAGTCAAAAGGATACGGAAAAGGAAAGGAGGAAGGCCGCGCAGAAGGTCGCGCAGAAGGTCTTGCGAAAGGCCGCGCCGATGCAATGCGCGAGATGGCGCGCTCCCTCAAATCATTTGGCAAAATGTCAAATGAGGAAATCTCTGCCGTTACAGGCCTTGGTCCCGACGAAATTGCTGATTTGTGAAAAGAGCAATTGGAATCTGATGATTTGTTAGGTTGTTGGCAAGATTTTTTTTGCAATTGTCAAAAACTTCCATTACCTTTGCCGACAAAGAGTTAACCAAATTTAAAGACGTACTGCAATGGCAAAATACATCAATCCATACACTGACTACGGCTTCAAGAAACTATTTGGCACGGAGATTAACAAGGATTTGCTGATTAGTTTCCTTAACGCATTGTTTGAGAAGAGCAAGGAACTACCCAAGGACGAGATTGAGGACATCACCTATCTCAACCCTGAAAAACTTGGACGCAGAGCCTCGGAGCGTCGTGCGATTTTTGATGTGTATTGCACCACCAAGAGCGGCGCGAAGTTCATTGTGGAGATGCAGAACGTTTTCCAACAGTTTTTCAAGGACAGGAGCGTCTATTATTCGTCGTTCCCAATCCAAGAAATGGCAAAGAAAGACTCCAAGGACGAGCATTGGAATTACGAACTCAACAAAATATACACCGTCGGCATACTCAACTTTGTTTTCAAGGAGGACGAATTGGACGAGGGTTCCGGCGATTGGAAGACTGTCAACGAGTTTTCTGACGACGACTTGCTGCACGTTGTGATGCTTGTTGACATCAGTACGGGCAAGGTGTTTTACCGTAAGTTGGCGTACCTTTACCTCGAAATGCCCAAATTCAGCAAGACCGAATCTCAACTCGTTACAATGTACGACAAATGGCTTTTTGCCTTGAAAAACTTGTCGAAACTGTTGGAGCGTCCGAAAGAGTTGCAGGAGCGAGTGTTTGAAAAGTTGTTTCGACAGGCAGAAATTGCGATGTTCACGCCCGAAGAATACACTGCCTATGAAGAAAGCCTCCATTCTCTGTGGGACATCACCAACGCTATGAACGATGCAGAGACAAAGGGCTATGGAAAAGGAAAGGAAGAAGGTCGTGCAGAAGGTCGCGCAGAGGCATTGCTCGCCACCGCCCGCTCTATGAAAGCCGACGGCTTGCCAGTGGCAACCATTGCCAAATATACCGGGCTTGCCGAAGCGGAAATTGCTGAATTGTAAATCGTCCCCTTAGAACTCCCCAATGATATATTCCTGCCTCATTTTTCTTCTCATCACCACGTCAACCACTTTCTTGACCACGCGGCGCTCGCCTTTTTGCTGTTTGTTTTCAAAACCGGCGGTGGCTTTGATGCCGGAGAGAATTGATTGTACCCAATAGCCGGTGAAACTCCGTCCCGGGTTGCATTTGGCGTAGATGTAACCAATTTTGCGGGTGTTTTTGGTGCGGACCACCGTGTTGGCAAGGAGCGAAAGAAGCCCGCGACGACGTTGCTGAACGCTGTCGCGCTTATTGACCTGCAACTTCAAATCACGATATACAATGTGTGATTCGCCGCGAGATTCGATGTTGTTGGACTTAAAATTGACCTGCGCCGCCGACACTGTGCCGTCGTTTATCTTTGCAAAAATCGCGTTTTCAAGGTACGGATTGAGGTCGGGCAGGTGGATGGTGTCAGCCTTAAAATTGCATATAAACTCGTCCGTCGGCGAATCCATCACATATTTTATTTTGCCGCTCACGTCGGCAATGTTCATCAGGCGTCCCGTCGCCGACATCAACATCGCATTGTTGCGGGCGATGTCTGCCGGGTCGTTGGTAAAATTGAGAACCTTGCCGCTTATGTCGTTGATAGTCAGCAATCCAGGCACGCCCGCTTCGGGGTTCAATTGCTCTACTCCTACGTAAGAATTGTGGACAAAGGTGGTGTCGATGGTGATTTTCACGGGGATGCGCTCCTTGATGAAGGCGTGGAGGTTTGGCTTGGGAGTTACGAAATCGTTTGGCTTGGTCTGATTTTCATAACTCTGCATCTGAAACCTGTAAACATCCAATCTGCCGATGTCTATCTTCTTGTCGGTGAACAGTTTAGGTACGTCAAAATCATAAACATAACCCTTCTCGCAATTGAAGTAAATCGCGGTTTTGCGCACGTCGAAATGATTATAAAAATCGTACCTCGGCATCTTTGGGCGGTAGTCCACTTGGTTGATTACGCCAGTGCGGTTGATTGGGTCCACGACCACGCGCCCGAAGTTGATGCGGTAGATGCTGTCGCGGAAATTGAATGTGTAGTCGTTGATACCCACCAAAATATGGTCGGCGGGATACATTGTTGGATGCTCGGTTTCGGTGTTGATGCCGTCGGCGCGGAGGTCGATTTTGTCCCAAAAAAGGTCGTGCTTGATGGGGCGTTTGAGGTTGATGCTCGCGCCGTCGGAGGCAACGTTGTCGATTACAAAATTCCACTTCAAACTATCCATCGAGAATCTTTTGCGCGGTTTGTTGGGGTCTCTAACTTTCTGAGTGATACGTATTTCCGGGTCAAGCAAATAGAGCGAATTTGCAAATACGCGCTTGTTGAACGCCAATTGTTGATAATCCAAACCCGTAAAACGTATTTCGGGTGCTTTGATTCCTGCGTGGGTGGTGTCGTCGGGATTTCCAAAAGCAAAATCGGTGATTATGGTGGAGTCGTTTTCGTGGTGCAGATGGTTGACAGTCATATGATTGAGTTTGATTCTTGCAAAAATATCCGTCAAATCCAAATACGGGTTTTCAAAGGTGATAAGGCTGTTGGCGCGGGCGAGGTTTGCGCTGTCGAGGCTGAAATTTTCGCACGAAACGTCCAACATCGCGCCCGCTATCTTGTCGGCATTTTCGTCGTTCATCGCAAAACTACTTCCAAAACTATGTATATTGTTGATTACAAGACCGTTGAAAAAACTCTGTCGGCGTTTTCTCGGACGGTTTGGCGTGCTGCGGACGGTGTCTTGGGTGCGCATAATTTCCACCGTGGCATTGTCAAAATTGCAACTATCAATCCTGAAAATTCCTGTGCTGTCGTATGCCGCAAAGTCCACGCCCAAGACCTTCACGGCGGGGCAACGGGCGTTGATTTGGTTTTTGCTGTTGATGTCCAACATATTGTCTGGATATACGGAAATGTCTGTTACAGAGATATTTCCATCATCCGTGGAGATGCGGATATTGCCGGTGTTAACGATATGAGTCTTGTCGGGCAGGAGAAATTTGAAGTGGTTGAGGTCGAGGTCATAACTCCTTGCCAACATAATTTTTGTGTCGGGTGATACGCTGTCTTTGTTGTAATAAAAACCGTTGGCGCGAAGCCTGAAATCCGATGACGTGCCGGTAGTGATGGTGTTGGAGGTGTCGCGGATATTGAAACTCAGGACGCTACTATCCGCCTGTAATGTGTCTATCTTAATGAGGCTCAATTGTTTAGGAATCACGCGAGCAATTATCCTGTCCATCATCTTAAATTTTTGCATCACGGAATCCAATTCGTGTTCCATCGCAATCCGTGCCGAATCCACGACGTGGTTTTGTCGGTCTTCGCGGCGGAGTTCGGGGTAGAGGTTGATGGCGAAATGTGGCTGTTCAATTTTTAGGTTTTCAACATTCATCTTGCCGTGGTAGAGAAAATCAATGAGATTGGTCTTAGAAAATTCGGTTTTGCTGATTTTGATGTCAAGGAGTGAATGTTTGTGAAGGCGGCGCAGGGTGTTGATGATTGAAGTGTCGTTGTCGGAGGCATACGAAAAATCCGTCATCAATACTTTGTCTTTTTGGGTGTCCACTGTGAGATGACCGCAGCGGAGAGTGTGGACGCTTTTTGAGGGCTTGATTACCACGTCTTCTACATTGAGTTTCAGACTGTTGCTGTGGAATGGAATCAATTCGTCCTTGATGATGGAGCGGTTGAGGGTAAGATTGCCGATTACGATAGAAAACTTGCCCGAAAAAGTGAGGCTGTCTTCCTCGATGGCGGCTTTGGATGTAATGTCAACTTTACCACGATAAATCTGCGCCGTCCTGATTCTCAACGACTTGAAATACTCGTTGGACAATGCGGTCAATAGTTGACCCTTGCCGGGCTTTTGCGGTGCGATGGTGTCGGAATCGTTGTTTTGGATAAAACTCCTCGTCTTGATGTCGGGCAGCGTGATGCGCAACGAACCAATCTCGTACATCTGCGAATTGAACGCTTTTTTGAAGTCTATGTCGCTGACTTCCAAGCGCGGAATCGACATTTGGATGGTCTTGGCGGTGGAATCGCGGCGCGAGTAGGCAACGGGTTTGATGCCGATTTTGGTGGCTTTTACGATGCCTTTGCTCGTGGAAACAAGCACCGAATCCGCCGAAAATTGATGCCGCAAATCCGGCAGGAGCATACGGTATTTGTTGATGCCAATTTCGAGGTTGTCGGAATAGAGAATCTTGTCGCGGTTGCGGTGCGCAAGCGAATCGAGGGTGAAATTTTGAAGCAAAATGTCGATTTTGTCGATGTCGAAGGCGGGCTGTTTTGCGGTCGGCTTGTTGATACGCATCGAGGCGTCGCTCACAGTCATATAATTGACCGCAACTCGCCGTAACGTGCCTTTAATCAGCGAGTAAAGGTCTGCCCGCGACGATTCAAACTGTTGGCTTTCGGGATTGACCTTGCCGGCGTTGAAGAATTTGATTTTTGGCGCGTAAATTCTTACGCCACTGAGATTTACGTCTTTTTGGAAGTATGCGCGGCTGATGTCGAGACCCGAAATGCGCATCGAGTCCAACGATGCATCAAACCTGTTGCCAGTCGTGCGCCGTTTGCCGTCGGAAATCATTTGCACGTCCGTGGCGTAAATGCTTGAATCTTTTGTACTTATGGTCAAATTTCCCGCCGTGATGCGGTGGATTTGGTCGGCGAGTTCTATGTTGTAATTTCGGGAATGAATATAGATTTCGTCAGAATAGAAAAATTGGTTCCGTGCCAAAAATTTCTCCTCGTTTAGGTAAAAGTTTCTTAGACTTATGTCGATTTTGCTGATACCAAACATTTGGTTTTCGGAGATTTTGGTATGAAAATCAAAGAAGCCGTCCGTAATGTCTATGTGTCTGATGTTCAATGAATTGAAAAACTGACTTACGATAGGGTAGAGGTCGGTATGAACAGCATCGTACTTGATTTTTTGGTCGGTTTTGTCGGGCTTGCCAACGAGCCTTACAACGGGATGATTGATGGCTATCTCCTTGATATACAATTCGTTTTTAGAGAAGAACGATTTGATGCCGATGTGTTCGATGTGGAGATGGTCGGCGGCTATATTATAAATAGCCTTGTTGTAATGCTCCTGTTCGATGAGCCGAAGGTAAGCCGCCGTGTCGGGTCGCAATGAAAAACTGTCAATCTCTATCCGTCGCCCTAAAATATTGATTCTCAATCCCTTGAAATCCATTGTGTAGAGGCCTTTGCTGTTGTTATATACGGCGTCGCACACCTTGGATTTCACGATTGGGAGCGCGTAATAATAGCACACGTATTGCAAGGCACCGATTAAGACAATTATTGGTAACAATATCTTAATCAGCGTCTTAACAATGCTCCGACGTTTGCGAGGGGGCTGTGATTTTTCTATGTCGTTTTCATCAACGCTCATCAGTCAAATATTTGGTTCGCTTGGCGCACACTGCCAATATTAACGATGGAATGGCGCAAATTGTTACCCAAACGAAAAACGATGTGTATCCCAAAATGCTTTGCAGCCAACCACTTACCATTCCCGGCAACATCATTCCCGCCGCCATAAATGCCGTGCATATTGCGTAGTGCGACGTTGAAAATTCGCCCTTGGAAACCCTCAACATAAACACCGAATACGCCGTAAAACCAAATCCGTAGCCGAATTGTTCCACGGCTGTAACGGTTGCCACTGCAAAAAAGTTGTCGCATTGTGTGGCGGAGAGTATCGCGTAGAAAATGTCGGGCAGATTGAGGCACAAAATCATCGGTATCAGCCACTTGCGCAAACCAATTGCGGCGATTGCGATGCCGCCCAAAATGCCGCCCGCAATCATTGCAATCAATCCAAATGTGCCGCTGATAGTGCCGACAGCCTCGGTGCTGAGTCCAAGTCCGCCATTGTCGGGCGAGTCCATCAAGAATGGCAACGCCATTTTGGAAAGTTGCGCCTCGCCGAGACGGTACAGCAACAGGAAACCCAAGACAATCAGCAAGTTGTCTTTTAGGCAGAATGTCTTGATTTGCTCCCAAAGGTTGTTGCGGATTTGGTTTTTGGTGTCGGATTCCAACGCCGCCGCTTTTTGGGTTTTTGGCAGTATAAACAGGTGATACACACCAAACAACGCCATCAACGCGCCCAAAATTGCGAATGTGATAGTCCAAGCGACATTGACGCTGTATTTTTTTTCCAAAATGCCCGCCAAAATCACCAATCCGCCTTGGCAAAGCATCATTGCAATTTTGTAAAACGTACTTCGCACGCCAACCCATCCTGCCTGTTGCTTGTCGTCCAACGCCTCGATGTAAAATCCATCTGCCGCGATGTCGTGTGTCGCCGACATAAACGCCGCCAACCAAAACAGTATCAGCGTGTAATTCAGCCAGTTGTCAAATGGCAATGTCAATCCCACTGCGCCGAGAGCCGCGCCGAGGAGTAATTGGCAGGTTACAATCCAAAATTTGGACGTTCTGAGCATTTCCACCACGGGGCTCCACAGCGGTTTTATGAGCCACGGAAGATAAAACCAACCGGTATAAAGTGCTATGTCGGTGTTGTTTAGCCCTTCTACTTTGTAAAATATCAGGCTCAAAATCATAACAGCGGTATAAGGTATGCCCTCCGCCAAATACAGCGTCGGCACCCAAAGTGCAGGTTTGTTTGCTTTCATAATTTTATTGTTTTTATTGTAATGTCCTTGCGGACAATTCGTTAGTAAGTGCCCTGACGGGCAGAAATTTTACAAAATTTGTTCAAAATTTTACAAAATAATTTTTGTTTGATTTGTAAAGATTTGTAAGATTTCTCGCGAAGCGACTACCTAATACATTTTTGTCAATTCTGCATTTTTATAATAGTAACGCAAAATTTCGTCGTATTTGTACCCCTTGCTTGCCATTACCGCTGCGCCGATTTGACACATTCCGACGCCGTGTCCCCAGCCGCGTCCGTGCAGGATGAAGCCGCCGTCGGAAGTTTTCTCCACGTCAAACCACGAACTATATAAATGCGTTTGACTTAATATGCGCCTGATTTCCAACTCTTTGCCGAAAATTTTGGTGCATTTTTCGCCGACAATTTTCAGGCGCGTAATCCTGCCCGATGCGCCGCGTTCAAGTGGTTCGATGTCAGTGATTTCGCCGAAGTCGATGCCGGTTTTTGTCTTCAACAATTCTTGCAATGTGCCTTGATTGAGCGTCGCAGTCCAACTATAAAAGTCTTTCGATTGTTGGTCATAATCGTTCAAAATTGTCTTCAACAATGCCGCGTCGTCGGTATTGCAATAAGGACAGTCAACACTTTCCAAATAATTGTAATGCACTGGCTGCCAACAGTTTTCAAAGGTTTCTGACTTGCCGCCGCAACATTTGGAAAACCTCGCGTCGCACACTTCGCCGTTGTAGGTGAGGAAAATGCCGCGTGTTTCAGCGACAGCCTTTTCAACGGTTGGATTGTAAGTTTTTGTGATGCCTTGATAGCGTTGGCAGTGGTCGTCGGCGCAGACGTCAAACAATGTGTGCGCCTCGCGGTCGTACCACGTGCAGATTTCTTGGTCGGTGATTATGGGCTGTCCCTCAGGCTTTTTGCCGCTGATTTGCGCCATCAGCCAACTCCGCGAAATTATTGCGTGGGCTTTCAGGAGTTCCAATGGACAATCGCCGCTCATCTCCGAACTGATGACGCTCGTGATGTATTTTTCGAGTGGGATATGATTAATTAACAACACTTTGCCGTCAACTACCTTCACGGTAAACTTGCCATTGAAACGTTGGTTTTCGCGCTTGTTCCAATGGAATTGTTTGCCGATCTCCACGTCGTTTATCACGATGTTGCCGTCCGCCGTCGGCGCAAAATTCAGTTCGTCAAACTCCCCGATGCCTACTTTTATGATTGGTTCTTCCATTCAATTACGAATTACGAATTATGAATTACGAATTACGAATTACGAATTGAGAGCAGAACTCTCGTAATTCGTAATTCTTAATTCTTAATTGACAAACGTCTGTTGATTGAGCGATGGTTGCAAGGGCATTATTGCTCCGTCCTCCATCACGATGTTGCTGCCTTGTTCGGGGGCGTTGATGCTGCCGATGACCTTGAAAAAGTCGTTGTCCTTGATTTTTTCGTAGGTGTTGAGCGGTATCGTGAATAGGAGTTCGTAGTCTTCGCCGCCGTTGAGGGCAGCCACGATGGGCGCGATGTTGAACTCCTTAGCCATCTTTTCGGTGTCGGGGGCTATCGGCACGCGCTCCTCAAAAATCTCGCAGCCCGCATTGCTTGCGCGGCAGATGTTGATGATTTCGCTCGCAAGACCGCTCGACACTGCAATCATCGAAGTCGGCTTTATCTGTTTGGTTTTGAGATATTTGAGAACTTCCGCCTGTAATTCGGGCTTCAACTGACGGCGCAAGATGTACTCGTAGCCTTGGAGTTTTGGCTGCGTGGATGGTGCAGCGTTGAATATGGATTTTTCCCTCTCCAAAAGTTGCAGACCCATATACGCCGCGCCGAGGTCGCCCGTTACACACAGAAGGTCTGTGGGTTTTGCACCGTTGCGCAAGACGATTTCGCTTTCGTCGGCGCGTCCGATTGCGGTGGCAGATACGGTGATGCCGGTGCGCGAGGTCGTGATGTCGCCGCCGATGAGGTCGATGTCGTATTCGTCGCAAGCCGCGTGTACGCCGTCGTAAAATTCGAGGATGTGTTGCTGCATCACCTTGTTGCTCACAGCGAGGGCTATCGTCATTTGGATTGGCGTGGCGTTCATAGCGACAATCTTGGTAGCCGCCGCTACAACTACCTTGTAGCCAAAGTGTTTGAGCGGTGTGTATGTCAAGTCGAAGTGAATCCCTTCGGCAAATATCGAGGTGCTTACGAGTGTGCTCTCGCCGCCGTCGTAATGCGCAATCGCCGCGTCGTCGCCGATGCCGTGTTCGGTCTCCAAATGCGTCTGTCGGGCGTTTGCCTTGATTTTTTCTATCAGCCCCGCCTTGCCGTTGGGGATGGATGTCTGTTCGTTTTCTGTCATAATCAAATTTAATGTAAAATTCATTTGCAAAATTAACTAATTTTTGTTTCTTTTGCAATCTAAATTTCGTATTAAAAAAACTAAATTGCGATATGAAGGCAAAATTTTTAATATTGGCACTTATAACGTTGATATTCAATACGTTGACCACTACGGCACAGCGCGTAACATTCGACATCGACGAACTCGGCATCTTCCCGGAGGGCAACGCTACGGCGCGGGCTTCCGTCAATTGCGACCCCGCATTGAAGAGCATCGAGTCGGGTCTCATCGAAGCCGGCAAAAAACGTCAGGCGTATGGATACAGCGTCCAAATCTTCTTTGAATCAGGCGTTGACGCTCAAAAAAAGGCTGAGAACATCGCCAAAAAGTTTGAGAACGACAGCAAATCCAACAAGAAGGCATACGTATTTTACGAAGCACCTTATTTTAAGGTTCGCGCCGGCGACTGCCGCTCTCGTTTGGAGGCTACGAGGCTCAAAAAAAGCATCGAGGCGCAATTCCCGGGATGTTTTATCATCGAATGTAAAATTGATTACAAGAATTGCGATTTGTAACGAGATTTTTATTTAATTTTGCAAAAAATAATTTAAGATGGCAAAAAAGGAACGTACAGAATACAGGTTGATTGTCTATGACGACACCAATCTCCGCGAGGTTACGTCGTACAAGGTAACATCAGTCAATGTCATTGCCTACGTGGGCTTGTCAGTGATTGTGATTGCCACCATTGTGTCCGTATTGTTCATATATACGCCGCTCAATTCGATGTTGCCGAGGACGTCCGAAAAACGTTTCCGCAACGAATTGGAGAATATGGCGTTCCGCATCGACAGCCTAGAAAGGGTCATCGTCGATAGGGATGCTTATTTTAAGGTGATTTCTGACGTGTTGTCGTCAAACGTGGAGACCGAAGGCAACGAAAATTCCACTGAGATTGAGCGTCAGAAGATAGATTTTGCCCGCAACAAACACGATTCCATACTCCGCACCCTCATCGAGGAGGAGGAGCGTCAGACCCTTGCAGCCATCAGCGGCAACGGCAGGGAAAACAATTTGAAGAAAATGATGTTTTTTATGCCGGCGAAGGGTACGCTCGTCACCAAGTTTGACGTGGCGACGAGGCATTTTGGCATCGACATTGCAACCAAGGGCGATGAGCCGATTTTGGCGACGCTGCCCGGCACGGTGATTTCGGCGTCGTGGAACGTGGAGACCGGCAATGTCATTCAGATTCAGCACGACAACAATATTATCTCCATATACAAACATTGCGCGGCTATGCACAAGACCGTGGGCGACAAGGTGGAGGCGGGCGAGCCAATTGCAATCGTGGGCAATTCTGGCGAATACACGTCGGGACCCCACCTGCACTTTGAGTTGTGGCACGACCGTGTGCCAGTCAATCCCGAGCTGTACATCCCATTTTAGGGTGGAGTAATTGTTTTTTGGTAATTAGACGACTATTAATCAGACAGATGGAACACAGACATATCGCCATATTAGGCTCCACAGGGAGCATTGGAACGCAGACATTGGATGTCATCAGGCGCAATCCCGACCGTTTTGAGGCGGAGGTGTTGACAGCGGGCGGCAATTGGGAATTGCTTGTAAAACAGGCAATTGAATTTAAGCCAAACGCTGTGGTCATCGCCGACGATACCAAATATGAGTTGGTGAAGGACGCATTGAAGGATTATCCTATAAAGGTGTTTGCGGGCAAGGACGCTTTGCAGCAAGTAATGGAATTTGATAGCATCGACATCGTTGTAGCGGCACTCGTTGGATATGCCGGATTGATGCCTACGATACACGCCATCCGTCACGGCAAGCCAATCGCCCTCGCCAACAAGGAGACCCTCGTAGCCGCCGGAAGCATCGTTACAGCCGAGGCGGTGGAGCATCGTGTGCCGATTTTGCCTGTTGACAGCGAACATTCCGCCATTTTCCAATCCATCATTGGCGAACAAGGCGAAATCGAAAAAATACTCCTCACTGCGTCCGGCGGCCCCTTCCGTGGAATGACTGCCGACCAATTGAAATCCGTAAAAAAAGAAGCCGCCCTCCGTCATCCTAATTGGAATATGGGCGCAAAGGTTACCATAGATTCGGCGTCGATGATGAACAAAGGCCTCGAAACCATTGAGGCTATGCACCTTTTCCAAGTGCCGATAGACAAAATCGAAGTGCTGATACATCCTCAGAGCATCATACATTCGGGCGTTCAGTTTGTGGACGGCTCGGTGAAGGTGCAGATGGGAATGCCCGATATGAGGCTCCCAATACAGTTTGCGATAGGCTACCCC
>JAEEGK010026495.1_pt1 | contig 11795 bp, 13 predicted proteins | sample 8958771 | NCBI WGS metagenome assembly JAEEGK01 (sample SAMN16246547, study PRJNA631951) | gut metagenome | biome: gut microbiome; feature: rumen; material: SC-attached | host: Bos | place: Iran: Karaj | collected 2018-10 | reverse complement strand
GCGGGGGGTCTTCTCTTCGGAGATGTAGTCCAGCAGGTTGATCAGAGCGCCGCCGCTGATGATCAGGTCAGCGCTGTTGCCGCCGCAGAACAGGTCCGGATAGTCCTTGTTCGCGATCTTCAGACCGAGGGTCTCGTCCAGGTTGCCGGCGAGATATTCAAACTCGAAGGTAACACCGAACTCTTCTTCGATCAGCTTGTAGATCTTGTTGTCAGCGGAGGGCGGATCGCCGGGATCACCGATGAAAACAGTCAGGGTGACGGGTTCGAGGGCTTCGCCTTCAGCCATCACCGCGGGGATGAGCGCAAGCACCATGGCCAGCGCCAGCAGGGTCGCGAGAACTTTCCTCATGGTTAGTCTCCTCCATCTAAATTTTTATTGACGCATTCCTGCGCCGGTTTGCCTTTATTATGCGCAGGATATGCATACTCTCACAATGTCAATCACGGTCACGTTTATTCATTTGTTGCGTTTTTTGTTCTCGTTTTTTGCTTTTTGGATGCGCAACCGTTTGCGCATCCTGGGCATGCTCATTTCTTGTTCTCCGGGCTGCAGCATGTGTATTTGCTTTGTTTTTTTGTGGAACCGTCTGGCCGGTTGTCTGCTTTTTTGATGACAAAAAATGCGGATGATGCGCGTTTTTTCGCGCAAAAAAAGCGCTCTCATATGAGAGCGCTCAATTGTTGCGGTCCGGATGCCTTACAGCAGCTTCTTCCGGATGTCTGCCGGATCCATCGGGGACAGATCAGCCGGCGCAATATCGAAAATTGTCTTGCAGCCGTTTATCCCCCGGCTGTGCATCCGGTTGATGGCCCGGGCACAGGCCGCCAGGACGGAAGCGGTGAATTCCGGATTGGAATCCAGCTTCAGGGAGAACTCCATCACATGACGGTGGCCGCCGTCTTTTCCGGTGGTACCGCCGCGGATCACCTGGCCGCCGTGGGGCAGTTCGGCATGATCCCGTTTCATTTCTTCTTCCGTGATAAAGGTGACCGTGGTGTCATAATCCGCGAAGTAGTTGGGCATTTCCTTGATCTGCTTTTCAATCAGGGCTTTGTCCGCGCCCTCCTCCGCCACCACGTAGCATTCCCGGGTGTGCTTCTGGCGGGTGGTCAGTTCCGGGTTTTCCCCGTTGCGCACCCGGCGCAGCGCGTCCTCCACCGGCACGGTATACTGGCGGGCATCCTTCACGCCGGGAATCCGGCGGATTGCGTCACTGTGTCCCTGGCTGACGCCGCGGCCCCAGAAGGTATAGTCCTTTCCGTCCGGCAGCACGGAATTCATCAGCAGGCGGGCCAGCGAGAACAGGCCGGGATCCCAGCCCGCGCTGATCAGCGCGGTATGCCCGGTCCCGCAGGCCGCGGCATCCACATTCGCGAAATGCTCCGGAATCCGGGCGTGCGTATCAAAGGAATCAATCACGTTGAAGTGTTTCGCCAGGGCGGGCGTCATTTCCGGCAGGTCGGAAGCGCTGCCGCCGCAGATGATCATCACGTCAATCTCATTTTCAAAACGGTTCACGTCCGCCGCCGCGTAAACCGGCGCGCCGGTGATCGTCTTCACCGTTGCGGGATCCCGGCGGGTAAACACACCGGCCAGTTCCATATCCGCGTTCTGGCGGATCGCCAGCTCCACACCGCGGCCCAGGTTGCCGTATCCGTAAATTCCGATCTTCATCTGTCATTCCCCCTCACGAAGTAAATCCTTCATATCGTACAGGCCGGCCGGCTTTCCGGTCAGGAACGCGGCGGCCTTCACGCTGCCGTCCGCGAACACGCCGCGGCTGAAGGCCTCGTGCTTCAGGGTAATCACCTCGTTCTGTGTCCCGATCATTACCTCATGGATGCCGACGATATTGCCCATGCGGACCGCGTGGATCCCCACCTCGTCCTCCGTCCGTTTTCCCATGCCGGACCGGCCCAGATTTGCCACAGCGTTCGGCCGGACTTCCTTCACGGCGTTGAACAGGGACAGGGCCGTACCGCTGGGAGCATCCAGTTTCCGGTCATGGTGCTTTTCCACAATCTCAATCTCTGCGTCCGGATACAGCGCCAGGGCACGCTTCACCAGGTCCGCCAGCGTCGCGATCCCCAGGCTGTAGTTCGCCGCCCGGAAGATCGGAATCTTCTTTGCCGCTTCCAGGATGCGGGCGTTCTCCTCCTCCGTCTGGCCGGTAGTCGCCAGCACTACGGGCAGGTTCCGCTTTTCCGCAAAATCCAGCAGCTTTCCGGTCATGGAATGATGGCTGTAATCAATAATGACGTCCGCCTCCGCGGTGCAGTCATCAAAGGACAGGACGCAGATGTCGTCCGGTTCCTTCGCCATCGCATCGACCCCGGCCACAATGGGATACCCGGCGCGTTCCGCGCTCGCGCGGACTTCCCGACCCATGTGTCCGGTATATCCGCTCAGGATAATTCTCATGCCTGTACCTCCAGTCCCAGTTCCCGCATCATGCCCAGCATCTTCTGCCGGTTGCCTTCCTCCATGGTCACCAGGGGCAGCCGTACCCGGTTCTCCCCGAAGCCCATCGCGGCGCATGCCGCCTTGGCGGGAATCGGATTGGTCTCGATCATCAGCTGGTTCATCAGCGGCAGCATCCGAAGCTGCAGCTCTGCGGCACCCTGTACATCGCCCCGGAAGAAGCGTGTGCAGATCTCCGCGGTTTCCGCGGGCATCATATTGGATATAACGGAAATAACGCCTTTGCCGCCGAGGCTCAGCGTCGGCACAATCTGGTCATCGCAGCCGGAGTAGATATCCAGCGCGTCCCCGCACAGCAGGCGCTCCTTCGCGACCTGGCTCACATTGCCGCAGGCTTCCTTCACCGCGGCAATCCGCTCGTGCGCGGAGAGTTCCTTCAGCGTTTCCGGCAGCATGTTCAGCCCGGTCCGGGAAGGAACATTATACAGGATGCAGGGCACGCTGCTCGCGTCGGCAATCGCCGCAAAGCTCGCCACCAGGCCCCGCTGGGTGGTCTTGTTGTAATAGGGGGTCACCAGCAGCACTGCGTCCGCCCCTGCGCTGCAGGCGGTCTTCGTCCGCTCAATGGCGTGCGCTGTGTTGTTGGAACCGGTACCGGCAATCAGCGGCACCCGTCCGGCAATCCGTTTCACGCAGAAGGCGATCACTTCCTCGTGCTCCCGGTCGGTCAGCGTGCTTCCCTCGCCCGTTGTGCCGGCCGCGACGATCGCGTTGATTCCCTTTTCAATCTGGAAATCAATCAGCCGCCCGAAAGTGTCATAATCCACTCCGTCCGCGGTGAACGGGGTAATGATGGCGGTTGCCGCGCCAGTAAATACCGTACTGCTCATATTCGGATACCTCCCCGGGTACATATCAGGTTCAGTTTACTCCTTGTGCCGGTCAGCGTCAATATACTGTCAGTCTGTGATCACCCGGCCGATCCGGTAATCCTCCGGCCCGGCGGGAACCAGCTCCCGGGCCAGCTGCCGGAAGCACAGGCAGACTGTCTCAGCCTTCCGTTTTGCCAGGAACCGGTCATAATATCCGGCGCCGTGCCCCAGCCGTACGCCCTCCGGGGATACGGTCATACACGGAACCAGGATCAGGTCAGCCTCCGGGGTTTCCTCCACCGACTCCGGCGGTTCCGGAATCCCCATCCGGTTTTTTTCCATCTTATCCCATCCGGGAAAGCGGAGCGCTTCCATCCGGTCCGGTCCGGTGCACCGGGGCAGCAGCACGGTCTTTCCGTGCGCCGCCGCGTCCTCCAGGATCGGGCGGGTATCCGGCTCCCCGGGCAGGCTGACATAGGCCATGACCGTCCGGGCTTTCCGGTATGCGGGAAGGGAAAGCACCTGCCGGACGATTCGTTCCGACGCCTCGCGCCGGTACTTTTCCGTCAGCCGGGCGGCCTGGATCCGGATTTCCCGCCGCAGGCGCTGCTTGGCCTGGCGGAGCTCTTCTCCTGTCATCCCGGACCCTCCCTTCTCTTCCGACGCGTTATTGTACCATACTCCCCCGGCAAATCAATGTTTTCCGCTTGTTTTTCATGGCTTTCCGGCTGTTTTTCTGTCGTTTTCGTGATATATTGGACTCAACTGAACCGGAAGGAGCCTTTTCATATGGCAGATATCAGGCGGGCGGAAGCGCGGGATCTTCCCGGCATCCGGAAACTGCTTTTCCAGGTCAACCAGCTGCATGCCGACGGCCGGCCGGACCTCTTCAAATCCGGCGGAATCAAATACACGGATGACGAACTGCGCCTCATTCTGACAGATGACAGCCGCCCGGTCTGGGTTTACGCCCCGGACGGGGAAGTCCTGGGCTATGTCTTCTGCATTTTCGAGGAAACCATGGAAACGCTGTCCCTGCGGCCGGTCCGCACGCTGTATATTGATGACCTGTGCGTAGACGAAGCCGCCCGAGGTCAGCACATCGGGCGGCTCCTGTATGACCGGGCGGTGCAGGCAGCCCGCGAGGGCGGCTGCAGCCGGGTCACGCTTCATGCGTGGAATTTTAATGAGAAAGCCTTCGGGTTTTATGAAAAGCTCGGCATGACGCCGCTGTATACCACCATGGAACAGCGGTTATGACCACAGCGCCTCCAGCGCTTTCACGAGCATCGGCAGGTCCTTCGTTCCCGCCGTCTCACACACGGAGTGCATCGCCAGCTGGGCCAGGCCGATATCCACACACTCCACGGAAACATGGGTGCCGGAGATATGCCCGAGAGTGGATCCGCCGGCAATGTCGGACCGGTTGGCAAAGTGCTGGACCGGAACCCCGGCCTTCTCGCAGATCAGTGTAAACTTCGCGGACGCCATCGCGTCTGTGGTATACTTCAGGCTGGCATTGTGCTTGATCACAATGCCTTTGTTCATATATACGCGGTTCTGCGCGTCGTATTTCTCCGGGTGGTTCGGGTGCACCGCGTGCGCGTTGTCCGCGGAAACCATATAGCTTCCGGCAATTGCCGCGCGGATTTCCCCGTCGGACGCGCCCAGCGCAAATCCCGCCCGGGTCAGCACATCGTACAGGAATCCGGAGTCCGCGCCCTGGCGGCTTCCGGAGCCCACCTCCTCGTTGTCAAACACCGCGCATACGTTGATGGCGTCCCGGGGAGTACTGCTGATCATCGCCGTCACCGCGGCAAAAGCGCATTCGAGGTCGTCAATCCGCCCGCAGGAGAAAAACGCGTCGTCCGCTCCCCAGACGCTTCCGCTCTGGCGGCTGTACAGGAACAGGTCATGGCCCAGCACATTCTCCGGCTCCGTGCCGGCCGCCTCCGCGATTTCCCGCATCAGTCCGCCCGCGGCGCCGCCTTCCCCGTACAGGGCCATCATGTCCCGCTGGGCGTCGAAATTGTATCCGGTGTTGACCTCCCGGTTGAAGTGGATCGGCATGTTCGGAATCAGCAGCGCGTCCCGGTCCAGGTTCACCAGCCGGGAGACGACGCTGTCCCCTTCACGGACAGCCAGGCGTCCGGCCACGGAAAGCGGCCGGTCCAGCCAGGTCGACATGATCATGCCGCCGTATTTTTCCACATTCACCCGGACATAACTGTCGTTCCGGTCCTCAAATTTTTCCTTCAGCTTGAACGCCGGGGAATCTCCGTGCGCTGCCGCGATGCGGAAGGATGCGAATCCGGTTTCCGGCACGGCAAAGGCAATCACCGCCGCGTCATTCCGGACCACATAGTATTTTCCGCCGGCATCCACCAGCCAGGGGTCCGTCTCCTTCAGCTCTTCATAACCGTTGTCCCGCAGCATTTCCGCGAGATGCGCCGCCGTGTGGAACGCCGTCGGTGACTGCTCCGCAAATGTCAGGAACCGCTCCATCAGGTCCATGCTTCATTCCTCCGATCTGATCAAAAAGGACGGGCAGTATTCCGCCCGTCCCCGGTTTTGTCATTCAAATTCCAGCGCGCTGGTCAGCACCGTCACCTGTTCCGGATCCACCGTCAGCAGGCCTTCTTCAATGATGCCTTCCTTCCGCTCGCTGTCCGACAGGATGACCGCGCATTTTCCGCGCACGACCGCCGTCACAAAGGGCACATGCCCGGCCATCACAGCCAGTTCACCCTCCGTACCCCGGACAATCAGCATCTCCGCATCCCCGCGGAACAGGTCGCCGTCCGGGGAGGAAATGGTCAATGGGAAGGTTTTCACGCGTTACCGCCTTTCTTCGCCTTCTGCACGGCTTCGTCAATGGTTCCCACGAAGAGGAACGCGCTCTCCGGCAGGTCGTCGTGCTTGCCTTCGATGATTTCACGGAAGCCCCGCAAGGTCTCATTCAGCGGGACATACACGCCCGGCAGGCCGGTGAACTTTTCGCTGACGAAGAACGGCTGGCTCAGGAACCGCTGGATCTTCCGGGCGCGGGTAACGAGCAGCTTGTCTTCTTCCGCCAGTTCATCCATACCCATGATGGCGATAATATCCATCAGCTCATTGTACCGCTGCAGGATCCGCTGCACTTCGCGGGCAATCCGGTAATGCTCCTCGCCCAGTACTTCGGGGCTCAGGATCCGGCTGGTGGAATCCAGCGGATCCACTGCGGGGTAAATACCCTGGCTGGCGATGGAACGGCTCAGAACCGTGGTGGCATCCAGGTGCGCGAAGGTCGTGGCCGGTGCGGGGTCGGTCAGGTCGTCCGCGGGAACATAAACCGCCTGAACGGAAGTGATGGAACCCTTGTGCGTGGATGTGATGCGTTCCTGCAGCAGGCCCATCTCGGTCGCCAGCGTGGGCTGGTAGCCAACGGCGGAAGGCACGCGGCCCAGCAGTGCGGAAACCTCACTGCCCGCCTGGGTGAAACGGAAGATGTTGTCGATGAACAGCAGCACGTCCTGGTTTTCCTCATCGCGGAAATATTCCGCCATGGTCAGGCCGGACAGGCCGACGCGCATACGGGCTCCCGGCGGCTCGTTCATCTGGCCGTAGACCAGCGCGGTGTTCTTCAGCACGCCGCTTTCCTTCATTTCGAAGTACAGGTCGTTGCCCTCACGGGTCCGCTCGCCGACGCCCGTGAATACGGACAGGCCGCCGTGCTGTTTGGCAATGTTGTTGATCAGCTCCATGATCATAACCGTCTTGCCCACGCCGGCGCCGCCGAACATGCCGATCTTGCCGCCCTTGGCGTAGGGGCAGATCAGGTCGATGACCTTGATGCCCGTTTCCAGGATTTCCGTGGATGTGCTCAGCTCTTCATAGGTCGGAGCCGGACGGTGGATATCCCACCGCTGCTCGGTTTCAACGGCCGGGCCGTCGTCCACGACGTCTCCCAGGACGTTGAAAATCCGGCCCAGCGTTTCCCGGCCCACCGGCACGGAGATGCTCTTGCCGGTATCCGTCACGGTAACGCCGCGCTGCAGTCCGTCCGTGGAACCCATGGCAATGCAGCGGACGGTGTTGTCACCGATATGCTGCGCCACTTCCACGGTCAGGGTCTTGTCCCCGACAGGCAGGGTCAGCGCATTGTAGATGGCCGGCAGGTGGTCTTCGCCGAAACGGACGTCCACGACCGGTCCCATGACCTGTGCTACGATACCCGTGTACACTTTATCCAAAGCGATCGTTCCTCTCTGTCTTATTCGCTTGATACTCTTTCACTGATGATCGCCGACACCGCATTCCGCAGCCTCAATCGGCGCGGCTCCACACCGTGGAGACCGCTTGTTTCGGCTGACAGTGGCGTTGGCGAAATTTCAATCACCGATTGTCACCAACACCACTGCCTGCGACGATCTCTGTGATTTCCTGCGTAATGGAGTTCTGCCGTGCCCGGTTGTACTGCAGCTGCAGCCGGTCGATCATCTCCTGCGCGTTCTTGCCGGCGGAGTCCATCGCCATCCGGCGGGCTGCCACTTCGCACGCGAAGCTTTCCCGGATGCATGCGCTGATCAGGCCGCTCACGTAGGTGGGCACCGCACCGTTCAGCACGGTCTGCTCATCCGGTTCGAAAATCGGCTCCGCTTTCCCGGTCTTTTCCGTCTTTTCCAGCGGCAGCACCCACTTCAGGGTGGCCTCCTGGCTCAGCATCGACCGGTACCGGGTGTACAGGATTCCAAGTTTCCCGTACTTTCCCTCCACGAAGTCCCGGCACAGCCGGTCCGCGATTTCCTTCACCTTGACGGACGGCACCTTTTCGGAGGAGATAACCTCCTGCCCGAACCGCTCGCAGGCCCGCTTCCCGATGGCGATCACCTCGTCCGCCTTTACCGTGGCTGCCAGGCGGAACACGTTGGCGTTGTAGCCGCCCGCGAGTCCGCGGTCACCGGCGATCACGATCAGCCGGATCCCCTCGCCCGAAGGCTGCATGAACGGCGAACGCTCGCATTCCGGGGCGGCACGGAGCAGGTCCACCACGCTGTCCATGGCGGATACATACTCGCGGGTCCGGTTCATGTCCCGGGTTGCCCGGCGGATCTTGGAGGAAGCCACCAGGCCCATGGCCCTGGTCAGGTGCAGCGTGGAGTCCACGCTGCGGATCCGGCTCCTCAGGGATTTGATATCTGCGCCCATGCCTTACCTCTTATAGCCTTTCAGGGCTTCCTTCAGGGTCTCCACGTCGGAGGCTTCCCACTGGCCCTGCTCAATACGGACAAGCAGGTCTTCATACCGGGCCTGGAGATATTCATACAGGCCGTCCTCATATGCCGCGACATCCTTTGGCTCCACATCGTTCAGGTAGCCATTGATGACCGCGTAGACGATCGCCACCTGGCCGCCGACCCGGACCGGGCGGGAGCGCTTCTGCTTCAGCACTTCCACAATCCGGGCGCCCAGCGCGAGGCGGGCCTTGGTATCCGCGTCCAGGTCGCTGCCGAACTGGGCGAATGCCTGCAGCTCACGGTACTGCGCGTACAGCAGTTTCAGTTCACCGGCCACCTTCTTCATGCCCTTGATCTGGGCGGCGCCGCCGACGCGGCTGACCGAGATACCGGGGTTGATGGCGGGCCGGATACCGCTGTGGAACAGTTCGGTTTCCAGGAAGATCTGGCCGTCGGTAATGGAGATGACGTTCGTGGGGATGTAAGCGGAAACGTCGCCCGCCTGGGTCTCAATGATCGGCAGGGCGGTAATGGAACCTCCGCCGTATTCCGGCGCCACGCAGGCCGCGCGTTCCAGCAGGCGGCTGTGCAGGTAGAACACGTCGCCGGGGTAGGCTTCACGTCCCGGGGGCCGGCGGATCAGCAGGCTCAGTGCGCGGTACGCCACCGCGTGCTTGCTCAGGTCGTCATAAACGATCAGCACGTCCTTGCCCTGCGCGCGGAAGTATTCCGCCATGGCGCAGCCGGAGTAGGGCGCAATATACTGCAGCGGCGCGCTTTCCGCCGCCGAAGCGGAAACGATGATCGTGTAGGGCATCGCGCCGGCCTTTTCCAGCTCCTGCGCGATCTGCACGACGCTCGTGCGCTTCTGTCCGATGGCCACGTAGATACAGATGACCCCCGTGTCCTTCTGGTTCATGATGGTATCCACCGCGATGGTGGTCTTGCCGGTCTGGCGGTCGCCGATAATCAGCTCGCGCTGTCCCCGGCCGATCGGGATCATACTGTCAATCGCCTTGATTCCGGTCTGCAGCGGCACACTGACGCCCTTGCGCTGGATGATGCCCGGCGCGGGGGATTCCACGGGCCGGATCTCGGACGTCTCCGCCGGGCCCTTGCCGTCAATCGGGATGCCCAGCGCGTTCACCACGCGGCCCAGCAGCGCTTCGCCGACGGGCACGCTCAGCGGCTCGCCGGTGCGGTATACCACAGAACCCTCGCGGATTGAATCCTTGTCGCTCAGGATCGCGACGGATACCGTTTCCTCCTCCAGGTTCTGCGCCACACCGAAGCTGCCGTCCTCAAACCGGAGCAGCTCGTTGGCCATGCAGGCGCGAAGACCGTACACCGTTGCGATACCGTCGCCGACGGTGATAACGGTGCCGTTTTCCTTCATTTCAATTTTGGATTCGTACTGCCGGATTTGCTCCTTGATGATACTGCTGATTTCAACTGCCTTGGAGCTCACGAATTCATCACTTCCTTGATCTGCTCAAGTTTGTTCCTGATACTGCCGTCGATCACCTTGCCGTCCACTTCCACGCGGACGCCGCCGATCAGTGACGGATCCACCGAACACTGCAGCGTAACCCGGTGCCCGATCCGGTTTTCCATTTCCTGCCGGATCGCGACAGCCTCCGCCTCCTTCAGCGGTACTGCTGAGGTGACCCGGGCAACGGATTCTCCCCGGTACTGGCGGACCAGGACGTCGTATTCCCGCGCCATGTCTTCCAGTCCCGAGATATGGCCGCGGGATACCATCATGCGGAGCACGCCCATCAGCACCTGCGGCACTTTCCCGCCGAAGGCTTCATCCAGGGCCTGGATCCGCTTATCCTTGCCGATGGCGGGGCTGGCCAGCAGCTGCCCGAATTCGGGTGTCTGCATCACCGCGCTGATCACAGTTTCCAGGCCGGCCGTTGTCTGGTCCGCCTGTTCCGCCTCGATTGCCAGCTCAAACAGCGCCTCAGCGTATTCCCTGTTAGTCGTTGTCATTTTCTGTTCCTATCTCCTGCAGGAAGGAATCGATCAGCGCCCGGTGATCCTCTTCGTTGATCTCACGCTGCAGCAGCTTTCCGGTCAGGCGGGCCGACACATCCGCGATCTCCCGCTTCATATCGTCCTCTGCCTTCTTGCGTTCCAGCAGGGCATCGGCCTCCGCCTGCCGGCGGATGTCCGTTGCCTTTTCCCGGGCTTCGGCCACAATTTCACTGCCCCGGTGCTCCGCCAGGCGGGTCGCATCGGAGATAATCTGGTCCGACGTCTGCTGTGCGGCCGCCATGGCAGCCTCATAGTTCAGCCGGTCTTCCTCCGCCTCCGCCTTCGCGGCGGCCGCCTGCGCATAATCCGCGTCAATCGCGGCGCGCCGGGCGTCCAGGATCTTCTTTACCGGCTTGAACAGAAAGCGTTTCAGGATCCACGTCAAAAGCAGCAGGTTCGCCAGCGAGGCCAGAATCTGCCAGATGTTGACGGAAATCACATCTAAGTTAAACATAAGCGCCCTCTCGGATTATTTGATCGCGTCTTTCAGGATGCCGGTGAAGATGCCCGGCGCCACGAAGATCAGCAGGATCGCGACAATCAGGCCGTACAGACCGGTCGTTTCGGCGATAGCGCAGCCCATGATCATCGTGGAAGTCACATCGCTTTTGCATTCCGGCTGGCGTCCGATGGCTTCGCAGGCCTTGGCCACAGCGTTGCCTTCACCGATACCAGGGCCGATACCGGCGATCATCGCGCATCCGGCACCCAGTCCCAGCAGTCCCAGCATGATACCCATTGCAAGCTCCAACATGTTTGTCTCCTCCGTTTTCGGGCCTTACGCGGCCGTATTTTGGATTTCCGGTTTGTTTTGTTTTTTCCTGCGGGCGTTCCAGTCATCCCACGGAACGGCGCCCGCCACATTCAGCATCGTCAGCATGGCAAAGATGAACGCCTGCATCAGGCCGCTGAATACATCAAAGTAAATGCTCAGCACCGCCGGAAGACCTACCCGCAGCAGCGGGATATCCCCGAGGAATCCGGGCAGGAATCCGAGCACCGATTTGCTCAGCCCCGTCAGTGCCGATCCGATCAGCGCGGAGATCACTGCGCCGCTCAGGATGTTGCCGTAGTGACGGAAGGCCATGCTCACCGGGGTGGCGAATTCGCCGATTACATTCATCGGCGCAAACACGGGAATGGGCTTGAACAGGCCCTTCGTGTAGTTCCACACGCCGCCGCGGAACTTGTAGTACATGATCATGAAGAACACCAGGATCGCCCAGCCGAAGGTGATGTT
>JAEEGK010026494.1_pt1 | contig 11795 bp, 12 predicted proteins | sample 8958771 | NCBI WGS metagenome assembly JAEEGK01 (sample SAMN16246547, study PRJNA631951) | gut metagenome | biome: gut microbiome; feature: rumen; material: SC-attached | host: Bos | place: Iran: Karaj | collected 2018-10 | reverse complement strand
TACTGCAGACATATTCTCTCTTTGTTCGTTAAGCTTAAAAACGATGCAAAGATAAGAAAAAAGTGGCAAATAACAAAAAATATTATGATATTTTTCGGCAAACCAGCAGCAGATGGCCTTTCTCGGCGCTTGTGGTGGCAAAAATATATACCTCGCCGCCGTCTTTCAGCTTCAGTCTCTTTCTCAGGTCGGCTACTGATAACGGGAAGTTCCTCACGGCGATATTGGCTTGGCTAATACCTGTCAAGCCTGTTTTCAGTTCCCGTTTGTTCATCGTACAGGTGCGTTCAATCACAAATCCGCGCCCTGGGAAATCAGGGATTATCTGCTCCGATAGGAACAAATGACTGTTTTTATCGGGCTGACTGATGCCGAAACGTTGGGCTATGAGTTGGAAGCATCCGGCTTTCATCACCGATGCGTTGGGTTCGTACAGATATCGGGGATTGGATGGCTGCTGATAAAAATTTCGGATTTCATCGTTCGATGTGTAACTGAATACCTGTCCGTCGTTTACGCAGAACACCTTTAGATTCTGGACTTTCCGATCTACTACCAAGAGCAGCTCTTTGCACTCGTTGGCCACCGAAACGATATGAACTTCGCTTACATTTCCGATGTCCAAAACGGCTTTCTGCCAATCGAGCATGGGTGATAGTTTTATCATCACGCGATCGGCTTTTTTAAGCATTTCATCGATAAGTTCCAGCACGTTTGGGGTGCAGTCGGCAATGCCGTAGGTGCGCCCGCCATGCTCGTTGCGTCGGGCTGGGTCGATAAATATCAGATCGGTATGCTCCATCTGGTGCAAATAGGCCACACCGTCGTTGCAAACCACGTTAATATGCTGTAAGCCTAAACACGCGTAGTTAGCCGATGAAATGGCGCATAATGCCGCCTGCTGCTCTACGTGTACCGCTTCGGTAAAGTTGACCGACATAAATGCCATATCAACGCCAAAACCAGCGGTTAAATCTACTATTCTTTTGCCTTTGCCGGCTATCTGGGCTTTATAGCGGGCTGTGGCTTCGCTCGAGCATTGCTCCATCGACAGGTGAGGCGGATACACAATGCCGTCGTTAGCCGCCCATGATGGTATTTTTACGCGCGCTTTCTGCCGGCCTGCTATCTGGTCGAGTGCGTACGTCATGTCCACTTCAGGGTTCTTCTTGCCTTGAAGTGCCAGTTGCCGTACGTCGTCGTTAGCATGACTACGGATAAATGCGAGCGTGGCCTCGTTCATTGTTTATAATGATGCGATAAAGTCTTCGAACAGCTTGCGGTTCTTTCCTGGTGTGATAATGTGGTGATTACCAATGGGGTGGGTCAGGAAGTAGGCAGTCTGCTCATTATCAGCCAGTTGTATTATCTGCTGTGTGCGACAGAGGTCGGGTTTTGCCTGATTTCTTACCAGTTCGCCCTCGGCCATGAAACTGCGCTTCAGATCGCCTGATACCTTGAATACTGTAATGGGTCCTTCCTTCATGAAACCTCTGATTCCAACGCCTATTCCCGACTCAAAATGCGTATCCAGTTCGTAGCGCTCAACCATATTCAATGGTATGGTGCAATGTGCAAACAGCATTTCGCCTGTTTCGGGGTTAATCTGCGATGGATTAGCCTGGAAACCTGATACGCCCAGCAAGGCATTGGTGATAGCCATCGATAACATGGCTGGCACATCGCCTTCGCAACCGGCCACAATACCCTCGGCATTCAGCTTGGCCAGTGCCCAGCAACCTGTATTATGTACGGCTGTGAGCAAGTCGAAACAACGCAGCGTAAAGCCTTGTAGATTGTGCTTGTTTACAATAGTTTTCAGAGCCTGGTAGATACGATCGGGCATCTCGCCTTCGGTTACCTTGTCGATACCCTCTAACAGTTCCGAAATGGGCACTTCTACCAACTCGATACCTAACTTGGTTTTTACGGCTTTTGGATCGGCTACGCTCGAAATCAGCCAGTCGGAAGGTTCGCCGATAATGCCCAAACGTGCACCGTTCAGCTGGCGTTTTGCTTCCTGCACCTTCTGTAAGGTCTGCAGTCGGCGTGCGATGTAATCGGCACTTCCGTGAATAATCTCGCCCTGCAGGTAGTTCTGCTGCAGATACGAGAGAATCTCCATCGATGCCGCCAGCGAGTTGCTTTTACCCGATGTGAGCAGATAGAAAGGTGCCTGTGACTGCTGACGCAACTGGGGCAGCAAGCGCTTGAAAATACCCTCGGTACCGCCTGTGCGCACATAAATGACCGACAGCGTGTGAGTGCCGTAATCGCTATAATCGTTGCCTTTCAGCGTGTATTCAATCCCTAAGCTACCCAGAAACTCCTGAGTAACTGCTCCTACAGCCGCCTCGTCGTGCAGCTCCGAAGTGAGTGTATAAATGGCTATATCCATAGGCTTTAGCACCGTGATTAGTGCTTAGAATAGTAATCCAATCCTAATTGTACGTTCTCGATAACAGCTTTCGATGAGTAGGTGGCACCTGTTACGGCATCAACCTTCATCTTCTTGGCATCCTTAACCTTTACGCCGTTCCACTTGTCCAGCAGGTTCTTCTTCACCTTCAGGAAGTATTTGGGTGTCTCTTGGTTCTTCAGGGCCTCAATCTTTACTACCTTGTTCTTCTGGATATAGATTTTAACTGGTGTAGTGCCCAGAAAGCCCTGCACATCCTTACCCAGCTGTGTGGTGTTGATTACTGTCATCCCGTTTTCCTTTGTCATCGTGTCGTCGGCTGTCCAGCTCATCAGCGTGAGGGCAACAACCAACAGTGAGCAGCAGCTCACAGTCATCATCAATCTCTTCATATCTTTCCTTAAAACTTATTCTTCTTCTTTCAGCAAGGCAAGTGCCTTATCCTCGGCAGCTTCCATAATTTCGCGCTCGCCGGGACCCTTGTCGTTAATGCCGCACAGGTGCAGAATGCCGTGAATGATTACACGGTGCAGCTCCTCGTCGTAGGGGCGACCGAACTTGTCGGCATTGGTAAACACCGTGTCGACAGAGATGTAGATATCACCGCTGATGGTTTTACCCTCGCAGTAGTCGAAGGTGATGATATCCGTGTAGTAGTCGTGACCCAAGAACTGATTGTTCACTTCGAGAATCTTCTCATCGTTCACGAACAAATAGCCGATTTCACCGACTTTCTTACCATAACTGGCTGCCACCTGGCGAATCCAGCTAGTAGTCTCTCGCTTCTTGATGTTAGGGAATTTCACTCCCTCTGCTTCGTATATAATCATAGTTAATGTTTTTTCGGTATATAAGCACTTACATCTACGCCAAAATGCTGCAGCTCGCGTACAGCACTCGATGATACACTGGCCAGTTCAGGCTCAGTATAAAGCAGAATCGTCTCGATACCACCCAAGCGGCGATTAAAATCGGCCTGCCATTGCTCGTACTCAAAGTCGCTCGCCGTGCGCACACCTTTTACGATGAATTGGGCGTTTTCGGCTTTGGCAAAGTCCATCGCTAAGCCGTGATAGGGTTTCACTTCTATGCGTGGATCATCGGCATAGAGCTCTTTGATAGCCTGCATACGCTCCTCGGCTTTGGGCATATCGGGCTTGTGAACATTATCGCCAACTACGCCGATTACCAATCGGTCGAAGAGTGGCAATGCACGTCGCACGATAGAATCGTGACCAATTGTAAAGGGGTTGAAACTCCCCACAAATATTCCTGTTCTCATATCAGTCAAACAGATTGGGTTGCATAATGTTTCCGCCATAAGGGTTGCGACCGAAGTGCTTGTAAGCCAGCTCGGTAACCATACGTCCGCGAGGGGTTCGCTTGATAAAGCCCTCCATAATCAGGAACGGCTCGTATACCTCCTCTACGGTGCCTGCATCCTCGCCGATAGCTGTAGCGATGGTGGTGATGCCCACAGGACCGCCACGGAATTTGTCGATGATGGTAAGCAGAATCTTATTGTCGATTTCATCGAGACCGTACTTGTCGATGTTCAGGGCTGTGAGTGCCACGCGGGTAATCTTGGTGTCGATGGTACCGTTGCCTTTCACCTGGGCAAAGTCGCGCACACGGCGCAACAAGGCGTTGGCGATACGTGGCGTTCCACGCGAACGGCCTGCAATCTCCAGGGCTGCATCTTCGGTAATGGGTACACCCAGGATGTTTGCCGAGCGCTCTATGATGGCCTGCAGCGTTTCGGGCTCGTAGTACTCCAGATGCATGTTAATACCGAAACGGGCACGCAAAGGTGCTGTAAGCAGTCCGCTACGGGTGGTGGCGCCCACCAGCGTAAACGGGTTCAAGTCAATCTGGATGCTACGTGCCGACGGACCTTTGTCAATCATGATGTCAATGCGATAATCCTCCATAGCGCTGTAGAGATATTCCTCTACTACAGGCGACAAACGGTGGATTTCGTCGATGAAAAGCACGTCGTTCTTCTCGAGTGATGTCAGGATGCCGGCCAGGTCGCCTGGCTTGTCGAGTACGGGGCCGCTGGTAATCTTGAAACCTACGCCCAGCTCGTTGGCAATGATATTCGATAAGGTTGTCTTACCCAGTCCTGGAGGACCGTGCAGCAAGGTGTGATCCAAGGGCTCGCCACGATATTTGGCGGCCTCTACAAACACCTCAAGATTCTCAACAACCTTTTTCTGACCGCTAAAGTCACTAAAGCTCAGCGGTCGTAAAGCGTTCTCAAAGTCTTTCTCGCCTTGAGAGTAACGTTCTTCACGAATATCGAAATCTTCGTCCATCATATTTCGTGTGCAAAATTACGAAAAAAGCCACAGACTACAAAATAATCTGTGGCTATTTATAATTTTTCACTTTTCACGCTTTATTTTTTAAAGGCTTCATCGAGATCGGGGTAATCCTTTTTCTTCTCGTTGTCTACCTTCAGATAGTCTTTTACATCGAAATGCAGCATCTGTGCAACAATGCTTGATGGCCACTGGCGCACCATGCGGTTCATCTTGGTAGCGGTATCGTTGTAAACCATACGCGACATGCGTACGTTCTCCTCGTACTCGGCTTGTCCTGCCTGTGCATTCTGGTAAAGCTCGCTGGCTTTCAGTTCTGGATACTGCTCAACCACTACGTTCAGGCGGCTCATCATCTGTCCTAACAGATCCGACTGGGCGTTGATGCCTGCTGGTGTGGCGGCCGATGTGTGACCTCCGCGGGCTTCGATGGTCTGGATAATGGTTTCGCTCTCGTGCTTGGCATACTGTGCTGCCGTTTTAGCCAAAGCTACTACTGCATCGAAACGCGAATTAAGCTGAACCTCAATCTGGCTCAGGGCATTTTTGCACATTTCATCGAGACTTACCAGGCTGCGCTGGGTTGAAATAAAGTAACCGATGATGATAACTGCGAGGGCGACGATAACGCCGAAAAATACTCCTACTGCTTGCATAATTTAAAATTTTATGGTTTAATTGGGGCAAAGATACAAAAAGATTTCGTAACTTTGCCACCAAAACTTAAAAATTATATGAAAAAATTGTTTTTGATAGCTTTCGCAGCTATGTTGTGCCAACAGCTGATGGCCATTAAAACCATGCCTATCCAAGGCGAAGTAATCAAACCTACTGATGCCCACATTCAGTATGCCGGACGTATCAGCTTTACTAACCCCGAGCGCCCTGCGTTCAACTTTCCTGGTGTGCAGATAGCGGCTGCCTTCGAGGGCACTTCTTTGCGCATGCTGGCCAAGCCTAAGAGTGGTTATTTTATGGCTCAGATTGATAAGGCCGAGCCTTTCAAGGTGGCTTTTCGAGGCGATCGCGACTCGCTGGTAACGCTGGCTACAGCGCTGCCCGATGGTGTTCACACCGTTAAACTGATGTATGTTATCGAGGGTTACGAGTTTTTCCCAGAGTTCTGGGGTTTTGTGCTCGATAAAGGCAAAAAACTGGTTGATGCGCCTGCTTTTCCCTCAAGAAAGATAGAATTCATCGGCAATTCGATTACCTGCGGCTATGGTAACGAGGGATTGAAGAAAGAGGAGCATTTTGATTATGCAACCGAGAACCATTATTACTCGTACGCCTCGATCACAGCGCGTAATCTGGATGCGCAGCACTGGGTGGTGGCTCGCAGCGGTATCGGTGCTTATCGCAACTACGACGGTCCCAAGACGGGCAACCCCGAGTCGAACATGCTGGCACAGTACGAGTATATTGGATATGCCTGGAAACCAGAACTGCGCCACGAGGCTACTTTCTTGCGCGAAAAATGGGATTTCGGCCGTTATCAGCCTGATGTGATCTGCATCAATCTGGGTACCAACGATACTTCGACCAACAACTACGACCTGAAGCTGCTGAAGCAGAACTACAAGAAGCTGCTACAGATGGTGCGCCTGCATAACCCTAAGGCTAAGATTGTGTTCCTGTCGGGTTCGATGCTGTATAACAAGGAGTTGCAGCAGGTGAAGCAGTTGCTGAACGAGGTGGCTGCCGAAGCTAAGAAGGCTGGCGACAACGAGGTTTACCGCTTTGATATGGCGCCTATTTCGGGCAACGAGTGGTATGGCAACGATTGGCATCCCAATGTGTATCAGGACGAAAAGATGGCTGGCGAACTTACAGCCTATCTGCGTTCGCTCATGGGGTGGTTCTAAGAAAGTAAATTAAAAGGATTAGCCCAACAGCTTTCGTGTATCCTCCAGTATCTGCAAGAGCTCGTCCATCTTCTCGGCTCTCAGCATGGCGATACGGGTCTGTCGGAAATCGGGAATTCCTTTAAATATAGGTGTAGCAGCGAGGTGTCTTCTGGTATGGAGGATACCTCGTTTCTCGTCTATACGCTCCACGTTGATACGCAGCAGCTCCTCAAGGATGTCCAGCTTCTGGTTGAAGTCGAGTTCCTCGCGACTGAAAATCCAAGGACAGCCGAATGTGGCGCGACCAATCATGATGGCATCTACGCCATAGGTCTTGAATGCCTCGTCGGCCTCGTCAAGACTGTGTATATCGCCGTTACCTATAATAGGAATATGTATGCGTGGGTTGCGCTTCACCTCGCCAATCAGCGTCCAGTCGGCCTCGCCTGTGTACATCTGACTGCGTGTGCGGCCGTGAATAGTCAGCGCTTTAATGCCGCAATCCTGCAGCTGTTCGGCCAACTCGGTGATAATCAGCTGCTCGTGGTTCCAGCCAAGGCGTGTTTTCACCGTTACGGGCAGCTTTACGGCATCTACCACCTTGCTGGTAATCTCCAGCATCTTTGGTATGTTCTGCAGCATGCCTGCGCCAGCACCCTTGCCTGCCACCTTTTTTACTGGGCAGCCGAAGTTAATGTCGATTAGATCCGGACCGGCTTGTTCCACGATTTTGGCCGCTTCAACCATCGCCTCTACGTCGCGACCGTAGATCTGTATGCCTACGGGGCGCTCGGTATCGCTGATGGTGAGCTTCGAGATAGTAGATTTTACATCGCGTATCAGCGCTTCGGCGCTTACAAACTCAGTATACACCATCGCAGCTCCAAACCGCTTGCAAAGCAGTCTGAAACCAATATCAGTCACATCCTCCATCGGTGCCAAAAACACCGGATTTTGTCCAAATTCTATATCGCCTATCTTCATTTCGGGTGCAAAGTTACGCATTTTTTCTGATATTATTTGGTTGATTGCAAATAATCATGTATTTTTGTGCACAAATTTTTACTTATAGCTAAATAAACCATATGGAACAATTACTCCATTATACTTGGAAACTGAAGCTTTTTCCGCTGAAAGAGCTGCTCACAAGCGATGGTATGCTGGTTGAGGTGATCGATCCGGGCAAGCACAACAGCGATGCCGGGCCTGATTTCGTGAATGCTAAGATTCGCATAAATGGCACTATGTGGGCGGGCAATGTTGAGATTCACGACAAGTCGAGCGACTGGTACGTACATGGGCACGACAAGAACCGCGATTACGACAATGTGATACTGCATGTAGCCAAGGTGCTGGATACCGAGGTGATGAAGAGCAACGGCCAGTACGTACCTCAGTTGCAGCTGGATGTACCGCCGCATGTGCAGGCACATTACGATGAATTGCGCCAAACCGAGGAGTATCCGGCCTGTTATAAGGTGATACCCGATTTGCCCTCGCTCACTATTCACTCGTGGATGGCTGCCCTGCAGGTTGAGCGCCTGGAACGCAAAACGTCCGATATCCGTCGCCGTGTAGAGCGTTGCAACGGCTCGTGGGAGGATGGCTATTTTACTACCTTGGCCCGCAACTACGGCTTTGGCATTAATGGCGATGTGTTCGAACAATGGGCGCAGAATGTGCCCCTGAGTGCTGTGGCGCACCATCGCGACGATTTGTTTCAGATCGAGGCCGTCTTCTTCGGTCAGGCAGGATTGCTGGAGCTGGATGCTGTGCCCGAGTGCTACCAGAAAGAGGCGCTCAACGATGGCTACTTTGCCCGATTGCGCAACGAGTACCAGTATCTGGCGCATAAATTCTCGATGAAGCCGATTGATTTCCGTCTGTGGCGGTTCCTCCGCCTGCGCCCGCAGAACTTCCCTCACATCCGCTTGGCGCAGTTGGCCAACCTGTATTATCAGCAGAAGGCTGGCTTAAGTCAGCTGATAGAGTGCGAAACCCTCGATGAACTCAAACACGTGCTCAGCTCGCAGGTTACGCCCTATTGGGAAACCCACTATACCTTTGGCTCCGAGAGTGCCAGGAATGAGAAGCATCTGTCGGTTGGCTCCATCAATCTGTTGATGATTAATACCGCCATCCCCATGCTGTTTGCCTATGGCCGCCATCAGTCGAAAGAGGTGCTTTGCGATAGGGCTTTCGAGTTTCTCGAGCAGCTCAAGGCCGAGAACAACCACATTATCCGCATGTGGAAGCAGGTGGGACTGCCCGTTAAATCGGCTGGCGACTCGCAGGCACTCATACAGCTAAAAAAGGAGTATTGCGACAAGAAGGACTGTCTGCGTTGTCGCTTTGGTTACGAATACTTAAAACGCAAATAAACACCTATGAACCAGGAAATATTCTATGCAATGGCGCTTACACGCCTTACTAACTTTAACTTCCAGTTGGCGTTAGAGATGTACAAAACCGTTGGTAGCGCCCAGAAACTATACGAACACCGCCACGAGGTGGCCGACCTGATACCTGATTGCTCGCCACGCCTGGTTGCCGCCCTGAAGGACTGGGGCGACGCGATGAAACGGGCCGAATACGAGTTGAAGTATATGGAGGAGCACCAGATACGCGCCATTACGCCACTCGACGACGACTACCCCCAGCGCATGCTGGAGTGCCCCGATGCGCCGCTGGTGCTGTACTATAAGGGTAATGCCGACCTGAACCAGCAGAAAATCATCAGTATCGTAGGCACGCGCCACATCACCACTTACGGGCAGGATATCACGCACAGGTTTATCAGCGAGCTGCACGAGATGTGCCACAATGTGCTGATTGTGAGCGGTTTGGCTTATGGTGTGGATATCTGCGCCCATCGCAATGCCCTTGAGAACGGCTATCAGACCTTGGGTGTGCTGGCTCACGGTTTAGACCAGATCTACCCCTATCACCATCGCGACACAGCTGCCGAGATGACCACCCATGGCGGACTGCTGACAGAGTTTATGACCCAAACCAATGCCGATAAGGTAAACTTTGTGCGTCGCAACCGCATTGTGGCAGGTTGTGCCGATGCTACCATTGTGATTGAGAGTGCCGCAAAAGGTGGCAGCCTGATAACAGCCGAGATAGCACAGAGCTACAATCGCCCCGTATTTGCGTTCCCAGGTAATGTGGGCCGACCTTACTCCGAGGGTTGCAACCATATTATCCGCGATAAGGCTGCCGAGTTGATTACCAGTGCATCCGACTTTGTTGAGGCTATGGGTTGGCAGGATGATATTATCCGCCAGCAGGCTTTGGCAGGAGGTATCGAGCGCCAGTTGTTCCCCGAACTATCGGCCGAAGAACAGAAAATCGTCAGTCTGCTGCAGCAAACCAACGATCTCCAGATAAATGTATTGAGTGTGCATGCCAACCTGTCTATCAGTCAGGTTACGGCGCTGCTTTTCCAACTCGAAATGAAAGGTGTGGTAAAAGCGATGGCTGGTGGCACCTACCATCTTATTTTGTAGCATCCTCGTGAATGCTCTCGGCCATCAGCTTGTAAATCTGTCGGGTGCGTTCGTCGCTCAGCAGGTCCATCTGCATCTGCATCACGCCTGTATCCCAGCGCATCATCGGTCCCGTCTGTGCCTGTTTCGGGCTCAGCGTGGCTACTTTTCGTGCCGTTTCATCGATAAGCGGCAGGAATAGCTTAAAATCCATCTGCTCCTCTTCAAGCACCTTTTCGGCCAGTCGGTAGCAATGGTTGGTAAAGTTGCAGGCCAGCACGGCTGCCAGGTGCAGTTTTTTGCGCTGTGCCGATGTGGCAGGCACCACATTCTGCGATACGCTCTCGGCCAGCGTGCGGATGGCGGATAGCGTGGCATCGTCCGAAGCCTCGATAAAACAAGGTATCGGCTTAAAATCCACGGGTTTGTTCTTCGAGAATGTCTGCATCGGGTACAGCACGCCGTAACGTTTTGCGTGTGGCTGCAGCACCTCCATCGCTATGCTGCCCGCTGTGTGAACGATGATGGCCTGCTGCGCCTTGCTACCCACCTTTTCGGCCAGTGTGGCGATGGCATCGTCCTTTACCGAGATGATGTAGATATCGGCATTTTCGGTTATTTCGTCGATGTTGGTGGTGTAGGCACATCCCAGCTTAGCTGCCAGCTCGCCGGCATGCTCTTCTGTCTTGCTATACACCTGTACTATCTGCTGCCCAGCCTCGTTCAAGGCCAGTCCCAGCTGCGTTGCCAAATTTCCCGATCCTATAAAAACTATCTTCATAATGGCTGCAAAGGTACAAAAAAAAATTAACTTTTGTAGTAAAAATTCTTTTTACTCAACAAAAAAGACTATTTTTGCACCCAAAGACATAATTTTAACTATTAGTTCGTATGAAAAGAACTGCATTATCCATTTTCGCTTGCGTGGTTGCACTTACAGCAACGGCACAACTCGATGTAAAGGAGTTTAAACTTAGTAATGGCATGACCGTTTGGGTTAACGAAGACCACTCGCAGCCCAAGGTGTTTGGTGCCGTTGTGGTTAGGGCTGGCGCCAAGGATTGCCCTAATACCGGTATTGCCCACTACTTTGAGCATATTATGTTTAAGGGTACCGACCGCTTGGGTACCATCGATTACACAGCCGAAAAACCTCTGCTGGATAGCATTTCTGCCCAGTACGACCTGTTATCGCAGACCAAGGATGAGGACGTGCGAAAGCAGATTCAGCAGCACATTAACCAGCTGAGCCTGAAAGCTGCCGATTATGTGATTCCTAACGAGTTCAACCGTCTGATATCAAAGTATGGCGGTAGCAGTCTGAATGCGGGCACTGGCTACGATATGACTTTCTATCACAACGAGTTTCTGCCCCATTTCATCGAGCAGTGGTGCTGGTTAAACTCTGAGCGACTGATTACCCCCGTATATCGCGGATTCCAGGGCGAATTGGAGAATGTGTACGAAGAAAAGAACCGTTCGGCCGATGGAATGGGCGATGCAATGGATAAAGTGATGGGTGCTGTGTTCAAGACTCAGCCTTATGGCTATCCCATCATTGGTTCTACTGAGAATCTGAAAAACCCACGCCTGTCGGATATGGCCGAATTCTACAAGAAATACTATGTGGCCTCGAATATGGGTCTGATTCTCTGTGGCGACATTACGCCCAGCGACGACTTGACCGCTCTGCTTGAAAAGACGTTTGGTCGTG
>JAEEGK010026492.1_pt1 | contig 11796 bp, 11 predicted proteins | sample 8958771 | NCBI WGS metagenome assembly JAEEGK01 (sample SAMN16246547, study PRJNA631951) | gut metagenome | biome: gut microbiome; feature: rumen; material: SC-attached | host: Bos | place: Iran: Karaj | collected 2018-10 | reverse complement strand
TTTTTGTTCAGGAGTATTCTGCTTGAGCAAACCTGGCATACCACCGTAAGTGTAGTATTCCTTCCACAACTCGCTTACAGGCTCTGTACGTCCGGTACAGAACTCTTTAAAAGAAAGAGGATAAACCCTTACCTCATCACCTCTTCCGCGAAATATTGTATTAATGTCTGATGAGAGAAAATGTGAATTGCTGCCCGTTATGTAAACGTCGATATTGTCTTTTGCATTCAAACCGTTCACCAACTTCTCAAACCCCTCTACTTCCTGTACTTCATCAAGGATAATATAATAAGGTGTACTGGCAGAGGTAATGCGACTATAGAGATACGACTTTAGTGTCTGACGATTGGTCAGATCGCCATTCTCCTCTTCATCCATATCAAAGGACACAATGATGATATTATCCTCTGGAATACCTGTTTGTAGCAGGTAGTCTTTGTAAATTCTGCTTAACAGCCATGATTTTCCGCATCGTCTGGGACCGGTTATAATCTTAACCTCACCATTATCTTTTCGGTTTATCAGTTGCTGAAGATAAGTCTCTCTCTGAATGTATTGTGCCATTTTACCCGGATTTTTCTGCAAAATTACAATAAATTCCGATTTGAAGCAATAGTTTATCCGAAATTTACTGTAAAATTGCAATAAATTCCGATTTGGAGTAGTAGTCTATCCGAAATTTACTGCAAAATTGCAATAAATTCCGGTTTGGGACCATAAAAACTTGCTTGTAAGCCCTCTTGCCTGCAAGCGCGAGAATCTTTATATTTATAGGTTGAGAATTATGAATCAGGGTGGCGGTCAATTTATTTCTGAAAATCATTCTCTTGTGCGCGGGATGAGGCTGCTTCTTAAAAAAAAGTGGGGCAGATGTGCCAATATATTAGAATAATGTATATCTTTGCAGCATCGGAAGACATGTTAAACCGGTTAAATCTATCAGAATATGGGAAACAAAAGGCTTATCCTTTGTGCTGTCTTAGCTGTTTGCCTGACTTGGGCCAGGGCGCAGTCGTGGATGACGGTGGGTCCGTACCTGCAGGAGCTGACTACCGATGGGGTGACTGTGGTGTTTGAGCATGACATCCCTTCGATTTCGTGGCTAGAGGTGCGGGAGAAGGGCAGTACGGAGGTGAAGGAATTCTATCAGACGGTGAACGGTAGGGTGAAGGCTTACAGTCAGATTCTGGGAATGAAGAACTCGGCCGTGCCTGTTCAGAACTTTGCTATCAGGGCCGAGGGGCTGAAGCCTGCCACTACATACGAGTACCGTGTCAGGGCGCATAAGGTGGTGTCGGAGAATTCAAACGGTGTGTCGGCCAATACTGCTTTCTCGAGCATATATAACGGTACGTGGTATCAGTTTACTACGCAGGATCCTCAGCAGAAGGAGCATCATATCTTCATTACCAGCGATATGCATAACCGCCCTGATACGCTGGAGGCGCTGCTGAAGTATCTGGATTACCAGACGTGTGACCGTATTATCTACAATGGAGATATGATTAACTACATGCAGAACGGTTCGCAGGAACCTTACACGGGTTTTATCAATACCAGTGTGAATCTGTTTGCCAGGAATAAGCCTTTCGAATACTTACGCGGCAACCACGAGACACGTGGTGATATGTCACGTCATATCATGGATTACTTCCCCCGTAAGAGCGGACAACTCTATAACGCATACCGGTGGGGCGATATGGAGATTATATTGCTGGATTGCGGAGAGGATAAGATTGATACTGCCGAAGAGTATTTCGGTATGGCCTCGTTCTTCAGTTATCGTGAGGAGATGGCCCGATGGTTCCAGGAGCTTATCCGGACAGACGAGTTCCGCACGGCCAAGTACCGCATTATCATCTGCCACTTCACTATGCTGCTGAACAATGATAAGCCTACGGATAAATTCGGCGGTGAGCCGCATCTTATCACTTTGCTCACTCCCTTGCTTAAACAATGTGATATAGATATGCTTATCAGCGGACACTATCATCCGGATACTTATACCTATATGGATAAGAACTATAATAATAAGGGTAATCAGTTTGAGGAGTATAACATCGGTAACCACAGCGCTATGCGTATAGACATTGCCGACGGTAAGTTTAACCTGAAGATTGTCTCCTCGAAGGGTGTTGTCCTGCTGGACAAGCAGGTGAAGGATGCCAAGTCGGGCCGGAAACTTGTGTACATTACCACTAAGATGGAGGATTAGATGATAGTTGACAGTTGACAGTTAAAGGCTGCGATTGAGCTATCCGGAGCGTGAGCAGGCTCGATGCGCAGGTCAAGTTTAATAAGTTTAATATTCCCTCCCTCGGGAGGGTTAGAGAGGGGTTGCTAAATATGTTCAAAGTCAAATATTCAATAACCGTTGCCTTGCTGATGATGGCGGGCCGGGTTTGGGCGCAGGAACCCATTCCTGACGGATATTACACCATCGGGGCATTTGCCCAGGAGAAGGAAGGCTATCTGTATTCCTATGATACGGATGCGCTCAGGAGTGTTTACGGCAATGCGGCCGATTACCTTCATCCGCTGGGCAAGAATGGCGAGTATGCCTATCTGTACAGTATAAGCACTACGTCATCCAATATGACGAACAGGGCTTTCTATCTGAGTGCCAATGCGGATGGCAGCTATACGATACAGAGCTGTTCAGGCGAGGCTTATTCCTACCTGGATGTGGCTGGTTATGACCGGCACCTGGTGGTGCACAGTGCCAGGCCGAGGCAACGCTTCTACCTAAGGACCGAGGATGACACATCGGCATGGCCGGAGAATCATTATATCATGCAGCAGTTTATGAAGGCGGCCCTCTTTGATTCCCTGGCTGCCAGGGCGCACGGGATGGATGCTTTGCAGGTACTTACGCCCATGGATGAGGATAAGATTACGCCTGCCATCCGTATCCGCCTGGCTTTGGGTAATGCACGGGGTGCGCTGGCGCTCTATCCCAGCGGAGACAATCCGGGAGAGGTGACACCCCTGCTGAACAGTTCGCTGCGGGATTGTATAGAAGAGGCGCAGACATTGGCGGATGATAAGAATACTACTCCGGAGCAAGCCGATGACATCATCCTTCGCCTCCAACAGGTTACGCAGGCTTATGAGGAGACGGCTCCTACGGCTGTCACGCCGCTGACGGAGGGCTATTATTGGCTGGCAAGTGCCTACAGGGCCTTTGAACTCAGGCAGGGTAAACGGAAGGTGATACGTGCTCAGGAGGCTGACGGCCAGGTGGTGCTCAGGTGGAGCGATGCCAGTGTCAATGACGGCTCCACGGCCTTTCACCTGATTCCGGGCCAGGATTGCGTGATAATGCAGGACTACCTGGGGAGGTGGTCGGGCCGTCAGTTGTTCCGCTATGATACAGAGGGTATGTTTACCATTGCCGATGCGGATGCTCCTGACTGTCTGCTGACGGCAGACGGTTCGTGGTCAGGTGACAGGGGGCTGTACGGAAAACCTGCTGAGGGCCCGGTTGCCGCCCGTGCTGACGGTTATCTGTATCCGGGCTACTGCGCTTCGTGGTATCTGCAGCGTGCCTGTCATCAGGTTACGGTTCCGGCAACGGGATGGGCTGTGCTGAGCGTGTCCTTCCCCGTGGAGGTTCCTGAAGGGGTGGAGGTGTATGGCGTTGGTGAAATGAACGGGGTGTTGTACATGATGCCCTTCAGTCACGATGTCATTCCGGCCCATACGGCTGTGCTGCTGCATGCGGCCAAGGGTGCTTATACCTTCTGGAGTACCACACAGGATGCGCCTGCAATAGAGGATAATGTGCTGGTATCCAACTGCGAGGACCGTAAGGATGTGGAGGCTGGCAGTATGGCGCTGCTGAAGGTGAAGAACGGTCAGGTAGGATTCCAGAAGTCCACTTCTAAGCAGATAGCTGCCGGATCGGCCTATATCCCGTATGCTGATGGGCAGGAGGATTTCCGTATCCTGCAAGAGGCTGAGACTGGGATTGGCGGCCTCACCCGTAGCCCCTCTTCCGTGGGTGAGAGGAACGTGTACAACCTGTCTGGGCGGAAAGTTCCCGAAACTCATAAGGGTGTTGTCATTGTTAACAATAAAAAAGTGCTGAAAAGATGAAAGCTGTACGATATTACCTGTTTGCCTTTCTGGCAGTTCTGTTGTCAGCAGATGTGTTGGCGGATAATACATGTTTCCGCGGGTCGCCTTATCTGCAGGAGCTCTCGCATGACGGGGTCACGGTGGTGTGCGAGAATACGCTGCCCACTTTTGCCTGGGTGGAATTGCGCAAAAAGGGGCAATCTCCGGTAACCAGATACTATCAGGAAGTGAAGGGGCAGCACCAGGCCTATGACAATGTTCCGGCTCCGTCTGCGGCTTTGCCCGTACAGAATTTCGTGATACGCATAAACGGACTGGCTGCGTCAACGGACTATGAGTATCGTATCTGCTCTCAGAAGATTGACGAGTTGAAGCCGTACGCTGCCACGTTCACTACTCAGTATGCATCGGACTGGTATAGCTTCCGTACATTGGATGACAAAGCCACGTCGCACAGCCTGCTGGTGCTGAGTGATATGCATAACCGCCCGGCTGTGCTGGAGCAGTTCCTTCAGCAGATGAATCCTATGACAGCGGATCATATTATCTATGCCGGCGACATGATGGACAATATGCAGGTGGGTAAGCCTGCGAGCAGCGCGCTGAGTGCCGAAGAGCCTTACGCCTCTTTCATCAATGTCAGTTCCGCCAGTTTTGCCATGCGGAAGGATTTCTGTATGTTGCGCGGTGACCACGAGACGAAGGGCGATGCGGCCGATTACTTTGAAAGGTTCTTCCCTCACCAGAGCGGCAAATTGTACAATGCTTACCGATGGGGTGACCTGGAGGTGGTGCTGCTGGATGGCGGAGAGGCTTTGCCTGATGATGATCCTACGGCGCGTACCACTATGCTGGCTGCCTATAACCCTTACCGGCAGGAGGAGGCCCGCTGGCTGCAGCAGCTTATCCGGACGGATGAATACAGGGACGCCAGATACCGTATTGTGTTCAGTCATCTGCCTGTTCCCAACAATAGCGGGGATGAACGGCAGGCAGGTGCAAGGTACTTCGCCGACCTGATGCTGCCCATCCTGAATCAGGGAAATGTGGATTTGCTGGTATGCGGACATCTGCATCCTGACAGGTATATCTATATGGAGCCTACGGCGGATGTCCTGTTCCCCACACTGGTGCAGGGCTACAATTCGGCCTTGCGCATTGAGATTGCCGACGGCAGGATTACCCTCAAAGTGACGGGGGCAGACGGAACGGTTTTCCTGGAAAAGACGTTGTAGGGAATAGGGGGGAGCCTTTTTTTACTTGCGGTACTTCTCTGCGTCCTTGTCCTCTAACATGGACAGGTAGCTGGTGAAGCGGCTTTGTGCGATGCGGTGTTCCTCTACTGCCTGCAGTACGGCGCAGCCGGGTTCGTTGGTGTGCGTGCAGTCGGCAAACCGGCATTCCTGTCCAATCCGGAATATCTCACGGAAATAGTGTGACACCTCGGTACGTTCCATGTCGAAGGTGCCGAAACCTTTGATGCCCGGGGTGTCGATGATGTAGGAGTTGAGAGTTGAGAGTTGAGAGTTGACAGTCGGGGGCAGAGTGAACATCTCGGAGAAGGTGGTGGTGTGCATACCTGTGTTGTGGGCATCGCTGATTTCAGCAGTGCGCAGATTAGCATCAGGTATCAGTCGGTTAATGAGGGTGCTCTTCCCGACGCCGCTGTTACCGCTGAATAGCGTTGTCTTGCTCTGTAGTGCCTGACGTATCGCATTGATACCCTCGCCCGTAGCTGCGCTACACGCTAAACACGTATATCCTATGCTCTCATATAAGGTTATCATTGCCTGCATATAGCTGATGTCAGCCCCGTTGTACAAATCCGTCTTATTGAAAATCAGTACTACGGGCACCCGGTATGCTTCGGCACTGGCCAGAAAGCGGTCAATAAAGGTGGTGCTGGTCTCGGGGTGTGAGACGGTGATGATAAGGGCGGCCTGATCCACATTGGCGGCAATGATGTGACTTTGCTTGCTGAGGTTGCTGGCCTTGCGGATGATGTAGTTCCTGCGGTCTTCAATCTCTGTGATATAGAAGACTTCTTCTTGCCCCTTGCTCTCTGCCCCTTGCTCCTCGCCCCTTGCTCCTTGCCCCTTGATCTCTACCCTGTCGCCTACGGCTACGGGATTGGTGCTGCGGATACCTTTCAGGCGGAAGTTCCCCTTTACCTTACAATCAAAAAGCTGGCCGTCGTCAGTTCTGACAACGTACCAGCTTCCTGTATTCCTGATGACTAAGCCTTTCAATGCTCTGTTGGGCTAAACTGTCATAATCTCTTTCTCCTTGGCTGCCATAAGGGCCTCAATCTGCTTGATGTACTTGTCGTGCATCTTCTGCAACTTGTCCTCGGCATCCTTCTCGGCATCCTCTGCCAGACCGTCCTTGATGCCCTTTTTCAGCTTCTCCAGAATGTCCCTGCGGGCATTGCGGACGCTGACCTTGGCCTGCTCCTCTTCCTTGCCGCACTGTTTTACCAGCTGCTTACGGCGCTCTTCGGTCAATGGGGGGATGCTCAGGCGGATAATCTCGCCGTTGTTGTCGGGCATGATGCCTACCTCGCTGTCTATAATGGCCTTCTCGATGACCTTGAACATACTCTTGTCCCAGGGCTTGATGGCAATGGTACGGGCATCGGGGGTATTGATGGCTGCCACATTGTTCAGGGGAACAAGGCTTCCGTAGCTGTCAACACGTATGCCATCCAATATCTTTACGTTGGCTTTTCCCGCACGGACACGTGCCAGTGAATCATCCAGATACATTACGGCCTCTTCCATTTTCTCCTCGGCTAATGCCAAAGTCTCCTTAACATCAATCATAATAGGTCTTTATTTACGTAGGTTCTTAATTACTTTGCCACAATTATGAAGCAAAAGTAGGTTAATTATTTGAAAAAAACAAGATGCAGGCCACTGAAATGTATATTTTTTTCTATATTTGTGCCGATTATAGCGTAATATGATGGAAATTGATGCCCGTATCAATGAGTTGTTGCAGCAATTGGAGCCGATAACGCTGGAGCAGATGTCGTGTATCCGCCTGATGAACCGGACGGACACGAAATTCGTCACGAGCAAGGAGAATCTGGCCCGTCTGCTGGAACTGGCGCAGGGCAAATATTATGCTCAGTATAATAATGACAGCAAGATAGCCGATTACATGACTACTTACTGGGATACGGACGGTCACCGTTTCTTCCTGGAACACCACAACGGGCGGGCTCCCCGCCAGAAGGTGCGTGTCAGGACCTATATGGACAGTAACCAGAGTTTCCTGGAGGTGAAGACCAAGAATAATCACGGCCGTACGAAGAAGAAGCGTATGGAGGTCCCCTCACAGGAGATAGACTGCCAGGGAGCTAACGGCGCATTTGTGGAGGGGCTGGTTCATCAGGGCCTTACCGAGATGCATCCTACCGTCAGGAACCGCTTCCATCGCATTACCCTGGTGAACTACGGTAAGACGGAGCGTCTGACCATTGACTATGATGTGCGCTTCCATAATATGGAGACGGGAAACGATGCTGAAACAGGGCCGCTGGTCATCATTGAGCTGAAGCGTGACGGCAATGTTTACAGTCCTGTGCTGGAGATGCTGCGTATACTGCGCATCAAGCCTTCGGGGTTCAGTAAGTACTGCATAGGCAGTGTGATGACCAACAGGAGTCTGAAGCGGAATATCTTCAAGGCCAAGATGGTCACCCTCAGCAAACTGGCGCATACAAGAATAAACTAAAATAACCAACTTAAAAAATATGGATTTCTTTAACGACATTAACTATCAGCTGGGTAATCTTATAGGACTGACCCTCTTTGATCCCCAGCATTTCATCTCGCTGATAATGCGCTTCGTCATCAACCTGGCGGTGGTGTGCATTATAGCCCGTTGCTTTTATTTCCCCCGCAGCCAGCGCCGCGACTATATGTTTATCTTTATTCTGATGTCTGCCAGTATCTTCCTGCTGGTCAGCCTGATGGAGGGCGATGGTATGAACCTGGGTGCGGCAATGGGACTGTTCGCCATCTTCGGCATTATGCGTTTCCGTACCGAGGCGGTGCCCATCCGTGAGATGACGTACCTGTTCATGCTGATTGCCGTCAGCGTGGTAAATGCATTGGGTAGGGCAGAGTATCATCCTAAGGCTGATTACTGGGACGGCTTCGGACTGGTGACCATTGTCTTCGTAAACCTGATATTCGTAGGCATGGCCTGGCTGTTCGAGAGCAGCAAGCTGGTAAGCACATTGTGCAGTAAGTATATCAAGTATGATAATGTGGAGCTGATAGCCCCTGACAGACGTGAGGAACTGAAGGCTGACCTGGAGAAGCGTACCGGCCTGAAGATTCTGCGTATTGAGGTGGGTATGATAGACTATCTGAAGGACAGCTGCCTGATTCGCATCTATTACGACGAGCCCAAGGACCGCGGTAACAGTATTGAAGGTATAATGAAAATGCCCCGTTAACAGTATGAAAAAGATTCTTCTGATAGCAACATTGCTTCTTCCAGCCGTGCTGAATGCACAATGGACTGATGAGTATGGAACCTGGATAAGTGTGGGTGCCAAGAAGAGCCTGGGTACCCAGTGGAGCCTGGGCCTGGAGGCCGAGTACCGCGCCCAGGACAATTCCCGTTGGGCCGTAGGCCTGGATGCCGGTTACAAACTGAACAAGTATCTCAAGTTCGGAGCCGGCTATACCTTATTATATAATAGGAAGGGCAGAAAGGAAGGCAACTCCTATCTGACCCCCGCCTATGCTTATCCCCGCCACCGGTTCATCGTCGAGGCCACGGCCGACAAGCGGTTCTGGAGGTGGCTGCGTATCTCCCTGCGTGAGCGTTATCAGTTGACGTACCGTCCCGAGCATACGCATGACAGGTATGCCAAGATCTATGATTTTGACGAGGACTGGAATCCGATAGAATACTGGTCCGACGAGGCGGAGCCTAAGACCAAGGCGTCCACCACCACGCAGCTGCTGCGCAGCCGCCTGAAGCTGGAGGTGGATAAGAAGGGGTGGAAGTTTGCTCCCTTTGCCTCGGCAGAGCTCTGCAACAGCGTACGTGTCGGCGACCGTTTTGACGTAGATAAAGTAAGAACAACGGTCGGGACCAGCTACAAGCTCAATAAGCAGCATGAGTTCACGTTAGGTTATGTCCTGACCTTCGTCTTTAACGACGATGATGAGAAGGCCGAAGACAACAACCGTATCCATGCCGTTAGCGTAGGGTATAATTTTAAATTCTGAAAACAAATTAACAACAGACAGATTATGAGAAAGTATGTTTTAGCAGCCATGATGATGATGGCATGCGCCACAACATGGGCCGACAAGTACAATTTCCTTACCGTATCAACAACTGGTGAAGAATATATATCGCTTCCTGCCATCCAGAAGATTACCTTTGCCGATGGCAATTGTGTGGTTACCACCACAACCGGTGACTACACCTACCCCCTGAGTGAGATCAGGAAGATGTACTTCTCTGTGGATGACCCCACAGCCATCGAAGCCCTTCCCCAGGAGGCCGAGAACCTGCAGTACAGGGACGGCAAGCTGAAGGTGGACGGCGACGGTATGCTGCGCATCTACAGCTCTGACGGCGCAATGGTGCGGATGGCCAATGTGAAGAAGGGAGCCAACATCAGTCTGGACAGCCTGAAGCCCGGCCTGTACATCGTCAATATGGGTGACAAGACCATTAAGCTGACAAAGTAACCCGTTAGAATAGTTGGACAGGTGAAGAAACTGTTTTCTCTTTTATTGCTTTTGGCTGCATGTACCACGGTTTCCGCTCAGGAGTATATGCGTATCTGGCAGGGTGGCGATAATACCAAAGTCCCCCTGTCGGAGGTGACGTATGCCAATGACGGTTCCTCCTTTACCATAGGAGAGAACACCTATCAGACCAGTCAGGTGGACAGTATCACCTTTGTGCATACCATTACCGTAACCTGGGACGGTGTTCAGGCTACTGTGGAGAAGGGTAATGTGCTGGGGGTAGAGTGTGCTGTGTCCGGAGGTGATGTGGTTGTCACCAGTACCAACACGCATAATGAACTGGAGTTCGTACTCCAAGGGGCCAGCACCGACGGTTCTCTGACCTATACGGGCAGTTACAAGTGCAAGTTCTATCTGAACGGACTGAACCTGACGTCGCAGAAGGGCGCAGCCCTGGAGATCCTGTGCGGTAAGCGTATAGACCTGATTCTGAATGCCGGTACGGAGAATGTACTGGCTGACGCATCCGGCGGCGAGCAGAAAGCCGCGCTGTACTGCAAGGGGCACCTTGAGGTAGAGGGTGGCGGCAGCCTTACCGTTACGGGTAATGCGCGTCACGGCATCTGTACCAAGGAATATCTGGAGCTCAAGAAGAGCACAGGCAGTATCACCGTCAACGGTGCCGTCAGCGACGGTATCCATGCGGGTCAGTACTTCCTGATGAACGGAGGAACCGTCACCGTCAGCGGACAGCAGGGCGACGGTATCCAGACGGAAATCCTGACCCTGGATGATGATGTCACCCCTAATCCCGAGAAGGAATACAACGGACAGCTATTCATAAATGGCGGAACCGTTAACGTTACCGTAGCCGGCGATGACAAGAAGGGCATCAAGAGTGCCGATAAGATGACCGTCACGGGCGGTACCTTTACCATCGTGGCTTCAGGTAAGGGCAGCAAGGGCATCTCCGTGGCCCGTCATCTGCTTATCAATGAAGACAACGGTACCACAATAATGCAGATCCGTGCGACGGGCGGCGTCTATGAGGATGAGGTAACCGAGGACGAAACCCGCTGTATGGGTATCAAGGTTACCCAGAACATGGCCGTTATGGCAGGAAATATTAAGGTGTCCAATACAGGATCCAAATCCCGTGGCATCAAGGTTGACGGACTCTATTACCAGGCCCTCGGTGCTACCGTACAAGCAGATAAGAAGAAGGTTACCGAGAGCACTACTATACCCCCAATGGACTGATGAGAAAGTATTTGTTCTTTCTTTTAGCGGCTATAATGCTTGCGTTATCAAGTGTAAGCCTGGTATCATGCGGTAAGGATGATGTCTGGTACGACCATGAAATAGTCTATAGCCTGGAAGGCGCATGGACAAAGCTGCTGCCGGACAATACTACGCATTTAGGCTGCCGTTTCGATGCCAATGGCGACGCTTACTTTGCCACATGGACGGTATCTCCCAGCTGGGAAAACCCGGGCAAGTGGATAGTCAGTGGCAATAAGCTTACCGTAAAGTCGGCAGAAGGTGATGTAATCCTTACCTGCAATTTCCAGGTTGATGTAGAGGGCAAGAACATCCGCTTCACCAATCTTCAGGTAGCTTCGCAATGGCAGTCCCTCACGGCCCTGGAGGGTGTACTTGACAGAATGAGAATCAAGGAAACTATCCTGGATAATTAAGCATTATCCGTTTTTTCGGAGACTGATAGAGCTCAAGAGCCTCACATCTGCCAACGCGGAAGCCGCTTGGCAAGCACCCCGAAAGGAAACTACTGGCCTTTCGGGGTGTTTTTATCTGATAATCACGAAACGGCATATTGCTGTGCTAAGGCCTGATATTTGCAGCCTCAGGAGTCTGCACGTGTTAACCCCAGGAGTCTGCACGTGTAGCATCGGGGAGTGTACAAATGAAGGGGAAAAGGCCATCGAGGCAACGTATCGCATGAACTGGCGCTTGGGGATTAGATTTAACT
>JAEEGK010026487.1_pt1 | contig 11798 bp, 6 predicted proteins | sample 8958771 | NCBI WGS metagenome assembly JAEEGK01 (sample SAMN16246547, study PRJNA631951) | gut metagenome | biome: gut microbiome; feature: rumen; material: SC-attached | host: Bos | place: Iran: Karaj | collected 2018-10 | reverse complement strand
ATACCGGAAACTATGAGAAGATCATGCGGATTAACGGATTGCCCACTGCGAATCAACTCAGCTTTTTCAGCGATTGGGCACGCTTTCAAACGGATGTCGATTTCAAGCTGGATGTGAGTCCGGATGATGTGTTCTTTGCGACGTCCTGGTGGAGCGCAACTTCAATCGAGGAAACGACGATACGCGAGCGGTTTTTCTATATCATTCAGGAGGTAGAAACCTTCTTTTATAACTTTGGTAGCGAGCGGCTTTTATGCGAGAGGATCATGCGCGATCCTAAGATCGATTTTATTGTGAATTCTGGATATCTGTATCATTATTTTCAAGATAATGAACCGAATGTAATCGAGAATGGGGCCTATTTTGAACCGGCTTTTTCCAAGACACTCTATAAGGAACCTGCGTTCCGGGAAAAAGAAAAGTACCGGCTGTTCTTCTATTCTAGGCCAAACAATCCTAGAAATCTGTTCCCAGTCGGAGTTTCGCTTCTGCAGCGCGCGATTAGGGAAGGCGTGCTTGATACAAACGAATGGGAGATTTACTGCGTGGGGCAGGACTGCCCGGTCATCACCTTTGAAGATGGTACGCACAGCATCAATACTGGACGCATGAGCTGGGATGAATATGCGGAGTTCCTTTCGGAAACGGATCTTGGTCTCTGCCTGATGTATACACCGCACCCCAGCTATCCCCCCTATGACGTGGCGGTATCCGGCGGGGTCGTCCTAAGCAATGAGATGATGAACAAAGAGTCATTCCCTCAATGCGACAATGTAATCATGGCGAAACTGGAGGAAGATGCGCTACTGGAAGGCCTGAAGGATGCAGTAAAGCTGGCAAAGGATATACCGAGCCGGAAGAGGAATTATTGCAACAGCAGGATTCCAAGAGACTGGCATTCAACCCTGGATGAAACGATGGACTTTATGAAAGGACGTATTGAGAGTGTACAGGATCAGCTGTGACCTCCCGGAAAACCGGGAGCCTTGGAACATTTCGCTGGCAGAGCGCAAAAACCTCTTAATCACATCCAAAAAACAGGGCAAAAAAATAGCCGCAATGCTCTATCGGGCAGCCGACACATCCACCTTCCGATATCGCTGTTATAATGTGATGCAGGCGACAAAAGAGACAGAGGAATGGCAGAGCGTCTACTTCTTCATGGATGAGTTGAAGACGCTCTCCAAACTGCTTCCGGAATGCGAGCTTTTGATCATCACACGGCTTGAGTGGGAACACGCGGTGGATGAGCTTGTCTATCTGGCCAGAAAGTCGAAAATCCCTGTCCTCTTTGATACAGATGACCTGATTTGCCACGTTAAATACATCAAGCTAGTCACAAATACGCTGAACGTTCATTTCGGTAGCCCAAGGGATTATGAGTATTGGTTTGCCTATTTCTCCCGTGAACAACTCACGGCTTCTCTTGCGGATGGTTTTATCACTTCCAATGCTTTTTTGGGTGAAAGACTCAAGGAACTGTTTGGTCGGCCATATCAGGTGATACCGAATTATCTCAACGTTGAGCAACTCGCTGTTTCGGAAACCTGTCTGAAACAGAAGCGTTCGGCGGAGAATAAGTTGCCGTTCACCATTGGCTATTTCAGCGGGACGCCTTCCCATATCAATGATTTCAGAATGGTTTCGCGGGAACTGGCCGAGCTTCTTCGGGAATGTCCGGAAATGGAGCTGCTGGTCGTGGGCTTTATGGACTTCCCGCCTGAGATGAAACAGTTTTTGGATCAGGGACGCGTCCGCTTCCACCCGCTTGTGGATTTTCTGGAGCTTCAGCGATTGACCGCGGAGGTGGACGTCAGCATTGTACCGCTGGTGAACAATACATTTACTAACTGCAAATCCGAATTGAAATTTTTTGAAGCCTCTGTGGTGGAGACGCCTACAGTCGCTACACCGGTTTATACATATCGGAACGCCGTCCGGGATAAAGAAACCGGCTTCCTGTGCAAGCCGGGAGAATGGAGTGGAGCCATCCGTTCGATTTTCGAAAACCCGGCGATGGCCAGACGAATGGTTGAAAGCGCGAAGGATTATTGCTTATCCAGGTATTACGGGCGGAGAATCCAAGACAGCATCGAACAGGCATATAACTATTTTGCGAGAAGGTGAAAGCCCTTGATCAAATTGCTATATCAAAGACACAGGAGAAAGATCATGTTGATCGCCTTTCTGCTGTTGTTTTTGTTTAAAGGTGTTGTGTATGCTGCATATATTACTCCGATAAATTTACTCGCTACTCCCGATGATGTTGGTCATATTTCATACTTGATATTTTTAGGCGCAAATCACCGTCGTCCGTTGCTGAATTCGACCATGCTAGAGGGAACATCGTTTGCTAATTATCTTGATTTTCGGGATGGTGTAATCGATGATGGCCCCTATATTATTGAGGATATAACTACCTATACCGATACCTATCAGGGAGTCAAAGCTAACCAAGAAAACTGGATCGCACAACATCCACCGCTCTACTATCTCTATCTTCTCCCCCTTTATTATCTGACCACGACTTTTACACATGACCTGTCCCTGATTATCCTTTGGATGCGCATTGCCACCATCCCGCTAGGTCTCATCGCGATGGTGTTTGTTTATCTGTCCCTAAAGCATCTAAAAATCAGCATTGTTGGCATACAAAGCGCATTGATTATTTTTTCTTTTACTCCTGCGATTCAGTTTTATTTTTGCGCGGTTAACAATGATGCCATGGTTATCTGCCTTTCCTGCGCTGCTTTCTATTTTTTCGTTAAATATCTAACCGGAGACAGAATCTGGGACCTCTGTATCTTTGCTGCTGTCTGTGGCGGAATTACGATATCAAAGTATACAGGTGCCGTTGTGCTCCCCGCCTATGTAGTCGTGTATATATGGTACTCGTTTGCAATCAGAAAAGTCTCCGCTTGTGCTTTTTTGAAACGGAGCCTGCTCTGCATCATAGTTTTCGCTGCTGTGGCCGCACCTGTTCTGCTAAAAAACTATGTGGAGTATTCTCAGTTGTTTCCGACTTATACTGATGGAGAAAAAGCAGGCTATGATTACACGCTCTCTTATTTCCTGTGGCATACGGATTACTTCAATGAACTTGTACGACATATTATGAGTCTTATTGGCTGGAGGGTTTTACTTATTCCTTCTACAATATGCAGGCAGCTATATGTACTTCCTTTACTCTTCATTTATTCTTACAAAATGAAGCACAACACTGCAATGTTGGTTTTGCCCCTAGCTGTCGCCATTCTGCTCACCAATGTAACATCGCTGGTTTTGGTTACCGCCTTTGCTATCTTCTGCTTGTGGATTCTGATTATTCATGAATCGAAGGATGATTTGAAAGCATGGCGATATGAACCTCCGGTCGCCCTTCTATCTTCACTGATGGTTATTTCCTTCTGCACAGCAATGCTTGTCGTTCACTTCAATGCATACAAGGTATACAATCAAACACGTGCAATGCAGGGGAGGTATTATCATCCACTCATTCTTCCGTATTTTTATCTGTTGTTTCGCGACTTTTCTGGGGAGAAGGACACCTCGGTACAGTTTTTCCCCATATTATTACTCGCAGTGAATGTTTTTGCGGAGGTTCGGATGATATGGGAGGCAATAACGACATGGTAAACTCAAAAAAAGCCAGTCTAAGTCTAATAGGCATTGGTCTAGCAGCCGTGCTCCTTTGCTTTGGGGTCATCTTCGCAACAGACGCAATACTAAAAGAAGCGACAGGGAAAAATACAGAGTATCAAGTATTCTCATCGACAAACGGACACAACTTACCATTTGGAGAAATCACTGTAACTCATGGCGCAATGCTGTTGCTCGAAATCCCTTATGAGATGAATCTTTCCTCGATTGATATCAATTTAGCTACCTACGCGCGAGTGAATTCCTGCGAGGTGGATTTCACGTTGCTGAACAATGGGATAGAAGCGTATCGTTTTGTTCTCCGGGATGCGCGAGTACTAAAAGATAACAGTTACTTTAGATTAAATGGCATTGATATGAAATGTCAACCAGACGATACAGTTGAGCTTCTGGTGACCACACCGGATGGAGAGCCGGGAAACGCCATCACGTTTTGGATGCAAAAAGACGATGATTCCTCACAGGCAGAAACAGCATTGGTTTATAACCCAACCACGGGGGAAACTACTGCTGTAGCTGCAACGCCTGATTATCGTCTCAATGAGAATAGGTCGTATCACGAATGGTTGAGCCGCAATTATGAAAACCATCAGAGCAACGTCAGCGTATTTTGCGGCTTGGTTGCGTTTTTCTTCATTTTAATAATCTTTGAATTGTTGCCTCTTGATGCTTTTAAGAATAGGCGGAAGAAAGCAGATGAAACGAAAAGCAGCATCCAGTAAGAGAACGCATGATAAATTGAAAGGGGACACTGAGGATCAAGCGCTGAATAGCAGAATGCTGGACCAGGTGTTATCACCTTCGGCAGAGGCATCTGATGAATCAAGTGACAAAGCGGTGGATGCAGACATTGAGCGCACCGGGGCGGATATTGAATTAACGCGAGCCAGAGAGGAATTAGCGAAAACCCGCGAGGAACTGACTCGCTATAAAGATCATTATATCGCCTCCATCAGCCAAAGGGACGAGCTGAACGTCCGCATACGGGAATTGGAGCAGCAGCTTGTTGCTGCTCGAAATGATTATGCCGTGATTTCTGATTCTGCCTGCTGGAAGATGACAAAACCGCTCCGTGCTTTCCTGGATTTCCTGAAACGATTCCCCTTGTTATTGCTGATGATCAAAGCGCTGAAATGCCTAAAGCAGAATGGCGTTGCCTACACCTGGCGGAAAGTAAAAAGGAAACTGAATTCACGAAAGCAGTTTGTCTCACTTGCTGTCAACAGGCTTTATATCGAGGAAGAGCTGGAACGGCAGAGGAAAGAGAGTTTCTCGAAGCACATAACGATCAGCATTGTAGTGCCACTTTATAATACGCCAGAGGTATTCCTGAAAGAAATGATCCAATCCGTTCGGAACCAGACGTACGGGAATTGGGAACTCTGCATGGCGGATGGCAGTGACGAGAAACACACGGATGTAGGCCGGATCTGTCATTCGTTGGCTCGCTCCGACAAGCGTATCAAGTATCGGAAGTTGGATAAAAACCTTGGTATTTCTGGGAACACAAACGCCTGTTTGGATATGGCAACAGGCGATTATGTCGGTTTATTTGATCATGATGATTTGCTGCACCCAGCTGCACTCTACGAGGTGATGCGTGCGATTTGCGACAAAGGTGCCGATTTTATCTATACCGATGAAGCGACATTTGAAAGCCCTGATATCAACAAGATCATCACTGCACATTTCAAGCCTGATTTTGCCTGGGATAATTTGAGAGCGAATAATTACATTTGCCACTTAACGGTTTTCAAGCGTGATCTTATGGAAAAGAGCGGGAAATTCCGCCCTGAATATGACGGCAGCCAGGACCATGATCTGATGCTGAGGCTTACTGAGAACGCACAAAGGATCGTTCACATTCCCAAAATCCTTTACTATTGGCGTTCGCACCCACAGTCTACGGCAATGGATATTGGCGCAAAGGAATATGCTATTACAGCCGGAAAGAATGCGGTGAAAGAGAGTATCGCTAAAGCTGGATACACCGCAGAAGTTGAGAGTTCCCGCGCTTTCCCCACGATTTATCGGGTAAAGTATGAATTGAAGGGGACGCCAAGGGTCAGTATCATCATTCCAAATAAAAACCATTCGGTAGTGCTGAAACGGTGCTTGGATTCCATCTTTGAGAAGTCTACCTACCGGAACTATGAGATCGTCATTATAGACAACGGTTCTGATGAGAAGGAACTATTTGCGTATTATCAAAAACTGGAGCGGCAAAATAATATTAAGATATTGCATATGGACGATCCGTTCAATTATCCCAAGTTGAACAATTACGCAGCTGAAAGAGCGACCGGTGAATACTTGATTCTTCTTAACAATGACATAGAAGTCATTTCGCCGGAATGGATTGAGGAAATGCTGATGTATGCGCAGCGCCCGGAGGTTGGCGCTGTGGGTGCTATGCTGTATTATCCGGACGATACGATCCAGCACGCGGGCATCATTCTTGGTTTAGGCGCAGATCGAGTTGCTGGGCACGCTTTTTACCGCGAGAATCGTCAAGCAATTGGCTACATGGGTCGCTTGTGTTATGCGCAGGATTATTCTGCTGTAACAGCTGCATGTATGATGGTGAAAGCGTCTGTTTACCGAGAAGTACAGGGAATGGACGAACAATTTCAAGTTTCATATAATGATGTGGACTTTTGTATGCGGATACGCAAGGCGGGGTATCTGATCGTATGGACCCCTTATGCGGAGCTCTATCACTATGAATCTCTTACCAGAGGCCGGGAGGATACACCGGAAAAGCGGGCTCGTTTTGAAAAAGAAGCAGCGCTGTTTCGAAAACGTTGGGAAAAAGAGCTTGCAGCGGGAGACCCGTATTATAACCCGAGTTTCACATTGGACAGATCGGATTTCAGCCTGAGGGAGTAACTGAAAGGTGCAAGGCGGAGAATGAACATTCAATACTTGCTGTGTCTTCTTGCGTTTGCGGCAATCATGGTATTCACCTGCCGCAGAATCGTCCGTGTTGGTTTACAGGGGATAGAAGAAAAACGTGACCTGCGCGTCTGCTTTGGACTTGGCATTCTTTGCTTCATCCTGCTGTTCCGAAGCTGCCTCTTTGATAATATGAAACTCTCGTATACCAACATCAACTATACTATGGCACCGTTTTCCTCTGAGGGTGTACGAACCGCTGGGCCGTTGTTGAGTGATGTCGCAGATGCAATGCTGCCGAGTCTATGGAACAGTTTCGTTAAACATAATCTGACTCTGTGGAATCAGAGCATTGCTTTCGGCGCGCCTGTTTCTCTGGAAGTAGTTCTGTATTCGTTAAACTGGTTCTATCTGCTGGGACTTGAATATGGACAGCTGCTGAGGACGATCATGGAATACATGATTGCGTTTTTGGGTATGTTCTTTTTTCTGAGAAAACGCAGACTCAGTGTTATTGCTTCCTTTGTCGGCGGCATTTCATACTGCTTTTGCGCTGTAATGGTCGTTTGGAACGGATGGCAGCATTCGGATGTCTGCGCATTCGGCCCTTGGTTGTTTTACTTTGTGGATTGCTTGATCGAACACTACCTTGAACACGGTCAGATCAAAATGCGCTTTTGCATTCTTTTTGTCGCATGCCTCTACTTGATGTTGGTTGCGGGAATGCCGACGTATGTGCCATTTTTCATCTACACAGGCTTTGTTTATTTGTTGTACCGTTTATTCCAGGCCTTTCGGGGGGATAGCGCAAACAAAAAGAGAACACTGGTTCTGGTCGCGATGATCTTATGTGTTGTGGTTGCTGGACTAATGAGCTTTGCCTATACTGGAAATCTTTTCTTGAGTACCCGCGAATATCAGGAAAGTAGGTCAGGTCAAGCGTTTGCCACCTTAAGCATAGATTATCTAAGGACCCTATTTTTCCCCTATAACCGTAGTTCATTAAGTTTGCATATTAACGAATCGACGCTCTATGTCGGCCCGATGCTTCTGTTCTGGCTGCCCGGTGTGGTGGCGAGTGGAACGGGAGAAGAAAGAAAAAGAGGGGAATTCCGTTTCTGGCTTTCTGTCGCGTTTGTTGCGATTGCATTAGTATTCATCCAGAGAACAGGGTATTTGTATGAGAAGTTGCCGGGCTTGAATTCTTCACTCAAGATTCGGGTGATTGCTCTGTTCTGCTTTTCCGCATGCATCGTTTCCGCTTATGCCTTAGACTTCTGCGGAGCCGCTGAAAACGTTAGAAACAAGGTTCGGGCGAGTTGCCTTTGCCTTGTGCTTCCGCTGGTACTGTTGCTGGTATTCGGGAAGATAAAGGAGAACTGTTTTTACTACGCAGCCGTATTTGCAGTTGCGCTCTTCATGGCGCTTTTTGCGCTGTACCAAAAGAGATTCTTTGGATATGTCGTATGCCTTTTGCTGGTATGCAACATGGCTGTTTTTGCGCAGAATTACATGCCGTTGATCGATAAAGCTGTAAAGGTTATTCCTGAACCAACGGAGTCTATTTGCTATTTACAGGATAACCTAGATGCAAATGAACGGGTAGTTTCGCTGGGGTACTGGAATCTTTTCCCACAGAGCAGTAACTACTATGGGATAGACCAAGTGGCGTCTCATAGTTTTATCAATACGGAAAAGGAGATGTCCGCGTATATAACCGCGATTGACAGCAGTTCCCACTCTTATGGCGCAACAAGAACAGAATTCAGTAGAATTGAAAACGTTCCGCTTTTATCCTATGCGTCAGTAAAGTATATGCTTATAAAAGATAGTATGAGCAAAAGTTCTTTTCAATTGATAGAAGAAGCGATCTCCGAGGTACAATGCGCGCGAAATGCATATCGGTATAATGGGGGTGAAGCGCTTGAACAGCATCTTTTCACCCTTGACGGAAAACTGTTAGGTGTTGATTTGCTTCTGTCTACCTATACACAGCAGCTGTCGGGCAACGATGAACTGAATCTGTCTTTGTTCCGAACCGGCAGCGGAAAACTCGTTGCTGAAGCGTCAATTCGTCTGGACACAGTTGCAGATAATGAAATATACTCAGTTACGTGGGATGAGCCTGTCCTTTGCAAAGAAGGCGAAGAATTCATCCTTCGGCTTTCCTCTGAGTATGAGTTTGAATTGCCGCTTGCCCTATGGGTGACCGATCAAAGCATCTACGACGGGGACCTTCTCGTTAATACGCAAATAAATGCTGGTGATATTTGTCTTGTGCCGACTTATTCTATGAATACGATCACTTTCAGCGATGGGGAAACGGTCGAAGAACTCCCGGAGTATGCGCCGCGCGCTTACTTTGCGGATTCGATTCTCTATTTTGCCGCGCAGGATGCTGTTCTTGAGGAAATGAAGTCGTGCTTCCATCCCGAAACTGCCCTCCTTGATGAAGCAACCTGGGGCAACTTATCTCTTCAATTGAATGAGGACCCTTATGCTCCGGCGTCGGTGGAAAACTACAGCATTGGCAATGACAAGATCAGAATGGACGTGACGACGGGCACCGGTGGGATATTGATTGTGACAGATTACTATGATCCAGATTGGAAAGTGTATGTGAATGGACAAGAATCGCAGGTTTTCAGGACAAATTACCTCTTTATGGGTGTAGAATTGCCCGCTTCTGGGGACTACCATGTTGAATTCAAGTACCGGCCAATCGGGCTTTATAAATGCATTGGAGTAAGCACGATTGGATTCGTCCTGTTTGCTATTATCATTGTTATGAGAAAGAAAATTGATGGAGCGATTAATAAAAATAGCTGAGAGCTAACATTTCTAGAACGCTAGATGTGATACTAGGAATTGAAGATTGTTCTGTTAATTGAGCTGATATAAAAGGGGAATGTAAACAAACATGAAAGATGTTGGATACCACAAAACTAACAACAGATTCACTAATAAAGGGATTGTCCGGTGTATCATTCTATATTTGTTATTAGTTGGTTTGGTGATTGTTTTGTTTACATTAAAACCCAATAAACGGGAGACGAACCACCATTTTTATAATGGAAAAGCCCGAATTTTGAAAGAAGAACCGATATCGAAGGATATAACAGACGTGGTCGGGAAAATTGAGAGTCTGCATTTACAATATGGCACTTACAAGCGGACTAATTATGGAAAGATTATCGTAGTTGTTTATGTCAATGGCAATCTCGTACAAGAATGGGTCACTAATGCTGAAAACTTAAAGGATAATCAGTATGAACCGTATTATTTCGAAAAACCGCAAAATATCAGAGAAAACGATATAATCACGGTTTCTCTTCGCGCGGAAGACTTCCAGGAAGGTCAATTTGTAGCGTTGTGGACGGGAAGTGATACGACAGAAAACGATAATACCGATTTGTGGTCTATGTATTTCAGTATTGTTGATCCCAACTACCAGCAATTAGTTTCTTTACTTATCTTATTGACGGCTTCTGTTATCCTTGTTTGTTGGAAATATGATCAAATTCGTCACGCTGTTTTGAGAGATTCAAGTAACACACCAATGGTAAGGATGGCACACAAATCGACAAATAAAACAAAAGACGATGATTATTCAAAGGAAGAGACAAAGCAAAAACAAAGCAAAAACAAAGCAAAAACAAGGGATCCTGGTGTCGAGTTCGCCCGTATCTTTGGATGTCTGATTGTAATTGGTTGTCATATGAAGTTCGGCAACGAGGTTAACGGCGCAGTCGATTTAACCCGCGCACTTAGTGGAGCATTCGTTGGAGATGGCGTGGGCGTTTTTTGGCTGATTTTGGGCTTTTTTCTTTTTAAAGGCGAGGACTATTCAAAACTGATGAAAAGGACGGTTGTTAGAGTTTTTGTTCCAGGTATACTAGTTGTTTTATTTGATTTCTATTTTTCCGCCTGGTTGAAAGGCAATACGACCAGTGTATTCAGCAGTATTATGAAAACGCCAACTGAATATGCCTCTCTTGCTGAGACGTTTTTGAGATGGAAACCACCTGCATCGCAAGCGCATCTTTGGTTTGTTTACGTCTATGTGTTCATCATTTTTGCGTATCCTGCGTTATCAGGGGCTGTTCATCATTTGGAAGAGCGCAGTCGGAGTTTTATCTTTTTTACTGTTATAGTTGCGCTGTTTTTTTTAGTTAATGACTTGAAAAACAACACCATGCTGTACTTTGCACATCAGACGATTATGGGAGCAGTTCCGGGTGCAGTCATTGTTATTCTTGGGCATTTTTTATATAAACAAAAACCCCTTTTTGAGCATTATGGCTGGCTCGCGGCAATTGTGTTTCTGGCTGTGAATGTTGCCAGAACATATATAGGTCTTTCTTTATCGGTAGGACTTTCTTGGTTTTCCGTTTCAGGTATCATTTGTGCGAGTTGTGTAGTATCATTTGCTATGTGGATTTCATCGCACATACATGGTGAATGCTTAAAAAACATCATCTGCAGAATAGGATCTTACACGTTCCCGATCTATTTGGTGCATTGGACTTGGCTTTCCCTCTTGAATCGGGTACAATTCAAACAGGTTCTTCTCGACGGATTGTCATCCGCATTACCAGCGTCTGCAGCCTATTTGACCTATTTATTCATTGCGGAAATAACCGTTTTTTTGCTCTGCTTGATTACTGTGTTCGTGATACGCATTTTCAAAAAAGGGTTCATACATGTTTTGTTTCTGATCTGATTTCGAGCCCGTTTTCTTGTTTATACGAGGGAATGATGCAAACATGAAACTCACCATCCAAATCCCAAGCTATAACGAGGAAGAGACACTTGGCGTCTACTAAAACGACTTGTCCCGGCACATCGACGAGATTGTTGAGATTAGAGTACCACGTTGTTAATGGCTGCAGTTAGGACCACGCAGCGGTATTGATGAGAAACAAGTTTTGAGTAATTTGGTAATTCTCTTCATTCAAAAACGTTAGAAAGGTTACGACATGCTTTCCATATTGCGTATTTCCCGAAAACTGCCTCCATCAGTCAAGTGGCGGCTGTTAGATGTTCGGAAGTATGCGGTCCTGCTCCGCAACAAAATACTCAGCTTTCTGCATGGGCAGCGGTATTTATACCGCTGCCCATGCTGCGGTGCGCGTTTCAGCGCCTTTCAAAGCGGAAACTATCGGAATCACCCCGAGCGTTATTGCGCGGAGCGGTATGCCAATGTTCGGCAGGACGACCTCTGCCCGGCCTGTCTGGCTTTA
>JAEEGK010026486.1_pt1 | contig 11798 bp, 13 predicted proteins | sample 8958771 | NCBI WGS metagenome assembly JAEEGK01 (sample SAMN16246547, study PRJNA631951) | gut metagenome | biome: gut microbiome; feature: rumen; material: SC-attached | host: Bos | place: Iran: Karaj | collected 2018-10 | reverse complement strand
CGCATCCTCGATAGTCATGGTCTGTAGTTTTGCGCATATATGCTTTGCCCTATAGTAACTCGCCAAACATTCCTCGCTTGTAAAGTCATAGAACTCTTCACGGCGCATCTTTTCAAATTCTGTCATAAATATAAGCTAAATTGGAATTTACTTGTCTAAAACGACCTCTAAAGTTTGACGCTTATAATTTAAAATAACTGCGTTACCTCCGAACGAATATGCATTCAGTACCCCATCGTCATGCTGACCATCAAAGAAATCATGAGTAAATTCACAATTGCCGATTTTGAAGTGTACATTTCTGGTCAGTTCGGCTTCCACCATTTGTAGTCTGAGCGCCCAATTCGCACTCTCTTTTCTGACTGTTTCTGTCGGCCCGGCATCAAAGTCTTTGGGCAACTTACAGTATCTTGCCCCTGTGTCAAAGAGGAAACTAACGTTCTCTTTTCCAATGATACCTTTAAGCCTAATCGTATTCACGGCTTTCTTTTTAGGGTAATATTTCCAGTGAATGACATTTCCGGTTGGTTTCCGTTTGATGTCGTATGCTTCAACAGAGTTGTTCGCCAAATCAAATTTCCATGCCCCTCTTATAAGGATATTCCCACCAATGATGAAACGCGGAGCATAGTCTATAAACTTTCCTGACAAATCTATCACCATGCAATACACTTTGTTATAAGTGGCACCGCAAAATCTCAAAGAGTCAAGAACAATGTAGTTCATTTTTATTCTGTTTCCTTTTATGATGTAGTCATTGTCCTTAATTTTGAAAACATCTGTAGCATAAGCAGAATCTATGACACAAAAAGAACAGCCTGTATCTACCATGGATCTTACGGACTGCGTTTGTGCTCCTCTTGATAAAGACACTTCACTGTATATCCATGATTCAACAAACTTTGTCTGTGCCTTTGCCGTTAAGCATGACAGAATGCAAAACATATATATAAAAGGATATTTCATACTGTTAAATTCCAATTTATCTGTCTTTTATCTCTATCTTTTTTATTACCTTGGCTGGAACGCCACCAACAATCGTATTCGGTTCCACATCCTTTGTCACTACTGCACCAGCAGCTACTACGGCTCCATCGCCGATAGTCACTCCTGCAAGAACGGTGGCATTGGCTCCAATCCAGACATTCTTGCCGATGTGGATAGGTGCATAACTCATACTCTGGCGCTTGGCTGGGTCAAGGTCGTGATTGATGGTTGCCAGCACGACGTTGTGACCGATGAGAGCGCCCTCGTCGATGGTGATGCCACCTTGGTCTTGGAACTTACAACCCATGTTGATGAAGACTCGCTCACCAACGATAGTGTTCTTGCCGCAATCGGTATGAAACGGAGGAAACAGGCCTACCGACTTGGGGACCTCACGTCCCCAAAGCTGTTCCAACAAATCGTGCAACTGCTCTGGAGTATGATACTTTCCGTTAATCTCAGCCGTTATCTGCAAAGCCTCTTGTGACAGCTTATGAAACATCATGTGGACATCACCACCGCCAACGACGGGTTTGCCCGATGCCATGTAATCACGAAATTCTTGTATTGTCATTATTCTTTATTTTTATGTTCTTTTGTTAATCTGTAAACCGCCAGGGTAGGGAGGAGGACAATCAGCAATAATGCCACCTCCACCAATGCGTAGGAGCCGAAGTAGTCCACCAATGTCTGGAATTTCAGGACTCCATCCACCAGAAATACCAACAGGGCAAACCAGCAGATGAAGAATATGGCTGCATATTTGATTTTTCGTTTCTTTAGTTTCATAATATGTTCTTATTTGGGACAAAGGTACGATTAAATGTGCAAAATACCAAACAAAAAGGAAAATAAATTTTTGTTTGTATTTTCGAACGATAGTACCTTATGACGCTTATTAAGAATAATGGCAGCAATAGGAAACCCTTTGCTGCCATACATGATGTCTTTAAACTTACTATTTTGCTTTCAGTGCATCATATGTAGCATCATCTACTGGCTCACACCACTCGTTTGAAGCACCTTCTAGAACATCCTTATGATAGGTAAGGTGCTGGAACCATGAGTCTTTCTGTGCTCCGTGCCAGTGCTTCACCTCGGCAGGGATGGCGATGACGGTGCCGGGAGTCATTGGGATAGGAGCCTTGCCCCATTCCTGATACCAGCCGCGACCTGCAACGCAAATCAGTACCTGCACCTGCTTGTGGTGGATGTGCCAGTTGTTACGGCAGCGAGGTTCAAACGTGACATTTATCACACTACCACCAACATCAGCCAGATAGCTCTGGCCTATGAAGTACTTGCCGTAAGGATTAGGCTCGCCCTTGGGCCATTTTGTGCTTAGGGTGTAGCCCTCTTTGCAGAGCCATGCGCAGAGTTCATCCACTAGCTGCTGCGAGTTACCCATATTTACGGCACCCTGCTTGTGGGCGGCGAGTTGTGGGGCAACGCCTTCCAAACCGCTCAGAGCTGCTACGGTTACTATCTCGCGGTCGGCAGCTGAGAGCTGGTCGCCAGCGAAGATGTCACCAAAGAGGTGGGACTTCAGGTAGTAGTCATCCTGCGGGCAGAACTCGTAGTTGAAGGGCTTTCCTGAGAGCTGCGTCTGGTTCTTAGTTCCCAGTTCGTAGGCCTTCTTGGCATCGTCCCACTCTGAAGGACGCTTCCAAGGCTTGCCTTCCTGCCAGACCCCCTCCAAACCTCCCCGAGGGGAGGCTCCCAAGACCTTATTCAGCACGCCTAATGCGTTCAGGCTTCGTGGGAATCCTGTATAGGCATAGAGCTGTGAGAAAGCCTCCTTCAGTTCGTTGATGGTTACGCCCTTGTTGAGCGCCATACGCACGGCAGGCTCCAAACGATTCATATCACCCTGTGCCATCAGACAGGCACATGCTGCCAATCCCTTTTGACGCTCCGTCAGCGTCTGCGCATTTACTGTTACCATCGTCATCATCATGATTAATATAGCAAAAAATGATCTCCTCATATTACTTCAAATTTTTCTTGAAAAACTCTGCCAGTGTGTCCCAGGGAATCATGTTCTTGGGCTGCCCCTGACCTGCCTTTTCCTCGTAGCCGCCGTCGTAGAGGTCGCAGTGAGAGGCATCAGGGATAATCAGCAACTCCTTATTCTCAGGATTTGGATTGGGTTCGCCAACAAACTTGTAACCCTCAGCCTTGCCATCCACCATATAGTGATAGGCAGCTTCGCCAAAGTAGCGCGAGTGGGCATCGGCACCATGCATCACGAGAACGGCAGATCGGATTTCGTTGATGTAGTACAGGAAACGGCTGTTGGCATATGCCTGAGTACCGATGACGCGCCAGCCATCGTTAGAGTTACCAGAGCGTTTGTGATAGCCGCGTGGGGTCTTGTAGTAGTCATAGTAGTCGTGCACGAAGTTGGGAGCCTGTGGTGGAACGGTGTCCAGCACACCGCCAGCCATCGCGTTGGGGTCGGTGAGGCGTTGTTTTGAAAGATTCTCGCGGTTTCTGTGGCGCCACTGCTCGTTGTCGAAAGCATCGTTGTAATCGTTGCCACTCACACGCGTCATATCGTACATCGTAGAGGCTACGGTAGCCTTGATGCGTGTATCTGTAGCGGCAGCATTAAGGGCGATACCTCCCCAACCGCAGATGCCAATGATACCAATTTTCTCAGCATCCACATTATCTTGCTTTGAGAGAAAATCGACTGCAGCCATAAAGTCTTCGGTATTGATATCAGGGGATGCGGTGCGACGCGGCTCACCGCTGCTCTCACCCGTATATGAAGGATCGAAAGCCAGCGCTACGAAACCACGCTCTGCCATCTTCATGGCATAGAGTCCGCTACACTGCTCTTTCACGGCTCCGAAAGGACCGGATACAGCAATAGCAGCCAACTTTTCTCCCCTCCTTTTGGAGGGGTCGGGGGAGGCTGGAGTGTATAGGTCGGCCGCAAGCGTCAGACCATACTGTGTCTCAAACGTCACCTTCTTGTGATTCACCTTCTCACTCAGCGGGAACACCTTGTCCCACTCCTGTGTCAATTCTAACTTCTCTTCCATATCGTTGTCTGTGGTTTGTTTGCTATTGTTGTTACATGCTACGAGGATGCTGCTTATCAGTATTGTAGCAAAAAAAGAATTTTTCATTTTTCTATGCTTTCTATGTTATACCTTTTCTCCTAATTCAAATGCCTTTTGGAGTTTGGAATTACCCACTATCTCGCGAGCTTCGTTCACGCCTCCGCAGAATAGTGTACCAGCCATGCGTGACTTAGGATAGCAATCCACCCATCCTTTCAGACCGGCTTCTGCTCTCGTCGAGGTGTTGTCCTCGTCTTCCGCTGCTGTTGACAGCATATAGACATCGCGGAACTGATAATCCTGTTCGTACATACCGTTCATGCGGTCTATAAGGGTCTTCATCTGACCGCTCATCTCATAATAATAGATAGGGGTAGCCCAGCAAATGACCTCGGCTTTCAGTACCTTTGCCATGATGTCGTTCACATCGTCGTTGATGACACAGCGACCCAACTTTTGACAACCGAAACAGCCTTTGCAGAACTGTATATTCTTACCTACAAGAGAAATCTTCTCTACTTCGTTTCCGGCAGCCTTTGCACCTTCAACGAACTTGTCTGCTAACATGTCGCTATTGGAGCCGCGACGAAGGCTCGTAGATATTACAATTACCTTTTTCATAATATTATTCTTAACTTATTCGGAATTTACCTCAGCTGATCAATCACGTCTTGAAGTCTGGCCAGAAACATTACATTTTTGTCATGTGATAGTCCATCCTGTTCAACTGAATAGCGGCTCCAAACAGGTAGAGCTGATGCAGACAGGAAACGTAGGCGTTGAACGCTTCTTTTGTTCCCGGCTCTATGTTCTGATGTAGGAGAGCGTTATAGACGCGTGAGGCGCATTCGCCAACCCGTTTCTCCAATGTGGTATAGTCAGTACCTTGCAGTTGCAGTACATCCTCTCGGATATATTCGTCCATTGCATCGTAGCCCCTCTTGTCTCGCATGTAGGCATATAGGTCGTTAATCTTGGAGTAGATGTCCCACTCCTCGTCCCAGAACTTAGCGACGGCCATTCCAATATACATCATCCAGCCGAGTGAGGCTGAGGGGAAATCCTGAAACTCACGAATGCCGTCAGGAATGTAAGCCTTGGCTATCTCTTCCCATTTTCCTTCCACATCGGGACATTCAGGCAGACGTTCATCCACCTCCTTCATTGACAGCAGGTACTGATGCAAATCATTGTGCAGTTTATCTTCAAATTGTTCAATCATTATAGATGACAGATTATAGATTGTTTCATACATTCTTCACTAGCTGCTTGCCCAGTTCATAGGCTTTTTCCAGGTCTATGGGGAACTGCGTATCGCGCACCTCGGCCTTGTGCGACTCGCTGAACGTGGCGGCATCGTAGCGGTCATAGTTTGTGAACTGATAGGTGTCATAGGAGCATAGTATCTCCGTAGGACCGAACACAGCGAGCTGCTGAGCAGAAGTATCCATGAGAATAGGGTAGTTCATCTGGCGGTACACCTCTTCGTTGGGGCAGTTCATTGTATAGATAGTAGCAGAGCAGATGCGTTTCAGCACGACGGGCTTGGAGTAGTCGGAGTAGTTGACTGCGGGAAACTCCATTCGTTCCATGAAAGCACGAAGGGCTGCTGAGGGGTAACCGCAATAGTTGGGAGAGCCGCATACCAGCACGTCAGCCTCTACAGCCTTCTGGAGTATGGGCTGCAGGTCGTCCTTGAACGAACAGACGCCCTTCTTGCCGCCCTTAACCTTACATGCGAAACATGACATGCAGCCCTTGTAGTTCAGGCTGCGGTCATAGAGGTTCACCAGTTCCACCTCGGCACCAGCCTCCCTGGCACCGTCCATAGCACGCTTCAGCAGTTGTGCCGTATTGCCGTTCTTACGCGGACTCCCGTTGATAAACAATGCTTTCATATTATTTGCGTTTTAAGAATTATTTCTTCTTTTCACACCTTCTCTTAAAATTGATAGTGAAGTAAGTTATGTCTCTCGGATATTGCGTAATTTCGGGATTGTTATTAAACCACTCACTCAATTACTTCAATATAGAAACTGAACGGACGGAAGCCATCGTTGCAGCTGATCATCGTTGGGTTCTCGTACTGTGCCATCAGGTCTTCATAGACCGTTTGGCGGATGGCTGTGATTCGTACCTTGTTCATTTTGTTCTTATTATTGTTCCTGCACAGAGGGAGTGCAGTTGTTCGCCCATAACGTCTTTCATCACCTTATCGGTTCGATTTGCAAATTTAATAAAAAATCAAATATTCTCGTACATTTGCATCGAATATTATGATGATTTAAGGAAAACAAAGCTACTTCTGAAATTTATTGTGCTGAGGATATCCGCGATACTCTTCTATGTTCATTTTTTTTCTCACATAATCACGACCTTCTTACCGTTCATGATATATAATCCCTTTGACGGATTCTCCACTTTCACACCATTCAGCGAGTAATAGTTCCTCTCGCCCTTTGAAGAGGGAGTAGGGGTGAGGCTCCTTATGGCTGTAGTGCCCGATTCAAGCGATAGGGTCACACTGATGTTGTTTTGGCCTGCTTTGAGGAATGTGCTGAGTTCGTCATCTGAAAGTCCCTCAATTTTACCCAAGCGTGTATAGCTCCATGAGTTGCTGGCATAGAATATACAGATGTTGCTGCCGTTATAGAGTACAACGTCACCGGGCTGGGCTGTCATCTGCTCGTTCTTCGTTGTCAGCGATCTGCCCAAAGAGCCCCATATCTCGAAATTGTTGTCATTAAGAGTTACTGTTATGGGCGCGTTCTGAAGGGCTGTGACTAACTCGCGTGTTGCGTCATTATTGGCCAGCGTTACGCTCTGTGTTTGCTCTCCGATGGTAATGTACATTTTATCCATAGTTGTATTATCCTCTGCGAAATTCAGCGTCTTGAGCCAGTTCTCTATCAGCGAGGCACGATTGGAGTGGTTGCTGGCATTAATCCATAGCGCATCACCCATCCATGTGACATCGGGCAACAGTCGCTTGGCGTCGCTTACCACGCCGCCGATACTGCTTGAATGACTCGACACAATCATGCCAACGTGCTTTCCTTCCATCTGAGAAGCACTCTGGAACAGGTAAGTCTGCATGATGGCAGCCATCTGACTCCACCACAGCGGGGTCACGATGATAATGTTCTGGTAGTTGCTGAGTGATGTGGTAACAGGGTCGATAGCAGGATAGCTGCCGGCATCGTTCGGATTAGCTTTGATGGCATTCAGCAATTGGGTTCCCAGGGCGTAGTTGTTTGCCTCGTATCTGAGTCCCTTCTCAGCAGGCTGGATCTCTAGCACGTCCGCCTCCATCTTACTGGTCAGCGTGGTTACTATCTCGCGGCAGTTGCCTGTGTAGCTGTAATATACCACAAGTGTCTTAGCCGAGACGTCTGTGCTCAGCCATGTAAGTATGGCGCTAAGGAATATAAACAGTCTTTTCATTGTTATTGTTGTTTTTTGAATATCAATTTCATTGTCTCTGGGTCCAGAGGTTTCATGGTGGGCAGTTTGAGGTCTTTTACCATGTGGAGCGTGCCCTTCTTGTACTTCTGGAAGTGGTCGGTCTTCAGATGCTGCTGATAAGCTTCCTCGGAGGCATAGATCTCGAGGATACGAATCTGGCAGGAATCCTCGGCACTCTGCATGGGATACAGGCAGATGACGCCAGGCTCGCGCTCTATACTAAGGCGATCCACCTCGTTGGCAAAGGCCAGGTATTCCTTCAGATACTGCGGATAGACCGCAATCTCTGCTATGCGGACAATCATGTTTGCTGTGGCGATGGCTGCTGATGGCTTTTCTCCTGTCTGTTCTAACAGCCATTTCGCATTCTTCCATAGAATCATCTCCTTGAACGGTGCAAGGTCGGACTCTTTCGAGAGATAGTCCTTCATCCTCGCCAGACTCTGCGTGAGCACCTGTGGGGCCACGTAGGGATAGTCGGAACCATAAAGCAGATGGTCAGGTGTGGTGATGGTGAGCAGCATGCGGATGACCTCTGGAGAGTGTGCCCCCGCAAGGTCGTAATAGAGGGTGCGGAGGTTGGCCTCGTAGTCAATCTCACCTACCATTTTGTTGGTCTGCATCACGGGCGTCAGCGACTTCATGCGTGGGATGGCAAGTGGTAGATAGGCACCGCAATGGGGCACTATTACCTTTATATTATTATAACGAGCCAATACGTTGCGACTGATCATGTTCGATACGGCGCGAGTGGTCTCCGAGAGATATTCCTGCATAGCCAGCGGTGTCTGCTGCATCACCTGCTTATTTACCGGTTCTGGGCGATGGGGATGTAGGATTACCACTGCCTTACGCTCGTTCAAGACCGAGAAAAGCGTATCGAGTTCTGGTGCGCCAAGATACTGTCCGTCAACATTCGTTGCCAGTTTAATGCCATCAGCCTTCAGCACATCGAGCGCATATTTCGCCTCCTCAATAGCTTTCGATACATCGGGCAGGGGTAGGGCAGCACAGAACATGAATCGTTCAGGGTGCTCCTTCTTGATGCGGGCGGCAGCCTCGTTGGTTTGTCTGACTGTTTGGGCAGATGTCGGCTGTGGAGCTGCCAGCGTCAGCACGGAAGTCTCAACGCCGGCTTCATCCATCCATTTCAGATGATTGTACACATCGTATTTCGGCAGAGGGAATCCCTCGTCCATCAATCGTCCTTCTTTTTCAAGTGATGACACAAACTCAGGCGTGATGAGGTGGCTATGCACATCCATCACACCCTGAGCAATTGCTGTTGTAGCTAAAGTCATTGAGATAATCGTTATCTTCAATCTCTTCATTTCAGATTCTCTTTAAAGAAATCAGCCAACTTGTCCCAAGGAATCAGATTCTTCGGCTCGCCCTTGCCCACAAGCTCCGTATAGCCGCCGTCGTAGAGGTCGCAGTGCGAGGCACCGGGGATGATGAGCAGCTGCTTGTTCTCAGGATTAGGATTAGGTTTGCCGACGGTGTTGTAACCTTCGGCCTTCCCTTCGACCATATATTTGTAGGCAGCTTCGCCGAAATAGCGCGAGTGAGCCTTCTCACCATGCATCACAAGGACTGCCGAACGAATCTCGTTGATATAATAAAGGAAACGGGCGTTGGCATAAGCCTGAGTGCCGATGACGCGCCAACCGTCGTTCGAATTGCCGCTGCGGGCATGATATCCGCGCTCGGTCTTGTAATAATCGTAGTAGTCCTTCACGAACTGAGGAGCCTCGTCGGGCAGAGGATCGACGACGCCACCGGCCATCGCCATCGGGTCGGCCAGGCGCTGCTTGGCAAGTGCCTCACGGGCAGCATGGCGCGACTCTTCCTTGTCCTCGCTGTCGAAATAGCCGTTGCCACTGACGCGGGTCATGTCGTACATCGTCGAGACAACAGTAGCCTTGATGCGTGTGTCGGCAGCGGCAGCATTGAAGGCAATTCCACCCCAACCGCAGATGCCGATGATACCAATACGTTCAGCATCCACATTTTCCTGCTTCGACAGGAAATCGACAGCGGCCATGAAGTCCTCGGTATTGATGTCGGGTGAAGCTGTGCGACGAGGCTCTCCACTGCTCTCGCCAGTAAATGACGGGTCGAAAGCCAATGCTACAAAGCCGCGCTCGGCCATCTGCATGGCATAGAGGCCGCTCGACTGCTCCTTGGTGGCGCCGAATGGGCCACTCACGGCAATGGCGGCCATCTTGCCCTTGGCATCCTTTGGCGTATAGAGGTCAGCTGCCAGCGTCAAGCCGTACTGTGTTTCGAACGTCACCTTGCAGTGGTTCACTTTCTCGCTCAGCGGGAACACCTTGTCCCACTCCTGAGTCAATGTCAGCGTTGTATTCATATCTTCTTCGTTTTGATTGTTATCACTCTTCTGATTGCAGCCCGTGAGCATCATTCCCATCAGCACTGCGGCTAATAATACTTTCTTCATACCTTATCGCGCTATTTTTTTGATTCCGTTTTCGATGTATATTCCATGGGCAGGAGCCTGAGCCAGCCGCTGCCCGCTGAGCGAGTAGTATGCGTCATTTTCTGTAGCTACGCTACGGACGCTATTGATGGTGGTTGTCCCAGACGAGAGCGACAGCGTAACGGTGATGTTGCCCTCGCCAGCCTTGAGGAACGTGCGAAGTTCGCTCTCCGACAGGCCGTCAATCTTACCTAAACGGGTGTAGCTCCACGAGTTCGTGCCGTAGAAGATGCAGATATTCGAACCGTTGTACAGGATGACGTCACCCGGTTGCGCGTTAATCTGCTCGTTGCTTGTGGGCAGCGAGAAACCCAGCGCTCCCCAAATCTCAAAGCCTCCGCTGCTGCTGAGCGTCACGGTGACGGGAGCCTGCTGCAATTTCTCGACAAGCGTCTTTGTCGCTTGATTGTCGACGAGCGTCACAGATTGTGCCTGTCCGTCGATAGTGATATACATCTTGCTCATAGTAGTTTGTTTTTCTGCGAAGTTCAGTGTCGGCAACCAGTTCTGAATCAGCGAGGCGTGGTTACTATGATTGCTGGCATTGATCCATAACGCATCGCCCATCCAAGTGCAGTCTGGAACCAGTCGCTTAGCATCGGCCACCACACCGCTGATGCCGCTGCTGTGACTTGACACAATCAGTGCCACGTGTTTGCCTGCCATCTGCGCACCGTAATTAAACAGGTACGTCTGCATGATGGCCGCCATCTGGCTCCACCACAGCGGCGTCACGATGATGATGTTCTGGTAACCTGAGAGATCAGTGACACTCACGGGATCGATGGCCGGATAACTCGCCGCCTCGTTGGGTGCAGCCTTAATGGCGTTCAGCAGCGCCGTGCCAATAGCATAGTTGTTTGCCTCGTACTTCTGCGTTTTGTCGGCAGGTTCAATACGCATCACATCAGCCTGTATCTGGCTCGTTAGGGAGGTCACTATCTCGTGACAATTATTCGTGTAACTGTAGTACACCACCAGCGTCTTGCCTGCCTCCTGCACGGTGGCTGCCTTTGCCTCGTCGTCTTTCGTGCAGCAGGTCAGCAACATCGTCGCCATTAACAATAGTATCTGTTTCATTACAAACTCTTCTTTAGCACGTCAATTACTTCGTCGCGCGACAGGATGTAGTAACCACCCTGACAGATGGGGCAGGCATCAGCCATTCCCTCAATCAGTTCGGGCTTGGCACCGCAGTCGGTAATATTCATCGCCAGTCCCAGTTCGCGCATCCACTGCTCCATTGTCTCAAGACCTTCCATCGCAACCTGTTCGTCGGTATTGCCTTTGGCAGAAACGCCCCATACGTTCATGGCCAGACGCTTGAACTTCTGCACGGCATCGGGCGACTTGCTGATGAGCAGGCGGTAGTAAGCACCGCTGACTGCAGCAAGGGTGTGACCATGAGTGGCATCGGTAAAGGCAGCTACAGCCTGTCCCAGCATGTGCACCATCCAGTCGGTAGCCTTAGCACGGTCGATGAGCGTGTTGAGTGCCCAAGTGGCAGTCCACATGATGTTGGAACGAGCCTCGTAGTCCTCTGGGTTGACATTCGCCTTGCGTGAGCTGACGATGAGTGAGCGCATCAGTCCCTCTGCAATGTAGTCGCTAGTATTGTCGTCTGTGCCAGAGAGATACTGCTCCAGAATATGACTCATGATGTCGTAGATACCAGCCACCATCTGATACTTGGGAACGGTAAAGGTGAAACGAGGATTGAGGATGGAGAAGTCGGGGTTGCGGAAGTTATAGAACAACTTGCGATTCTCCGAGTG
>JAEEGK010026483.1_pt1 | contig 11800 bp, 8 predicted proteins | sample 8958771 | NCBI WGS metagenome assembly JAEEGK01 (sample SAMN16246547, study PRJNA631951) | gut metagenome | biome: gut microbiome; feature: rumen; material: SC-attached | host: Bos | place: Iran: Karaj | collected 2018-10 | reverse complement strand
CCCAATCCCCAATCCCCAATCCCCAATCCCCAATCCCCAATCCCCAAAATTATTATAAATCACCAAATTTAATATTATAAAATATATTAATTTTTATAATATAATAAAATATTTAATTCTATAATTTACTATTATAATTCTAATTTACTATATTAAAAAAATTTATTATCACAATGTATTTATAAAATTAATTTATTATTTATATTGCTCATTAAATCCTAATTTATTTAAAATTATTTTTCTAATTTTTTTAAATAATTTTCCATATGTAGTTGTTAAATTTTCAAAATTATTAATTTCTCTAAATATTATATGAAATAATTTCTTCATATGTTTGGTTTTAAAATCTTTTATTAATTGTTCTTCTTCTAAATCATAATTTTCTTTATATTTTTCTAAAATAATATTTGCCAAATATTCACCATATTTTTTAACATTTAATAATAATTCAAATGATATTGAATAACATTTGTTAGGATCTTCTATTATTTCATTTAAAATTTTATTTTTATCATAATTAAAATTTTGAATTGATAAACCATAAGGATTTTCTAAATCTTGTAATAAAATATATTCTTTTGGAACATTTAAAATTTTTGAACCAAATTGAAATAATAAATATAAAGGAACATTTCTTTTTAATAGACATGTTAATTTAATTTCATTATTTAATAATAATTTAGTATAAATAAATTCATTTTTAATAGGAAATAATTCCATTTTATCATTTTCTTTTTGATCACTAAATTTTATAAATTGATTTTGAATTTGATTTGTGATGATTGGAATAATTTCATCCAATATTTTTACAGCTAGATTATATTCACAAGATGAATTTAATTGTAAAATTTCTTTTTTTTTATCAATTACATTTATATTATTTGTTAATTCCGAATTATTTATTATTTTTTTTTGTTTAAAATTTAAATTATTTATATAATTATTTCCAATATTATTTAAAAAAGGTTTTTCATAAAATAAATTTTCGCTTGAATCATTTTCTTTGTTATTTTCATAAATATTATTTTTAGATGGTCCTCTTCGACTATGTAATCCAATAAATTGATAAACATAATCATTTTTATCATTAGAAAATCTTTTATATCTTAAAAATATTGGACTCCCACTTTGTCCTTTATATGTAGATATTTGATATTTAATTTTATTTTTATCTTCATTATTTTCAAAAATTAAGATTCCTTTTGATTCACTCATTATTTGTTTATCTACATCAGTAATATTAAAATCTTTATTTAAATTTTCATTTTCATTTCCTAATACTATATAATCAATTCCATTTATAATTTTATTATTTTTTTCATTTGAAAATATATTTTCTTCATTAATATTTATTTTTTTATCTTTATAACTATCAGGTTCATTTATTATTTCACTTAATAAATTACTTGATGAATTTTTTTGCTTTATATTTATATTATTTTCTTCATTATTACTTTTTTTATAAAAATTATTTAAAAATTTATATGATAAATTATTTTTGTAATTTTCTTTATATTCTGTATAACCAATTATACTAATTTTTTTTGAATTAGAATCTTCAATTATTTGATTTAATTTTAAATTTTCATTATTTGTGAAAAAATCATATAAATTATATTCTTTATTAATTTTTACATAATTTAATGTATTTAAATCTAATAATGATGTAATTAAATTTCCAATTGGAGTTTCTAAATATATAATTCCCCAATCATTTAATAATAAATTTTCTTTATTATTATTTTTTAATTCATTTATGTAATTATCTGGAACATATGTTTTTATTGATTTAACTGGAGGAAATAAATTATAATCTCCATTTGCTCCAGGAAAAAATGAAACTTTTTTTGAATTTATTATTTCTTTATTTTGAGTTAAATGACATAAATTATGAGCTACTGTCAAAACAATTGATGGTCCTATTAATATACCAACTCCATATAAAAATTTATTTTCATTATTAATATTAAATTTAGTTATAATTTTTCCAATTAAAAAATAAGGAAATTGATTCATTTTATGATATTTAACAGTTTCATATTTATTTTTTTGAGGTTCATTTTGAATTATTCCTTCTAATTCATCATAATTATCTTTTAGAAATTCTTCAAAATTTGAATAATTGTCTGATGTTATTATATTAGATTCCATATATATTATTATATATTATTAATTTATTATTTATATTTCATAATATTATTGTTAATTATAAATTAATAAAAATTTTTTATATATTTATAATTTTCTCTGCAAATTGCTTATAATTAATAAATCCTTCTTGATTTGGATCTCCTACTTTAATCATTTCTTCTATTTCTTCTTCACTTAATTTTTCTCCTAATGATAACATTATATGTTTAAATTCATTATTTGATATTAATCCCTTTCCTTCTCGATCAAAAATAACAAAAGCTTCAATTAATTCTTTTTCTGCTTCATTATCTTTATCTTTAATATCTACTAATTGTAAAAATTCTTCATAATCTATCAATTTATCTTCATTTTTATCAACATCTGTTATCATATCAATTAAATCTTGATCTGATGGGTCTTGACCTAAAGCCCTTAAGACTTTTCCTAATTCATTTTGATTTATTAAACCATCTTCATCTCTATCAAACATTTCAAATAATTCTTTATATTCATTTTCTTTATCATTTGAATTCATTTTAATTATTTTTAATTTAAAATTTTTAATTAACAAAATTATCTAAAAAATTAATCATTCAAATAAAAAATTTTTAAAAATTATAAAAATTAATATTATTAAATTAATATAAACGAAATATAATTTCAATTATAAAAAGCATAAAAATTTTTAATTCATATATAAATTAAATTTTAAGAAATAATTATATAAAATATTTTAATTAAATTTTTTATTATAAGATTTATAATTCCAATCAAAATATGAATCAGATTTATATTGTCCTGGACCAATATTTTGTTTTTGTAAATCATTAAATCTTTTTGAAATACTATTATTAATATGTTCAGGCATTATTTTAATATTTTTTATATTATCTTTTATATTTATATCATAATAACCAGGACCTAATATTTTATCTTCATCATTTATTTTATAATTAAATCTTATTTTATTTGAATTAAAAGATATTTTATTATTTCTATGTTTTTTCATAATTTTATTTAATTTTTCTTCTATTGAATAATTATTTACATTATAAGTTCCAACTCCAGGTGATTCATTATTAATATTTAAAAAACTATCTATAACATTATTGGAAAAATTATTTTTTTTAAGATTTTTTTTATTTAAATTATAAAATTGTTTCTTTTCATTAATATATTCATCATTGAAATATTCACCTGGACCTAAATTATTTTCTTCATTATTATTATATTTAAATCTTACTTCTTGTGAATTAAAACATTTATCATCTATTTTCATTGCTTTATTAAATTGACTATATATTTGATTATTATAAATATCACTTTCAAATGATGAATTATTTTTGTCATTATTTATTTCACAATGATTTTCAATATTAGAAATTACAAGACCATTTATTCCTGGTTTATTTATATATGTTTCTTTATTTTTATGAGGATTATTTCTAAATGAAACTCCTTTTAAATGTTTATAATTATTAAAATTTGTTGATGATATTATTTTACTTGAATTATCAATTTTTTTATTGTATGTTAAATAAGACTTTAAATTATTTTTATTTCCTTCATTTGGAAAACGAGGAGAAGTACTTCCAAAATATTGAAATCTTTGTTGATTGAAATATTTATGTGGTAAAAATGTATCATTATAATTTCTAAAACCTGGAGATATATTATCAGTTGTTTTTGTTTTTGTATATAATTCTTCTTTATAAAAATCAAATAAATTTTTTCTTTGATTTTGTAAAGACTTAAATAATTCATTCTTCATATTTTTAATATTATTTACTAATTTTTGATTAATCCTTTTTTGATTTGTATTATAAATATTTAATTCAATTTTATCTTTATCATCTAATATATTAACATTATCTGTTTTTATTGGTTGAAATCTTTCTTCAGTTAAATTACTCCATTTTATAATATTTTTAGTCCATTTAGGATTAATATCATATTCACCAGGTCCTAAATTATATTTTCTAGAATTTTTTATTTTTTTTAATTTATGAGGAATTAATGAACCAGTATACAATTTATCTTGATTTTTTATTTTATATTTTTTTTGTAAATTATTATTTTCTCTATGATTTAAAGAATTCAAATATTTTTCTTTAAATTCTTCTAATTCTTTGTCATTTTTAATGTCTCTATTTTTAAATCTATTTTGACCTGATAAAAAACTTATTTCTGTATTATTTTTATCATTTAAAAAATTATTAAAAGTTTTTTTAATATATTTATTTTCATTTATAAATCCTTGTGAAGTTGAAATTGAATTAGTTGTATATAATAATAATTGTTCAATATTATCTTTTTTTTGTTTTTTTGAACGTTCTTCACTTGAATTAAAAGGAGGATAATTTTTATGAAAATTTTTACTATTATATAAATTTGAACTGATATCAGTATTATTTAATTCATAATCTCCTGGACCTGAAGTTATTGACATATTTTTGTTGTAAGGTTCTGCTTGAAAAACCATAGCCATAATAAATTATTTAAAAAATTTTTATATATTTATTAATAACAGTTAAAATATTTTAAATATAATTATTTACATAAATTTATTATTTAAAAATAAATTTTAATAATATTTGTTTGTTAAAACTAATATTTATTATTTATTTTTTATTCAAAAAATATATTTAAATGGGAACAGATTTATTTAAAAATGATAATATTAAAAAATTAGATGATAATCCTTCAATTGAAATAAAGACACCTCAATTAATTTATTATAGTGGAAATTTAATACAAGGAATGATAACAATGATAATAAAAAAACAATTTTTGATTAAAAAATTAAATGTTAAATTACATCAAAATATTGGTTGGATAATGTTTAATAGTATTTCAAATAATACAGAAACTGATATAAATGAATTTAATATAGACCTTAACCAAATAAATTCAAATATTGTTTATGGTCAAATTTCATTAAGTCCGAATTCATATTATTTTCCATTTGATTTACAAATTCCTTTGAATATATTACCAACATTTTATTACGATAATGATGGAAAAAAAGCATATATAACTTATTCAATTAAAATATGTATTATTGATTCTAATGAAAAAGAATATTCATTTGAATATTATATAGTTATAAAAATGTCTGAAAATATAGAAGTTGATCCACCTTTTCCATTTAGTAATAAAATAGATGTTAAAAAATTGCAATTTTTTAATGCTGGAAGTAATATTTTAAATATTCAAATTAATCAAGGTATTTTTTTATATAATAAACCTATGTATTTTCAAATTACTATTGATAATAAAAATTGTTTAGCAACTGTTGAATCAGTTCATTATATATTAAAACGTTATATTTATTTTTATGATAAAAAAAAATTAAAAAGAGCAACTATTTCTGATTTAATTGTAGAAAATGATATAGTTTGTAAAATAGAGGAAAAAGAATTAAGAAATTTATATTTAACAATTAATATAAATGATTTTTTAATTAATGAATATAATAAAAAATATTTTATGATTTTAGGTAAAACAAATTATAAAAGTTTGATAACTCAATGTAATTTTTTAATTCCTACAATAACAACAAATGAATTAATAAAATGTGAATATATCATTAGTTTTAGTTTAAGATATGAAGGAATATATAATAATGATAATATAAATAGAATAAATATTCCATTAATTATTAGTAATTTTAGTGGAAATAATTTTCCTATAAATAATTCAAATATTAATAAAAATAATAATAATATTAATAAATCTGCCATATATAATAATAATAATAATAATAATAATAATAATAATATTAAATTAAATGAACAAATATCAAACATCAACAATAGTGTAAATATAAATTTAAATAATAATATATTTGATAATAAAAATAATCAACAGGAAAATATAAATAATATTGATATTAATAGCAATATTTATCCTGATAATATATATGATTCTATTGATCAAGATGCACCACCTGCACAATTTAAATAATAAATATAACATATTATATAAATAATTTAATATATTTATTATTAAAAACTTAATATATTTAAATTTTTATTTTATATGTCTATTTCAAAAGAAGAAATAAATAATATATTAGAAGAATCAAATAATTTTCAATATGTTGAACTTAATGAAAAAAATTTAGATGAATTAATTACTATAATAAATAAAAATTACGATAAAAATATTGATTTAAGAAAAAAATCTAATAATTATATGGATTATATTCAAATTGAAGAGCAATTAAATGAAGATTTATCTGTATTACAAAGAGTAAGTGCATATCCAAATTTAATTCCTATTTTTATAAAATATAATGGAATTGAGTTGATGATTGATATTTTAAATCATCCTAATATTGATATAGTTAATAAAATAATAAATTTAATTCAAGAATTAACTGAATCAGATTTTTTAATTAATATAGAAAAACCAAAATTTTTTATTGAATTATTATTAAATTATAATTTATTTGATTTATTAATAGAAAATTTAGAAAAAATTGATAAAGAATATTCTGAAGATACTATACAATATAAATTAGATATTTTATCAATTTTTGAAAATTATTTTGATGTTTATCCTTTAACAGCAGAAATATTAGGAAATAATAACAAAAATATTTTTTTATGGTTATTAAATACAATAAAAGAAAATATTAATAAACATATAAATTTAACTTTATTTTGTGCTGAAATTTTATATCAATTATTAGAATATGATAAAAATTTAATATATTTTAGTGAAATTGAAGGATTAACGATATTAATAACTATTATTTTACAAGAAAATATTTTATTTAATAACGAAAAAAGAGATAATCCGGAATATTTGGAATTAATAAATAATATAATAGATTGTGTTTGTATTTCTTTATTAGAAGAAAATAACTTAAAAATATTTAAGAAAAGTGATGGTATAAATAATTTTATTAATTTAATGAAAGAAAATACTATTTTTAAAAATTTAGCCTTAAAAGTTATTAAATTTTCTTTAAATAATAATAAAAATAATTGCGAAGAATTTATAAATAATAATGGATTAAGTGTTTTATTTTCATATTTTATGGGAAAAGGGTTTAAAAAGAATGAAAAAAAAGAAAAAATAAATAAAAATGAAGAAAATGTTATTGAAATTATTTATTATTTAATAAAATTTACAAATGGAATTCAAAAAGAAAGATTAATTTATAAATTTAAAGAAAATAATTATGAAAAATTAAAAAGATTAATAAATTATTATTATAAATATTATAAAAAATTTTTAGATGAATATGAAAATAATAAAAACAATAATGAATTAGATGAAGAAAATAAAAATGAAATAATATATTTTAAAAAAATAATTGAATTTATTATATTATTTTTATATAATTTAAAAGATGATATATATTTTAAAAAATTAGATTTTTTTTCAAATAAAATAAATGAATTAATAAATATTTCTGAATTTAAAGAATAAATTAATTATTAATAATATTTAATATTATAAATTTAAATAAAATGAATAATAATAATTTTAATAATCAACAATATAATAATGAATTAAAAATAATTTATGGAATATTAGGAGGAATACAATCTATTACTCAAATGTTTTCTTGTTTATTTGATTGTTTTTATATATGTTCAGAAATTAAATACTATATAATTGATATTTTAATTTATTTAATTAAAATAATAATAAAATGGTTAAAATATTTATTAAATTTAGAATTTATTAAAAATAAAACAAATAAAATAATATCACAAATTTTAATAAATATTTCATATTTTTTAGTATTATTTGCTTTATTTTTTTATAAAAAAAATAAAGAAAATGAATTATATAAAAAAAGAACAAATAATTTAAATAATAATAACATCTTTTTAGAAATATTAGATTAAATATCTTATTACACTCTAATTATTTATAAATAAAATAATATTATAAATAATATTAATATTAACCAATTAATTCTTAAAAAATTAAATTTTTGGTAAAATATTTTTGAAATTATCTTTTGATTTTGATATTTTTTTGCCTTTATCTTTTATTATTTTATCGAATATTTTACCCATGTTTTTATCAAATTTTACACTGAATCCAAAAATTCCTCTTTTTTGTTTTAATTTTTCTTCTTGAGCTTTTTCTGTATCCAAATTTATAATAAATAATGCACTTCCTAAATAATTTTCCCAATTCATTCCTCCAAATATAATTAAATTTCTTCCACTAATTACAGCACTATGTCCAAACCTATGTTTAATTTCTAAATCTCCAAAATCAACTCTTAACCATTCCATTTTATATAATTCCAAAACATAAGTATCATTTAATGCTTTATCATCACCATTTATTTCATTTCTTCCTCCATGAATAATTAAATAATTACCGTCTTCAAAAAAATTCATCGAACAACAGTATCTTGGCATTGGAGGTTTTCCTCCTGCTTCAACTGTTACCCATTCTAATTGTTTTTTCCCTATTCTTAAAATTCTTAAAGCACCAATAGCTCCTTTTTCATTTGAGTTTTTCCCTCCAAAAACATATAAACCTTTTTCAAGTATTCTTGAAAACACTTTTCTTTCAGAATTTGATTCTGGATATTTATATATATTAAATCTAATATTATTTTTAATTTCACTAGGAACAACCAGACAACATGAATGATAAGCTAGAAATGGACTATCTAAATAATTTTTAAATGAAATTTTTAACCATTTATAGGGATTTAAATTTAATAAATAACAATCATTTAAATATTCTCCTTCACTTGATATACCACCATGAATAAACATTTGTTGTCCAATTAAACAACATATATGGTTTCTCCTCAATGTAAAATCTGATGGAGCATAAACATTTGGACTGCTCCATTGATTTGTATCTATATTATATATTTCCAAATTTCCATAATAATTATAATTTAATATTCTTCCTCCAAAAATAATAAATTTATTTTTATATATTATTCCACTATGACCTACTCTAGGTTCAGGATTCACATTATTTGAAACTATTTTTTCCCATTTAAATATTGTTGAATTTAATTTCCATAATGAATTTAATTTATAATTTGAAGATAACCCACTATATAAATATATAAAATTAGATGATGGATCAAGTGCAAATGGAAATTCTTCTCTACTTTCTGGAAAACCATGAGCTCTATAAATTTCATTTGCAATTAAAAATACTTCACCATCTTCAAAACAAAATTGAGGAATGCTTATTATTTTTTTTTCTACATCATTTTTTACTTTTTTATTTTCAGATAATAATCCAGTATTAATATTAAATAATCTAGTTTCATTTATTTTTGGAATTATTGTTGAAATTTTAATTTTCTGATTTAAATTTTTTTTATCAACTATTTTATTTAATTTATTCATAGTTTGACCAAATTTTTGAAAACTTCTATCACTATTATCCATAAGTAATTTATCATGTATTGTCTTATTTCTAAGTATTAAACCTAAAGAATCAATTGGATTTTTAAAATTAATATCCAATGAATTTAATATATTTGATTTATTCACGAAATTTCTATTTGATTGATTTAATATTTTTGAAATATTACTTATTTCTTCTTTATAAAATTTCTTTTTAGTTTTTGTCATATCATCTTCAAATTTTGTAATATTTTTTTCATCATTTATTGAAGGTGAAGAATAAATGTAATTATTCATTAAATTATTAATTTCAATATTATATTCATCAAAAGTTTTTGAAGGAATATGTTTAGCATAATTTTCTATTGTATTTATAAATTTGTTTGCCCCAAATTCTGAATTATATGTTGAATTAAAATTATTTATTGTAAGTTGAAGTGGATTAAGATCTTCTCTGTTTTTAATCTTTGAAATTTTTCTAAATTTTTTTTTATCATTTTTATTTGATGAAATAAGACTTTGATTTACATAATTTATGAAACTCATTTTATTATTATAATAATATTTTATTTTTATTATAAAATTTTTAATAAATAATTAATTATTATTTAAATTAATTTATTAATTTAATTATTAATTAATATATAAAAATTGAATAACATCTAATTTATATTTTTTATTAAAATATGTTATAGATTAATATTATTTAACGATTTGCTTTTGCTGCTCTTTCAATTTCATCTTTTTTTCTTATAGCATATGAAGAGTTACTTCCTTCTGAACATGCGATTAATTCATCAGCTAAACATTCAGCTATATTTTTACTAGTTCTAAAAGAGGCCTCTCTTGCTCCAGTTGTTATTAAATAAATTCCTATATTTATTCTTCTTAAAGGTGATACGTCAACAGATGTTTTTTTAACAGTACCACCAGAACCAATTCTTGTTGAATCTTCTCTTGGTCCTGCAATTGATACTGCATCAAGTACTACTTTAATTGGATTTTTATTTTTTACTAAACTAATTATATCTAACGCTTGTTTTATAATTTTAATTGCTAAACATTTTTTACCATTATTTCTACCATGATACATTAAACTATTTGTTAATCTTTCAATAATAGGACAAGTTGCTTTTCTAAATCTTTTAACTTGATATCTTCCTGAAGTATGAGGAACTATAATATTAGATTTAGATGAATTTATTGCCATTAAATCAATTAATGATATATCTTCTACTTTTTCATTATAAGGATATTTTCCAAATAATTTCATTTCATTTGCAAAAAAGTTTGTTGTTAAAGGTTTATCATTTGCCTGTTCTTCTGCCATATTTAAATAAAATAATCTGAAAGAATATCCAAGAAATAAAAAATATTTAATATTAAATTATTAATTTATTTATTAATATTTATTAAAAAATTAATAATTAATAATAAATTAAATTATTTATTTTTTTATATCAAAATTTATTTATTTATATTTATTTATATATGAAAAATGTTAATAGAAAATTTATAAACCATTCTTGTATTTTAAAACAACTTGAATTTTTTTTTTAATTTCTTGTGGTAATTCTTTACCTTTTAAATGTATTAATTCATTTTTTAAATTTCTAATTTTTTCAATTTCTTTAATTAATTCATTTTTAATAGGTTCAATTTGAGTATTAATTAATATTTTAATTTCTTCTTTTTCATTTTCATATTCTTCTTTATTTTTATATATAGTATCAATTAAATTATTTATTTGAATTTCATCTAATTTATTGGTTTCTTCTAGAGATAAAATATCTCCTTGTGGAGAATTAATTAATTGATTTTGTAAATAAATAATTTTTTCAATATAAGATTGTGTTATATTTTTATTATTATTTATTAATTCATTTAAATTTTTTTCTTCATTTTTTAATATTTTTTTTAATTTTTCATATTCTTTTTTAGATTCTTTATATTTTTCATTTTCTTTTATTTCAAATTTGTCAGATGTAGTTTTTAAATTTAAAATTCTAATCATTTTATTTAAATCTTTATTTCTTTCTGTAGCATTGGGTTTATTTGGATTTGTTGATTCTAAGAAATTATTAAAATTTTCTTCATTTTGAGACCATAAATATTTATTTGAATATTTTCTAGATTTATTCAAATCTTTTTCTTTAAAAAATAAATTATTATTAATATTTGTTGCACTATCTTGATTATTTGCTGCAACTGGTGCTTTAAATTGGGTTATTATTGAACTTCTTTTTATTACTGGATTACATATAATATTTTCATTTTCTGAATCTGTAGGTAATCCTGGATTAATAGCACTC
>JAEEGK010026479.1_pt1 | contig 11801 bp, 4 predicted proteins | sample 8958771 | NCBI WGS metagenome assembly JAEEGK01 (sample SAMN16246547, study PRJNA631951) | gut metagenome | biome: gut microbiome; feature: rumen; material: SC-attached | host: Bos | place: Iran: Karaj | collected 2018-10 | reverse complement strand
TTATTTTTATTAATATTTTTTAATTTTACATTTTTTTTATTCTCAAATTTTCTTTATTCATATTTTTATTTATTTTAAAATGGTTCTATATACTTTAATTAAAATAAATTATTTTATTTTATAAAACTTTTTATTGCTTTTTTCATTATAACATTTTTAAACTTTTTGTAAAATAAATCTTGATGTATAATATACATATTTTTGTTGACTTTTAATAGAAATTACCCTCAATATAACAATTACAATTATTAAAATCAGAGTATAAATAATATATGTAATTAGTCCTCTGATATAACTTATAAATAAGGCATTTTGTGAATTTTTATAAAGGGCACCAAAAAGTGTTAAATAATAAATATAAAAAACCATTAAAACTATTTCAAGAATTAAATATAATCTTAAATTTTTTTTTATTTTTTGAACATATTCTTTAAGAAACTTTCTAGCTCTTGTTGAAGTAGTTGATTCTAGTAAAAAAAAAATTAACATATCTTTATAATCAGTAAGTCCAACAACATATCTTGTTAAAAACCTACTAATAATACCAGAAATTAAAGCAATAATCCAAGAAGTAAAAAAATCTAATTTTCCATTTCCTTCATTAATTTTAGAAATAGTATCATCACCAAATAAAAATGCATTAAAAGTAAAATCCATAATAATAGAAAATAACAAAATTGAAATTTCCATAGTGATAACACCAAAAGCTTGTGGAATAAATATAACATTCATAAGTCTAACTTTAACAACAAAAGTATCCCAAATCATAATAAAAGGATTTCTTTTATCAGATTCACAAGCTTGAGTAAAAGTCATATTTAAATATGTAAAAATTCTATCATTTTCATACATTTTTATTTCTATTTTTTCACCTTGATCACCTTCAGGTGGTTTTTCATTTGGATTATCTTCTTTTGGAACAATAATTCCTTCTTTATTATCTTCTAAATTTGTATTTGCAGGTTCTAAATTAGGATCTTTCTCTTTATTATCTACTTTATTTTCTATAACTTTATTTTGATTTTGATTTATATCTTCATCTTTTATTGATTCTATTTCAATTGAACCATTATTTTCATTCATTATCATTTCATTTTCATTTGAATTTCCTTTTTTAGTTGGATTTGCTGGATTTGGAACATCAGTTTTTTTATTATTATTAACAACTTTTTCTATTTTTCCCATTAATTGACTTTCTGAAACTATAATATAAAAAATAAATAAAACAATTAATATAATAAATACACTACTACTAACCCAAAAACCAAAATTTTCTTTATAATTCTCCCATTTTGATAATAATTTAACACATTTAACAACTTTATAATTAAATTTTTTTGCAAATTTTTCTCCAATATTTCCAATACTAAAATTACTAAAAGTATTTAACATTTCTTTTCCTGGAATATTACCAGTAATATCATCTAAACCACCAATATTTATATCTAATATATCATCTGATGAATCATCACTTGATGATTGAGGAACTATTTTACGTTTTAAACTTAAATCAAAAGCTTTTAATTTACATGAACAAATTCCTTTTTTTGTAGTAAAATCTAATGAATTTAATCCATTTGTTAAAAAGCAATATTCTTGACAAAAATTATAATCTATATAAAAATATTTTAATCTATCATTTAAAGTATAATCAGAATCATTAACTTGTAAATTATTACATACATTATGAAAATAATCATCATTATAATCAAAAACATTTACTCCATTATTTTTAAATAATTCAATTAAAGTTAAATTAGATTTAAATTGAGAAGAATCAATTGGAGTATACATTGTTATATTATTTGAACATGAAGAAATAGAAACAACTGTATTAGGAGTAGAATCTTTATATAATTTAAAATAAATAAAATTTGTAGGTGATGTAAAATTAAAATATTCAATTACCATTAATATATATTTTTCATTTGAATTTAATCCACAACTTGTACCAAAATCTAATTTTGTTATTGAATTTGGAACTGACTTTTTATATGGATATTCCCATAAGGAAATTGTAAAATTATTATCTTTAGTTAATTGCTTTGTTGTTAATGCAGTTTTAATTCCTGTATTTTGTAAATTTGAAATTGTTGATTCTATTAATGAATCTACACATGTGGAATATTGTCTATTACATTCTGATAATATTCTTAATGAATTTTTGGTGTTTATATTTTTATTTTCAAATGTTTTCTGTTCTATATTTAAAGATTTGATTGTTATCAATAAAAAAATAAAATATATAAGTCCAACAAATATTGACATTTTTATCATAAATTAATTTAATTAGTATTTTTTATTTTTTCTGTTTTTCAAATAATTAAAATTAATAAAAGTTTTTTTGTTTTTTTTCTCATAATTAAATAAATTATTTAATTTTTGTAAAAATAATATTATAAATTTTGGAGAATTATAAAAATGAAATTTATTTAATTATATAAACTTATTTTAATTTAAATTTTATTGTAATAAAATGATTGAAAAATTATTACCACCTACTCAAAATTCTCCAATAAGAAAAATTAGTTTAAAACAATATGATTACTTAAATGAATCTTATTTGAGTAGATTATTTTTTTATTGGGCTTATAAAATTATTAATATGAGTCAAAAGATTCCAATTAAAGTTGATTATTTAGGAAAATTACATACACAATATTCAAGTAAATATTTTTTCAAAGAAATTTATAATATATGGGAGACAAAAGGGTATAAAAAAAAGAAGTATAAACCTTTATTATTTACAGTTTTAAGAACAAATTTATTCTCAATCATTTTTATTTTTATTTCTACTCTTATAAATTCATGTTTAAATATTTTAGCTTTATATATTTTTAGAATTATCATACAACTTTTTATTATAAAAAAACCTGTTAATGTAAATGATATATATTTAGTTTCTTTTTATTTAATTATTAGATTAATAGATTTTATGTTTCAGAGAAAAATAGCAGAAATTTTAAGAAATATTGGTAATAAAAGTAGTGTAGAATTAAATTGTTTAATTTATAATAAATTATTAAAATTATCTCCTTATGTTGATATAAAAAGTGGTCAAATATATAATTTTATTCAAAGTGATAGTTTAAAATTAGCCAAATTAATAGGAGTTTCACCAAACTTATTAAGTATTCCTTTTCTAATATTAATGTATAATTATTTATTATTTAAATATTTGGGAATTGCATTTATTTTTGGTTTTATAGTTATGATAATATTTTTTATTGTTAATTTTTATTATAGAAAGCAATATTCATTATATTTAAAATTACATATAAAGAAAAGTGATTTAAGAATGAAAATTACAACAGAAACATTTAATAATTTAAAAGTTATTAAATTATATGGATGGGATGATATATTTTTAAATAGAATTGAAAAATCAAGAAAAGAAGAAATTGATGCCTTAAATAAAAGATATATAATAACTCAAATAAGTCAAACATTACTTTGGTTAGCTCCAATTGCAATGAGTGTATCATCAATAGGTGCTTATCAATTTTTAAATGAAACTTTTAAAATTGAAGATATTTTTACATGTATTGGTGTTTTTACTTCAATACAAAATCCAATGAAAAATTTACCAGTAACAATTGATTTAATATTAGAAGCATTTGTTTCTTTAGAAAGAATTGAAAAATTTTTATCAGAACCTGAAATTAATTATGATAACATAATGTATGATGACAAATTTTCAAAAGAACAAGGAATTGCAATTAAAATAGAAAATGGTACTTTTTCTTGGGGAGAAAAAAGACTTAAACCAATTAGATCCTCTTTAAAGAATAATGAAAAAACAAATAAAATTTATAAATCAATAGAATTGTCAGATATTCAAAAAGAAAAAAAATCAATTCTTAAAACAAATACTTATGAAAATAAACCATTATTTGAAAAAGATATAATAAAAGATAAAAATTATGTTGCTGCAACACCATTAGAACAATTAATATTAAGAAATATTAATTTAGAAGTTAAAAAAGGAGAATTTGTTTGTATAATTGGAGAAGTTGGAAGTGGAAAAAGTTCTTTAATTCATGCAATATTAAATAATATGATATGTCTTACTCCAAGAAGTTCTAAAATAATATTGAATGGAAAAGTAAGTTATGTTTCACAAGAAAGTTGGATTCAAAATACTACAATTAAAGATAATATATTATTTAATAGTGAATATTTATTTGAAAAATATGATAAAATTATTGAATTATGTGAATTAAAACATGATTTAAATATTTTAGAAGGAGGAGATTTAACTGAAATAGGAGAAAAAGGTGTTAATTTAAGTGGAGGACAAAAAACAAGAATTGCTTTAGCTAGAGCAATGTATTCTAATGGAGATATTTTTATATTAGATGATCCTATAAGTTCACTTGATGCTAATACTGGAAAAAAAATAATGATGAATTGTATAATTGATTATTTAAAAGATAAAACAAGAGTTTTAGTGACTCATGCATTACAATATACTAAATATTCTGATAGAATTATATATATGAAAAATGGAGAAATAAAATGGGAAGGTATATACTCTGAATTAATAAAGCAACAATTTTATGAGACTATATTAACTGAAGTTAAAAATGAATTACATGAAAATGAAAAAGATTCAAAAATTATAATGATGAATACTCATTCAGATTCTGATACTAAATCAATTTCAAGTTCAGATAATAAATTTAAACATATAAAAAGATTAACAAAAGATGAAAAAAAAGAAGAAGGTAAAATTGATAAAAAAGTATTTTTTACATACTTTAAATATATTGGTGGAATATTTCTACAAATTAAATTAATTTTAACTTTAATTATTTGGCAAACATTAAAAGTAGGTTCAGATATTTGGTTAGGATATTGGAGTGAAAATCAAAATAAAAATACTAATACAAAAAATTTTTTATTTTATTCTTTTTTAGCTTTAGGAAGTTCAATTTTTAATTATATAAGAACATATATTATTACAACTGGTTCACTTAAATGTTCAATAAGACTTCATAAAGAAATGATAACAAATTTAATTTATGCACCAATTAATTTATTTCATGATACAATACCAAAAGGTCAAATTTTTAATAGATTATCAAAAGATTTACCAACAGTTGATTCATTTACAATGTATTGGTTTATGACATTTACTTCTTTTGGTAGTTCTTTTCTAGGAGCAGTTATAATTTGCTCTATTTATCAACCTTATTGTTTATTTTTTGTTCCTTTTTTTATTTCTACTTGTTTATATTTATCTAGATTCTATATGAATTGTTCAAGAGAATTATCTAGAATTGAAGGTATTTTAAATTCCCCTATTTTAAATTTAATAAATGAAACTATTCCTGGAACTACTATTATTAGAGCTTATCATTTAGAAAATAAATTTAATTTATCTTTTCAAGAAAGAATTGATGAATATTTTAAAGTTTTATTTTATTTAAATGGTACTTATCAATGGTATTTAATGATGTTAAATTTTATATCATTTTTTTTTTTAGTTATTTTACTTATTTTTACTTTAATACATAAAGAATTATATTCTGCTAAAATTATTGGAATTATACTATCTTATTCTATAATATTTCAAACTGATATAATTGAATTTTTAAGTTCATTTTCAAATTTTGAAAATACAATGACAAAAATGGAAAGAAGTTTATTATATACAAATTTAATTAATGAAAAACCTCAACATTTAGAAAATGATAATATAAATTGGCCAACAAAAGGTGAAATTGAATTTGTAGATTATTCAACAAGATATAGACCAGATACAGAAATAATATTAAAAAATTTATCATTTAAAATAGAAGGAAGTAAAAAAATAGGAATAGTAGGAAGAACTGGAAGTGGAAAAAGTACAATGGCATTATCTTTATTTAGAATTTTAGAAGCCATAAAAGGAAAAATTATAATTGATGGAATTGATATTTCAACATTAGGTTTAAAAAAAATAAGAAATAATTTAACTATTTTACCACAAGATTCTACAATTGTTGAAGGTACTTTAAGATATAATATTGATCCTGTTGGGATTTATAATGATAATACAATTGAAAATATAATGAAAAAAATTGGTTTTTATTATATTATTGAGAATAATCCAAATGGTTTAGAACAAAAAGTTTCTGAAAATGGAAATAATTTATCTATTGGTGAAAAACAAATGATTTGTATAACAAGAGCAATTTTAAGAAAATCTAAAATTATTGTTATGGATGAAGCAACTTCAAGTATTGATTATCAAACTGAAGAAACTATTTTAAAAGCAATTGATGATGTTTTAAAAGATTCTACAATAATTACTATTGCCCATAGAATTAAAACTATTATAAATTATGATAAAATATTAGTTTTAGATAACGGTTCTATTATTGAATATGATACACCTCAAAATTTACTAAATAATAAAAATAGTGAATTTTATTCATTATATGAAAAATCACTTGTATAGAAATATTTTCAAAAAATATTTTATTTTAATATTAGTTAATTTTTAGAAAAAATTAACCATAAAATTAAAAGTTGATATATTAAATTAAATTTAATTTAAAATAAATTTTGTTTTTCATATGATATTTATACCTAACAATAATAATAAATAAATAATATTTCTTTAAATAAATCTTTTTAAAAATAAAAATGGTCATTCATCATTACGATTACAAAATATAAAAATGAAATAAATTTATTTTTTGAATTTCTTAGATTTTTCTCTTTTTTTTCTTTCACCAATAACATTCCAATACCATTTAAACAAATGTCTTCCTTTAATAAAATAAATTTCTCCCATAAAAGCAGCTTTGACATAAATATTATTAGTAAATAAACATTTCATCATAATATTAATAACATCAAAAAATTTAGGTTTTTTATTTTTTTCAATAACAATAAATTTCCAATGTTTAAAAAAATGACCTAAATAATTTAATTGTAAAACTCTTTTCATTTTCATAGTTTTATCTTCATTTAAAATTTCTTCAGCTTTTATTTCTTCATTTGTTAATAAACGTTCTTCAATATTATCTGAATTATTAATTTCTGATGGTTGTTTCATATCAAATTGAATAATTGAACCTGTAACATTATCATATACTTTTTTAACTAATTTAATTGGTTTATATTTTCTACCTGAATTCATTATTGAATTCCTTTCATCGTTTCTATCTATATAATTTAATTTTCTATTTCTCATTCTTTCTTTTCTTAATAAACCTTTTATTAGATTATTTTTTGATTTTCTTTTTGATGTATGTTGTATTTTAATTATTGGATTTCTTATTTTTGAAATATAGTCTAATTTAAATGCTTTTTTATTTCTTTTCATTTTTTCTGAATTTGAACGAATAAATGATTCTTTTGTGTCTTTCATTTCTGAAAATGAATCACTTAAAACTGAAGGTTCATAAATATTTCTTTCTATATCAAATAATATTTCATTTTTTTGTTTATAATTACTTATTTTCTCTTTTTCTCTTTCTTCTAAAAATTTAATTAGTTTTACTTTGAAATTATAATCTTTAAAATATTTTTTTTTTATTTTTAAATCTTCATTTTTTAAAATTTTAATTAATATTTCATCTTGTTTTTTTTCTAAAGCATTTTCCTTTAAATAATTTAAAAAAATCCTTGAATTACTTTTTACAAAATGATTTTTAGCAATTTTTTTAATAGTTAATGGTAATTGAGCCCATAAATAAGGATTTTTTTTTAAAGCAAAAATTTCAAAATTACTAACAATATTTTCTATTTCTAAAATTTCTTTAATTCCTTCAATATTTAATTTACAATTTTCAGGAATTTCAATTTGAAGTTCTTTAAATGAAGAACATTTTGATGCATGAATATTTAAATTAATTATTTTTTTTCTAACTTCAGTAAATCCAAAATGTCTAGCTTCACTTTTAGCTTTTGTTAAACTTTCTTCAGCCATTTCATATAATCTTTTATATTTTATTATTTCATCACTTCCAACTCTTCTATGTTTTCTTCCTTTATAATAAAAAGATTGCTCTTTTGAATATTCAATATCTTCAAAAATTTTTTTATTTGAAAAAATATCTAAATATTTACTTGAATATTCATCTTGTACTGATAATGAATCTTCATCTATTAAAGGTGGAAAATTACAACATATATAATCTAATGATGCTGATCTTTCTTTTTGAATTTTTTGTTTTATCATTGGCTTATGATAATTTAAATTCCTTATTATTTCTTTTAAAAAGGATTTTTTTGGAATTTTTTTTAACCTTTCAAATAGTCTTTTTTTATCATTTTTTATTTTATTATGAACATATTTAATTAATCTTGCTAATTTGTAATATTTTGGAAAAGTTAATTGTTCTATTTTTAATTTATTATAATATCTTTTAAATAATGTTTGAATTTTTACTTTTTTATTTTCATTTTCATTTTTTTTTTTTGAATTTTCATTTTTTATTAAATTTATATCTCCTTTCTCTAAACTCATCCAAATTTTTTCTTTAATTTTATTTATTATTATTGAGTCCACTGAATTATTCCTTTTTTTCTTTTTATTTAATTGATTTTCTACAATTATTATATTTTCATTTCTTATTTCTTTTATATCATCACTTAATTTATTAATATGTGAATGACTTTTAGATTTTGTGTTCCATAAAAAATGAAAATTCTCAATATTTTTATTATCTTTATTTTTTTTATCTTTTTCTTCTCCATTTGTAGTAAATTTTGATTCTTTAGTCTTATTTGATAAATTGTGATATTTATTTCCCTTTAATTTGATATAATTTAAAATATTTGAACTTAATTTTTTCAAATTTGATGCATCTGAAGGATCATTGGGAGAAATTGAATGGTCTAATGCACCACTTACTGAATATTTCTTTCTAGTTCGGTTCATTTTTATATTATAAATTGGATTTAATTTTATTTAATTAAAAAATAAATTCTTTTTATATAAATTATAAAATTTATTTTATTAAAATTTAAAATTTTAATTTTAAATTTAATATGAAATTAGTGAATTCAAAACAATTTTTTAATGAATTAATGTTTAAAAATAAAAAAAAAAAGGAAAACAAAAATATAATAAGATATATTAAATTAAATTTATCTTCTTTCAAAGATTTAAGGAGTGATGAATCTTCTGTAAATAATGATATTAATCAAAACTCCAAGATAACTAAAGAATTTAAAAATTCAGAATTAAAAACAAATTTCTATATACCAAATTTTAATTTTGAAATTATTAATAACAGCAATAAAATTAATATTGAAGAAAGAAAAATTGAAAAGATAATTGATAACTTAAAAAATGGAATTATTCAATTGAATGAAAGACATTTTATAATAAATGCATCTAAATTATTAAAGAATAATATTAATTTTACAAATAAAGTACATATATTTGAAAAAAAAAATATTAAAAACATAACAATTTATCCAATTGAAATAAATAAGAATAAATTGAAGAAGAAATATAATTTAATTAAAAGTAATAAAAATTTTGAAAAATCAAAAAATAAATTTCAAAATAATAAAACTACAAATTCATTTAGTATTATTAATAATAGTAATATAAGTGATATGATAAAAGAAAAAAATAATGATTATTGTAATTCAAATACAATATCAACAAAATCTACTATAACTAGAATATTAGGAATTGTTAAAATTAAAAAAAATTATATAAATAAACCAATAAAAACAAAATTCAAATAAATTCTAAAATATTTTATAATCAATATTTTGACTATGTTAAAAAACATCAAATAAGATTTTATTTTTAAAGCAAAATTATTATAAAGTAATTTAATATATAAATATATTCAATAAAAAAAGAAACAATTTTTAAAAAATATAAATCATTTTTGATAAATTAATTAAAATTAAATGATTGAATCAAACATTATAAATTGGATTGATTTAGGTGATTCAATGCAAAATTTAGATGTTTACTCAAAAAAAAAATTAATAAAATTTTTTAATTTTATGCGTGTTCTATTATCATACAAAACATTTTCAATTTTTTTTTATTTAATCTTAAAATTTTTTTTCTTTGTTCAATTAATGATGTTAACAATTATATCAATTGAAGACCCAAAAGATCATTTTATAACAATATTAAAATATCTATCAAAAGTAATTTTTATACAGGAAATTGTAGATGATAAAAAATCATATGAAATTGCTTTAATATTAAATTTTATTTTAACAATTCTTACATTTGCTTCAATAATATATTTAATTATTTCAATTAAAATTGGAAGATTTTATATGAAATTTCCAATTTTCTTCTTAAATTTAGTAAATGTTATTTTGTTAGAATATTTAATTGGACCTATTGTTGAAATTTCTTTATTATCATTCAATTGTAAAAATAAAAAACATATATTTTTAGGATATAAATGTTTTAGTGATATTAAACATTTATTTGCTGTCATTATTTCTATAATTAATTTAATGTTTTTTTTAATTTTAACTATAGGATTATCAATTTATTATAATGAAGTTGGTGCAATTAATGATAATAAGATAGGAAGAAAAATTATATGTAACTATAAATTATATATGATTATATCTAAAATTTTAATGTTTTTTCTTGCTTATTTTATTAAATTTCATTGCTCTGATGATAAAATTTATAAAGTAGTTTTACAAGGATATGTTTTTATAAATACTTTATTTTTATCAATTTATGTTTATAGAACTGTTTTATATTATGATGAAAGAATTCATTTAATGATTCAGTTTGGATGGACTTTTGTTTGTTGGAGTAGTTTTTGTGTTTTAATGAAAACTTTATTAACAATTAATGATACAACAATTTTCCATTTAATTGGATGGATTATTATTGGAATTAGTTTATCTTTACTTGAAGAATATAAAAAAGAATATTTATTAACAGATTTTAATATTTTTGAAGCTAAATCAATAAAGGAAATTGAATTATTTAATGTTACATTATTTAATTTAATGAATAAAAGAAGTATTAAATCTAAAACACTTTTAATTGGTATTATTAAAAAATTTGAAGAATACGTTAAAAATAATCCAGAATTAAATGAAGAATTTAATAAATTATGTAATAATGAACATTTAAAAAAGAAATTTAATTCAACAAATGCATTACCAATTCTTTCAATAATATATATAGTATATGACCATCATTTAGAAAAAAGTTTATTAAAAAATGATATAGTTATTAAAATGTGCTATTTTTTAATGAATAAAGTTAAAAATCCAACTTTTGCTATTTCACTTTGTTCAAAAATGAAAGTTACAAGTCATAAACACTTATATTTTAAATATATTTTAATGGAAGAAATAAAGGAATATTTAATAAATAAATTATCAAAAAGTAATAATAAAGAATCAATAAAACATGTACAAATAGGTAGTGTAATATTATATAATATTTATATGGAATTATTTAAAATTAAAATTTATGATGCAGCATGTAATCAAATTGATTATTTTGATATTCTAAAAAATAATGTATGTACACCAAAAACAACACAAAATTTTTTAAAGATTGGAGAAGATATTTTAAGATTAAGAAAGGAAATTATAAAATTATGGGAAAAAATAATAGAATTAAATCCATTTAGTGATGAAAGTGAAAAAGATTATATGTTATATTTACAAACAATATTACAAGATGATGTTTTAGCAAGAACAGAATCAAAAAAATATTCGACATTAAAAACAAATAAATTATCAGAAAGAAATAATATATATCATTCAATGTTTATTCAAGAAATAGCTTCAATTATTTTAGTTGATGGGTATCAATCAAATGGAAAAATATTATATACTACTCC
>JAEEGK010026478.1_pt1 | contig 11801 bp, 9 predicted proteins | sample 8958771 | NCBI WGS metagenome assembly JAEEGK01 (sample SAMN16246547, study PRJNA631951) | gut metagenome | biome: gut microbiome; feature: rumen; material: SC-attached | host: Bos | place: Iran: Karaj | collected 2018-10 | reverse complement strand
GACGGGGGTGATCACGTTCTGTTCGATGTCCTCCGGCAGGGGGACGCCCGATTCATTCTTGATCGTGAGCCCGTCTCCCTCGGAGACGCTCATTTCAAGGACGTCGCCCACTTCGTCCAGGGCGAGGCCCATGATGTCGAATCCGCACCCGAGATTGGCGATGGACGCCGGTGCGAACACTCTTACCGTTTTCATAGGCAGTGGATATTTGTCAAGTTCAGGGAAGACGGACGTCTTCCGGGGCTGGTTGCAAATATAGTAAAATTATTTAAAAAACCGCATGGGAATGGAGAAGGGCAGTCTGAACTTTTTCGTATATTTGCAATATACCTTTTGCTAACCCGTCCTATGAAAGCCTTTCTTCGCTTACTTCTTCCTGCAGCGTTGCTGTTTCCAGTCATCGGATGCCAGGTCGATCCTGCTTACGATTTTTCCAAGCTGGACACGACCGTGACCCTTTTCAAAGGTATGGATTTCCCCGTGCCTGATGCGCAGATCCTTCTGAAAGATGTGTTCTCGCTGGAAAAAGATTACGATTTCATCCGTTGTGACGACACCGGGAACTATCTGATCCATCTGGAGATGGACCCGGTCCAACTGCAGTTCCATCTTCCCGATACGGACGGCGACCAGATTCCCGTCCCTTTCGAACCCGTCGAATATACGTTTGACGCAGTTCCAGACCTGCTGTCCGGGAAGGACCAGACGGTCGTCGTGGATTTGTCTGACATGCTGGTCTCCTTGGCTGTGGACAGTGATATTCCGGCTGTGGCCTCGGTCGATGCGACCATCGATGCCATCCGCTCCGGCAAGGTGTCGGCGCGGTGTTCCGTCGAGGGTCTGGACATAAACTATGGGAACAACCAACATTTCTTCGTAGGGAAAGAATCTCCCGCCTTCCCGGACTACTATCGGGTTCTCCCGGAGCTCGGCAAGATGTTTTCTCCGATTCCTGATGCTATCAGAATCAGTTCGTTGGGCGTTTTCATGGATGCGGAGCAACGTAGTTATGTGTCCCACGACCAGCTGTACAACATCTCATGCCAGTTTTCCGCCGAGTCTCCTATCCGGTTTGCCCGGGGAACCCATTTCAGCATGTCGACACCGCTAAACGCTGAACTGGACCTGAACGAAATCGGTTTGAAGAAGGCCGTCCTCTTCTTGACGGTCGACAATACCACGCCCTTGGACTTCTCTTTCCGTCTCTATGCCTATGACGCGGCCGGGAAGCGGTTGGATTCCATCCAGGTCACTCCTGATTTCGAGACCATCCCCGCGCTTTCCACTACGGGCGGCGCCATTACCCTCACCACCCCGGGCGACCTCCGTTTCGCCAGCCTGAGCCTTGAAATGACAGCCTCGACCCCCAGTAACCTCGATCGGACCCGGAACTATCTCAACCGCAACCAGGGGCTGAGACTGACCGGCATGAGCCTGTACCTTCCTGACGGCATCCAGATCAAGTTGGATTCGGACTCCACGAACCTTTAATCCATTGAACGAAATGAAACGCACATATTTCCTACTGTCGGCCCTGGCCCTTTTCGTCCTTGCGGCACCCTCCGTCCGCTCTCAGGAGCTGGAAACCGGTTATTTCCTGGGGGGAAACCCCTACGCTTTCCGGATGAATCCGGCGTTCCAAAGCGAGCGCAACATCTTCTCCATCGCCCTCGGCGGGACCGGCCTGGGGACTTGGAGTAACCTGGGAATCAGTTCCTTGTTCTATCCAGGAGGAAACGGGTACCTGTACACCTTCATGAACGACCGTGTGAGCCCTGCCGAATTCCAGCGGAAGATCGGTCGGAACAACCGGCTGGACCTGGATGCCCGCGTGAACCTGCTGACCCTCGGTTTCTGGGCCGACCGCCGGTTCTATACGATTGATTTGAACGTCCGGAGCCTGAACGCCGTCTCCGCCCCGTCCGATCTGTTCGCTTTCTTGAAGGAAGGGGCCCAGGGCGGGAACTCGTTCGACTTCTCCGGGACCAGCATCCGCGCCAAGGAGTTCGTGGAGCTCGCTTTCGGCTGGTCCAAGAACTACAACAACGTCTTCAATGCCGGGTTCCGGGTCAAAGCGCTCGTCGGTGCCGCCGAAGCGGAAGTCCTGGCGGAGAGCATGAAACTGTCCATGGCCAGTGACCGCTGGGAAATCCAGGCCAGAAGCGTCCTGAACGCCTCCTCTCCCTCCCTTGTCTACCGCCGTGAAGGAGAGGACCTGGATGTCGGGTCCATCGAATTCGGCGGCTCGAAAATCGGGCCGGCCGGCTATGGAGCCGCGTTGGACCTCGGGGCCAGCTGGAACGTCCTTCCGTTCCTGACCCTTTCGGCCGCAGTCCTGGACCTCGGGCCCATGCGCTGGAATCGGGAAGTCCAGGGCGTTTCTCCGGAAACCTCCTATACTTGGGCGCCCTCCGACCAGGAAGGCGGTTCCGATGATACTTGGGAAGCGGAAATGGACGAGGCGACATCCGCCCTTTCCGGAATATTCCGCTTCAAAGACCATTCAGGATCCGGCGGCCAATTTGAAATGCTGCCTTTCCGGGTGAACCTCGGGGCTGAATACCGCATGCCCTTCTATGAGCGGCTCAGCGTGGGCCTGCTCTACCAGGGCAGGGGAGGAGCCGCCTTCTCGCGCCACACAGGCCGGTTCAGCCTGAACTGGAATCCCCTCAGTTTCCTGAGCATGTCCACGGGTACGACGCTGAGCAAGATGGGCCAGAACTTCGGCTTCGCCCTCAATCTGCATCCGGCCGGTATCAATCTGCTTGTCGGATGTGACTACATTCCTTTCCATACGGTGAACGTCGCCCCGCTCGTCAATGATTTGCCGGAACAGTTCCGGTCGCTGGCTGTTCTTCCCCGCGACCAGATGAAACTGAACCTGTACATCAGCCTGAACCTCGCGCTGGGCCGGTCCCGGCTGAATTTCAAGAAGGAGTATGCCGGCGTGTCCGCGCCCGCGCCGGAGCCTGTCCTGGAGGGCAATCCGGCGGAGTAGCATTTCGAAAGGTATTGGCGTTTTTCGTCAAAAACATTATCTTTGAAAAGTTTTTAGTTTCATTCCCATGGCAGCGCGTCAAACATTCAAAGATTGGTTCAGGGATTTCCTGAACAAGTTGCTTCCAGTCGTCACGGGTATTGCGATTACCTTCACGTTGCAGGGGATTGTCAACCGGTCGCATGAACGGAAGTCCGTGCAGTCCGCGATGGAATTAGTACGTACGGAGCTGAGATCCAATTTGAATGACATCGATCACCTGAATGACTTCTTGAAGCAGGAAGTGATTTCCGCCCAGTATCTCTCCGACCATCAGGATGACCTGGCCTCCTGTCCCGCTGAAATCGTGAAGTACCATAAGGGGCAGGTCAATGCCTATGTTTCGCTCGCGCTCAGCCAGAATGCGCTCGAACTGCTGAAGATGTCCTCCCTGTTTCCGAAAGTGGGAGACAACGATCTGTCTATGAAGATTATCCGCGCCTACGATGCCTGCGAACTCCTGCAAACGGACATCAACCGCTATTATTCCAACCGAAGCCCTTCGGCCGGAGACCGGGTCCCCTGGCTGCAGCTCAACGACATGGAAGAGTACACGTTTGATATTAAAACGGCCATTGAGGCCATCGGAACTTTCCTCAAGAAACGATAAATCCAATCTGAACGTTATGAAAAAGCCCACAACAATCCAGGAAAAAGTGATTATCAAACCGCGTCCGCCCAAGGATGCGGCTCAGGAAGGCCCGGTCGTCGTTTCTCCTGCGGATACGACGGCGGCGCCGACCGTGAATCCGACTGAAGAGATGGCAGATGGCCCGGCCGTCGCCGAAGAGGAGTAGTCATGAAGCATTCTTTCAAACTGCTGGTGACCGCGTTGTTCGCGGCCACCATGTTGCTTTTCAGCATCTCGCTGAACGCACAGGCCAATCCGCCGGCCGGTGGTTTCAAGAACGCCTTCTTGAGTTTGAACAAGTCCGGGAAGGTGGCCCTGACCTATACCCTCTGGGACGACCAAGTGGGCAAAGGAAACTATACCCTGGCTTTCTTTTGGGCCTCCTGGTCCGATGATGCACGAGAGGAACTCCCTTATATTCAAGCTATTCAAAAGAAGTTCGCGGGCAAAGTAAAAGTCCTCGGCGTCACCTATGGCGACGAAATCCAGGATTCCATGGACGCCATACCGGAGTGGGGGATTACCTTCCCTTCCTTCGTGTTTGTCGAGGATGCCGAGCCGGATGGGCAGTTTGATATCGACAGCATTCCGCTGGTGATTCTGTTTGGGCCGAAGGGGGAGATTGTCGCGAGGGATTTGAAGGGGGAGGAGATTGAGGAGAAGGTGAGGGAGGCGATTGATTAGTGTAAGTCTTTACCAATCAACGATTTATCAATCATTACTCGCTGCTCCAGCGAGCTTTTTCGCAAATAGAGCCTTGTAGTGGAAATGCTCTCGTGCCCGAGCAGGTCGGACAGGAGCCTGATACTTCCGTGATTTTTTGTTATGGTGAATCATTGTTTTATAGGTTAATTATTATTAATTGTCTTCAATTGTCTTCGTTGCTCATAAGGACCGTTATAGGAAGCAAAAAAGGCCGACTTTTTGGGGGCGAGCAGATACGAGGAATGGGCGGCAGCTTATTTCAGAAGAAATTGAAAAAAAACTTGTCTGTTTGAAATAATTGTAGTAATTTTGCACCTTGAATATAGTGTATAGAGACGAATACAGAAGATGCCGTGCGGGCTGCTTTCGAAGAAAGCGTGCTTCCTATAACGGCCCTTATAGGAACTTGACCGACTAACTATTTGTTAATAAAGAATTAAACAAACACAATAAAATGTTTTATCGTAACAAAAAAACACGGAAGTACCAGGCGCCCAGTGCGAAGGTCACGCACATGGCGTTGGAGAGCAACTTCTGCCAGACTGGTCGCTACAATGTCCAAGTGGACGAGATGGAGCATCTCTACCATCATGAAGATGGCACTGCTGATGCGGAGCCGTTGTACTTTGAATTCTAACCCCCGAAAGACTGAAGTTATGAAGAGAATTAACATTGCGCTGGCGGTTCTCGCAGCCGCACTGCTTTTCTCCTGCACGCAGGAGAAGTCTTTCAATGACAAGACGATCGGAAAGAACGACATCGTGTTCTCCCTGCAGGGCGCTCCCGCCACCCGTTCGATGGAGGAGATGGCCACTGTCCAGAAGGGCGTGAGCATCGAGCTCGTGGCCGATGAGGACGGCAACTCGGTCTACCTGGAGGAGACAATCGAGGACCTGAACCGCGCTTGGGCCCCTGTTACGAGGGGAACTCCCGCCTACACGGAGAACGTCGGCGTCCTCTACAAGAACAAAATGGGCGTATACGCCGCATCTTTGGGGGACGCCAGCTACGAAAGCCTGGACAACGAGATGGTCGGCGGTGGCTGGCGGTACAACCATACCTATGCCAGCGACCCTTGGGCGAACGGTGCCCTTGATTTCTATTTCAGGATGCCTACCGACATGACGAGTCATGGAGTCACCCTCGGCACCAACGCGTATGGCAAGAGCGACGGTAAACTTACGATCACCTTCGGCTATGAGTCTCCGACCACGGCCGCCGAGCAGCAGGACATCATCTTCGCGGCCCGTAACGTGAGCGAGGACCAGTACACCACCTCCCTCCCCAACGGCGTTCCGGTGCTGTTCAACCACGCCCTAGCCGCGGTGAAGTTCGCGATCGCGAACCCCGAGGAGGCGGCCATCACGTCCGTGTCGTTCACCGGCCTCGTGGGCAAGGGCACGTGCGTCATCACCCCCGCTTCGGAGAGCAACTATCGTGACGATACCGGCACCTACTCTTCTGCTGACGCCGTGAGTTGGACGCTCGACAACACCGCGACCGGGGAGACCTATTCTTCCGGCGATTTCGGCGATCCCGTCAGCTACTCGAGCGGCTCCTTTGCCAACAATGGCAAATACCCGTCCTCGTTCGCCGGTGACGGCGCCGCCAAGACCAACAACCTCAACGACGCCGACGGCACCCAGACCTTCTGGTTCATCCCGCAGGCGATGACCGACAATGTGATGCTGCACATCACGTACACCTATGGTGAAAACAGTGGTGAGGGCGACATCGAATTCGGCAAGGCCCTCGCAAATGTCACCTGGGAGGCCGGCCAGCTCCGCACCTACACCATCCGCGTCGACGAGGTCAACGTAAAGATCGAGGATAGTGTTACTATCGGGGAAGGCGATACGACCACCTTTGAAGACGACCACCACGACGTACACACAATCTACGGTGGCACCAAGAGTGGCATCCAGATTACCAATACGGGCAACACCGACGCCTTCATTCGCGTGGCGATCACTGGTCAGTGGGTCGATGCGGACGGTGCCCCTGTGTTCAGTTTCACGGACTTTACGCAAGAGGATATAATCCTGGAGATTGACAGCTGGTACAACGACCAGTTCGGAACCGGGAACGGCCATTTCGGCGTGTTCGTCGGTCTGCCCGGATATACCAAGAACGGCCAGAACGGTGAAGGAAATGACGGTTGGGTAAAGGGCAACGATGGATACTATTACTATACGACGAAGGTCGCTTCGGGCGCGACGACCGGAACGGCGCCCTTCACCAGTTACACCGTCACTCTGGCTAATGTTCCCAAAATCAAAGTTGCTGGTGAACTGCAGGACGTCCATTTCGTGATGGATGTTTCAGCGCAGGCGATTTCCGCGAAGACGCCGACAGGAGGTGATTACGCCTGGAATAAGGCCTGGGAGAACGCTCTTGACTATGATCCTTCCGCTACGAACTAATTAAAAGGAGACAACGATTATGAAAAAGATACATTTTATTCTTTTTGCGGTTGCGTTCTTTGCTCTCGTGCCGTTGAAGAATGTCCAGGCTCAGACGGAAACCACATTCTCAAACGGTTTGGGCTACAGCAAGAACATCAGCACGCCAGACGACAAGGGTATCTATACCATTACGCTCGAGGCGTTCACCACCGGTAACGTGACGGTGTCGAAGAAGAGTATCCCGGCCGATATTGTGTTGGTGCTCGATACTTCGGGGTCGATGAATTATGATATGGACGGTAATCAGACAAATGTTCAAGCTAATAGAAGAATCACCGCTCTGAAGAATGCAGTAAACAGCTTCATCGACATCATCAACGACAACGACCTCTATTATGTTGACGAAGAAGGTAAGCCCGACAAGACTAAACCCCGTGGGCAGCGGCTTGGGAATAGGATAGCGATTGTTACCTATGCTACAAATGCTTATAATCACACCAATGGTCTGATAGCTCTTGGAAACAGTACGACCGATGAAAGTGGCGTGACGTCATTGAAAACCACTGTGAACGGTTTGACTGCAGACGGCGGCACCTATGCCCACAAGGGAATGGAGATGGCGTATGGTATCTTGAGCCCCCTGAACGATACGCGCCAGTTGAGGACGACCGTGTTCTTCACGGACGGTGTACCTGGACTTTATGGTGAATGGACTTCAACGACACGAATATATGAAGGCCGGTCGGGCAATTATTATAGTGCCGATGAATTGGCTTTCGTTGAAGGTCAGGAGGAGGTGAATGAAGGCTGGTTGTGGCCGAGGTATGTTACGTATAATTATGCTACGATGAGATTTGATACTTTCTCAACCGCAAACGCGACCATCAACTACGCCAACAATATCAAGAACCTTGCGGACGACAGCAAGGGAATTACCTCCAGCGTCTATTCGGTCAGCATCATCAATGACCCTGGCCGCCAGACACAGGTCTATCTTGGAAAGACATCCTCCAACTGGCTTGGCGCAACAAACATGGGTGACTGGAACGGCACTTGGAACAATGATAATACAATGTGGAACAACGGTAACGGCTCGCGAAACACTGATGGAAAGAATTATTCCTTTGCATCGACTTCGCAAGAGGGTCTGAACGATATCTTCAGGACCATCGCCGGCTCGTCTGGTGGTTCCGATGCGGAGCTCGGCGGCTCCACCGTTGCTGTGTTGGATATTGTTTCCGCGAACTTCATGCTGCCGAATGGCGCCGATCCGAACCAGATCAAGGTTTATACAGCAGCTTGCACGGGTGCAACATTAGATGATAACGGGAAAGTAACTGCCGCTACGTTTGGTACCCCTATCCTCGCCAAGGCTAATGACGCAAGGTATCACAAAATCACCAGGAATCCGGATGGTACGATTACCTGGTCGGAGGAAGACTATGATATTGACGAGGAAATTGCCGTCACCATTCCGGATGGGAAAAAGATGATTCAAGTCACAGGCTTTGACTATGCCAGCAACTTCTGTGGATTGGAGAACGGGGTCGCTCGCGGATACAAGGTTCTCATCGAGATCCCGGTCAAGATGGACCCGGAGGCCGTCGGTGGCGCCAATTCGGAATCGAACGAACCCGGCTCGGGCATTTATGCCGACCTTGACGGCGACGGCAGCCTTGATCCTATCGTTACGTACACCCCTCCGAAAGTCGACCTCCCGACCAACATCTACATTGAGAAGGAAGGGCTGAAGAAGGGTGAAAGCGCCAAGTTCAGGATTGAAAGGGTCAGCAAGAATGCCTCCGAGGAAGTTCTGAGTGATCCCGAATCGTCTGAGTGGGAGCCTGTAACCACTGTTTTCCTGACGAACGAGGTCGGAGAAGGTCATAAACCTGTGGTGAAGGTTCGCGGTCTCGATCCGAACTACATTTATCAGATTGTCGAGGAACCTTGGAGTTGGAGTTATACCTCGCAGGCGATTACGGTGACCAGGACTGACTTGCTTATCACGAATCCGTTCAAGTTCAAGAATACTCCGAAACCGGGTATTGACACGAAGATCCGTCATGCTGAAAGCAAGGCGACGAATGATTTCAAAGGCACTGGATCCGCGACATATATAGACTCCAAAAAGAACACGCGGTAGTATTGTCTGACTGTTCTTAGTATGTAGAGCCCCTTCACCTCAATCAAAGGCGGAGGGGTTTCTTTTAGAAGATGTATTTGAATCAAATGTTATGAGAAGTCGATTCTTTTGGATTTTGGCGTCATTCGCATTTCTTATGGCGTGCGAAAAGCAGCCGGATACGATTCCCGTTACGGGGATTTCCCTGGAACCAGCCTCTGTCGAACTTTTCGACGGAGAGAGCGTCACAATTACTGTGACCGTATCACCCGGCGACGCGACGAACAAGAAGGTGAAATGGACCTCGGACAATTCTTCCATTCTGGTTTCTGATGGTAGAATTACAGCATCATTTAAACAGGGTGCGCCTACGACCTCCATCAACGGAAAAGCTGTTTTAGGCCAAGGTACCATTACCGCGACGACAGAAGATGGAGGGAAGATTGCGAAGTGTCAAGTTACCGTGTATGCAAAGATCATTGCGGTTGCTGGCGTCCGCCTGTCGGAATCATCCCTTCAATTGAGCAAGGGAGAGAGCCATACTCTTGCAGCGTCCGTTCTTCCGGACAATGCCTCCGACAAGGCAGTTCAATGGACATCTTCCGATACCTCGGTCGCGACCGTCGATCAGAATGGTACCATTACCGCCATCGGCGTTGGTAAAACTACAATTACCGCTTCTGTGGGTGGCTTTTCCGCATCCTGTTCCGTCAGTGTCGTCATTCCTGTAACCTCGATCAGCCTTGACACGAACCTTCTTCTCTTGACAAAGGGAGCTGTTGCGGTGTTGACGGCGACAGTTTCCCCGGACGATGCAACGGACAAGACGGTCCAATGGAGCAGCGACAATCCTTCCGTCGCTACGGTCGACCAGAATGGGCATGTGACGGCCGTCAATCGCGGTGACGCCACCATTACGGCATCCGTTGGCGACGTTTCTGCCAAGTGTTCTGTTTCTGTATTCGTTCCTGTAACTTCAGTTACCCTGAATTCAACGAACCTTACGTTATTGATTGGAGAAACTGCACTTCTGGAAGCAACTGTTCTCCCGGAAGATGCCGACGACATTAACGTAATATGGCGTTCCTCTTGTCCGGAAGTGGCAACTGTCGATGGTGGAAAAATCACGGCTTTGGATTTTGGCCAGACGGTCATCACGGCGCAGGCTGGAAGTATTTCTGCATCCTGTCAGGTCACCGTCCTGATAGATTCCCCTTCCGGCGTAGTTGCCGAGTACTATGGAGGAGATGTTTCCTCCAGTGGAGATTTTGTGCAGGCTGGAAGCCGTTTGGTTTTTGGCGTTTCCAATATGAGTACTGAAACGATTATCGTCAAGTCGATCCAGTTGATCGATGGCGTGAGCGGTGACGCGGCTGATATTATGCCTCTCGGCGGTAATCTGGATCCTGGAACAGCCCACCAATGGACCATTGATGTTCCTGAGGCGGGGATTCATTCTCCTGCGGCTGTATTTACATATACGTATCGGGGGGAGGAGCATACTTGTTCTGCGCAGTTTAGGGAGTCTGTGATTAGAATCGTAAGCCGACCTTGAATCCGGTGTGGTGGAAAATAATCAGAAAAATTTGCGTCAATAAAAAAAGTAATGTAAATTTGCCCTTTGAAGTGGAATTGTGTGGAATAATCAATATCTAATGAATATGAAAAAATTATTTGTTCTGATCGCTTCGGCCGCCCTCGTGGTTCCGGCCAGTGTCTTCGCCCAGGATGTCAAAGTGACCCGGACCGAAGATGAGAACACCATCACCGTCGTGGAAGAGACCCCTACCGAGCTGGGTAAGGTCGTCACTACCACTGTGATGGAGAAGAACTCCGTGTTCACCAATGGTTTCTGGCACAACTGGCAGCTCAGCGCCGGTCTTGGCACCCAGATGTACTACGGCGACAACGATTGGAAGGTCGCCAAGAAGGTTCCCGAGATGTTCGTCTTCCCGGCCATCGACCTTTATCTGACCAAGTGGGCCTCCCCGAGCTTCGGTGTGGGTCTCGGTGTGAACTGGGCTCCGTTCAAGGGCCTGTATCAGAGCAATCCCGTGTGGCAGAACCGTTCCCGCGACATTGTTGCGAACTTCATTCCGAATCAGAAGGAGCTTTACACCAAGGCTGACGCTCAGTATAATTCTGAGCAGCTCGCTTATCAGAAGGGCAGCTACCTGAATGTCTTCGCTCTGGCCCACGCCGATCTGTTCAACATCTTCGGCGGCTTCAAGCCCAACCGCGTGTTCGACATCGACGCTTATGCCGGTGGTGGTGTTGTTTTCGGTTTCTGCGATTCCGGCAATGTCCATGACGCTACCTTCAACGCTGGTCTCATGAATACGCTGCGTCTTACGGATCAGCTCCGCCTTTTGCTCAACATTCGTGGCGCCCTCGTCGGTGACGCTTTCGACGGCGAAGTCTACACGAATGAGCCTACCAAGGCCCACTGGCTCGCCAACCACAAGTTCGACGGTCAGTTCGGTGCCACCCTTGGCCTGACCTACAACATCGGTAAGGAATACAGCAAGTGGCGTCTGGCCGAGCGTACCTCCGTGTACCAGTACGACAAGGAGATTGTCGACAAGATCGTCAAGGAGATTGTCGAGGTCGAGAAGGAAGTCGCTAAGCCCGAGGTTCCGGAGGTGTGGTTCCACATCAACTTCATTGTCGACCGTTGGGATCTCTCCAAGAAGGAGCTCGTCAACATCAACGCGGTTGCTGACCTGATTAAGAGCACCCCGAACACCAAGTACCTGGTTTGCGGTTACGCCGATAAGCAGACGGCTACCCCGGCTCACAACCTCATGCTTTCCGAGAACCGTGCGAATGCTGTGTATGACGCCCTCGTCAACCAGTTCGGTGTGAACCCGGATCAGCTCGTCAAGGACTGGAAGGGCG
>JAEEGK010026477.1_pt1 | contig 11801 bp, 4 predicted proteins | sample 8958771 | NCBI WGS metagenome assembly JAEEGK01 (sample SAMN16246547, study PRJNA631951) | gut metagenome | biome: gut microbiome; feature: rumen; material: SC-attached | host: Bos | place: Iran: Karaj | collected 2018-10 | reverse complement strand
ATAAAGAGAGAATTATTTTAAATAAATAAATTTATATAATGAAATAAATGATTTCAAAAAGTTTTTATTCATTTTATTTCATTAAATAAATTATTATAACTTATATTATATAAAATAAAAATTATAATAATTATAAATAATTATATTAAATTATAAGTTAAATTATAATAAATATATTTAATATATAATATGTCAAAAAATTATTTAAAAAAGGTTTCAGATTATTTTCGATTTAAATATAATCCAGAAAATGAAATGTCAGTTGAATTATTAAAAAAATCAAAACAATTAGTTTTAAATAATAATAATTATAATAATTATTCAAAATTTTATCATAGTTTTACAACAAGATTTACATACAAATTACCAAATGTAAGTATTTATCCTATGCAAAAAAATTCTGAAATAATCTCATTAGGAGAAATTAAAAATAACAAAGAAGAAAAAGCAGAAGAAAATAAACGAACAAAAATATTTCAACCAATTTTAGAATATAACAAATATACAACAATTTCATATAAAGAAAAAAATGAAAATAATAAAGAAAATTCAAATTCAAAATTAAATAGTAGCAATCAAGAAACAATAAATGAAAAAATATTTTTAAATTATATAGATAAATTTAATAATATGAATAATGTAATGCATAATTATATTACATATAGAATAACATATTATGTTAATCAATTAGATGAAATTAAATATTTAATGAGTATTATACAAAAACAAAAAGAAGATTTATATATTAATATTTTTGATGATAAAGAAATTAATTGCAAATTAAATATATTTAATATTTATAATGATATTCAAATTAAACTTATTTTTAATTCAATAATAATTTATATTTATGATTCAAATAATAAAAAAGTTGAAAAAATAAAATTTCCTTTTTGTTTTGTTCCTTTTTTTTATGGAATTTCTTTACAACAATTTAAATTATTATTAATACAAATTATAGATTTTAATAAAGAAAAAAATATTTTGTTTATTAATAAAGAAAAATTAAATAATAAGTTTAAAGAATTTTTAAAAGAGAAATCTTTTTATAATAATTTATCTTTTATTAGTAATTATAAAAAAGTTAGTGAATTTAATTTTAATTGGTTAGTTAATTTTGATGATACTTATATTAAATTTAAATTATTAATTAAATTACCTCATTTTAAAACAAGAATTAAATTTTCAAATGGAAATAAATTAACATTTTTTAAAACAATAGAAATTAAACATATTTCATATTTAATAAAAGAAAATTATAAAGATTGGGATTTATTTTTATTAAATACTTTTTGTATTTATAAAGATTTTCGATGTTTAATAAATAATGCTTTAAGTTATAATAATGAATATAAAAACAATAATTACATTAATTTCGATGAAAATAAAAGTAAATTAAATTTTAATAATAATATGAAAAATTCTTTAGAATTTTACATTGTAGAAAAAGAAAAAAATGATATATTTAAAAATTTATATTTTAAGATATCAAGTCCATATGTTGAAATTTCATATATCAAACCAAATATTTTAGAAAATTTAATAAGTTCAAAAAAAATTCAACTTACTTTCAAAGAAGCTATTCAATTAAATAAATTAAGAAATTCTTGGTATCCTGAAGAAATTATTAAAAAATGTTGTATTTTAAAAAATAATAATTATAATAATTCTTTTACAAAAATTAATTTTAAAGATAAAATTAATAATAATAATAATAATGAAATTGATTTAAATTTAAATAAATATATTTTTGGTTTTGATGAAACTATTTTAAAATTTATTAAAAGAAGTAAAATTCCAATTCCTGATAAAAAAGTTACTAGAAAAAATTTTAATATTAAATTAATTCCACCTGAAATTCATTGGAGTGAAAAAATTACTGAAAAATTATTTAAATATTCTATGGAAAGAAAAGATTATGAAAAATTATTTGATTTACCTTTAAATGAATGGGAAACATTTATTTTAAAATTATTACCTAAAATTAAAGAGCACTCATCTAATTTATTAAATGATGATGATGTTAGAGAAAAATCAAAAAAAAGAGGAACATTTAATTTTACTAATAATTTAAAATCAAATGTAAATTTAAAAAGATTTCAAAAACAATTTTCTGAAAAAAAATTAATAGTTCAACAACAATAAAATATTTGTAAATATTTTATAAAATAAAAATAAAATAATAAAATTTTAATATATTTATTTATATAAGAATAAATAAATATTAATTATTTTTATAAAATAAATTAATTTATTTATGGAAATTAAAATAGAAGAAAAAATCGTTAAACTCGAAGAAAATTTAAATATAAATTTAACATATATCTTAATTAATAATGAAGATAATCCCATATTAAATATAAATAAAATAATTTTTTCAACAGATTATAAAAGCAAATTAATTTTGCATTGGGGATTATTTAAACAATATAAACCGCATGAATGGATTCATCCTAATAAACAAAATTATCCTTTAAATACAATAGAATTTGATAAAAATGCACTTCAAACAGAATTTAAATTAAATGAAAATAATAACAATTTTTATATAAATATTTTAATTCCTTCATATGAAAATATTAGCGATAACAAAAGCATATATGGAGGGTTGAAATATGTATTTTATAATCCAAACAATAATAAATGGTATAATAATTTCAATCAAGATTATATAATTAAATTTAAAAACATTAAAAAAAAAATAAATTCAAATATTCCTGATTTTATAGATGAAATAATTGAATGTGAAGTGTACTATCATCAATGGACATTAGCTTCAAGATATAACAAAGCAAAATCAATATTAAATTATATAGAATCAAATGAAGATATAACCTCAAATTATCAATGGATATTAGTTTGGTTAAGATATAGTTATGCTAAATTATTAGATTGGCAAAGAAATAAAAATACACCTCCTCGTGAATTAAGTGGTTCATTAAATAATTTAACTCAATATTTATCAGGATTATATATTAAAAAATATAAAGAAGAAAAAGAATTTAATGATATAAATGATTCAAAATTATATCTAATTAAAACTATAATATCTTTTTTAGGAAAAGGAACAGGAAATGGACAAGCAATTAGAGATTACATTTTAGTTATAATGCATAAATATAAATTACCTAGAAAAGGAAAATATTTTTATGAACAATGGCATCAAAAATTACATAATAATTCAACTCCAGAAGATATTATTATATGTGAAGCTTTATTAGCTTTTCTTCGAAGTAATAATATTCAAGATTATTGGAGGGTATTAAAAGAAGGTAATATAACTAAAGAAAGATTAGCAAGTTATGAAAGAAATATTACTGAAGAACCTCATCATAATTATGATTATATTCCAGAATTTGAAAATTTTTTAAATATACTTAAAAGTGTTCATTCTAATAATGATTTAATTACTATGTATAATAGTGCAAAATATATTTTAGGAGATAAAGTATTTGAAGATATAATAAATGATAAAAATAGTAATGATTATATAAATCAAATTAAAAAAGTAACGAATGGAAGAAAAATTCTTAAAAATTTAATAAAAAATATTGTTTATGAAAATCATAATGATAAATTAAGAGATGTAATTTTTTTTGATATATCTTTAGAAGATTATTTAAGACAAATAATAGAAAAAATAATACATATTCAAATGAATATTAATGATTATTATAATTTAATAACATATGTTTTAGAAAATATAAATATTAATTTTTTTAATTATACAGAAATAAATATTATTAATGAAGATTGGAATAAAATTGTTTTAAATAAAATAAATGATAATTCATATGAAAATTTATTAAAAATTCAAAGTGTTGAAAATAGATTAATGAGATTATTAAATCATATTACTGATTTTTTTAATAATAATATTCAACCTAAAGCAAAATATTTAGGAGAAAATTGTAATATAGATAAAGAAAATATAAATATTTTTAGTGAAGAATTAATAAGAGGAACAATATTTTTTATTTTAAGTATTTTACTTAAAAAATTAGATAAATTAATTAGAGAAAAAATATCAAATGAAAAATGGTTAATTATTAGTAGAGGGAATGAATTAGAAATTTGTGGAAAAGTTAAATATGAAAAAAATTTAGAAGATTTAATGTTTGAAACATTTAATATAAAAACTATTTTAATAGTAGAAAATATAAATGGAAATGAAGAAATTCCAAATAATTGTATAGGATTAATTATTATAAATGATAATAATTCTTATCCTGATTTACTAGCTCATGTTAGTGTAAGAGCAAGAAATTTAAAAGTTTTATTTACTACATGTTTTGATGATAATATAAAAGATCAATTAAAGCAATTAAATGAAAAATATATTAAATTAAATATTGTTAATACAGATATTAATTTTAATATTATAGATGAAAATTTAATCATTAATAATAATAATAATAATAAAACAGAAATAAATGAAAATAATATTAAAATTGAATTATTAGGTAATAATGAAATTTCAGAAAATAATAAAAAAATTATTTTAGAATTAGAAGATTACTCTTTTGAATTAGTTGGAGCAAAATCTTTAAACACAAAAAAATTATTTAATAATGTTCCTAATATTTCATGGTTAAAATACCCTTCAAGTTTTTCTATTCCTTTTAATATTTATAATTTAATAATTAATTTAGAAGAAAATCTTAATATTAAAACAAAAATAAATGAATTAATTTTTAAATTAGAAGAAGAAAATAAAAATTTAAAAATCGAAAATATATTAGAAATTTTATTAGAATTAAAACAATTAACTTTAAAAATAATTTTCCCTAAAAATTCTGAATATATAAAAGAACTTAATAATAAATTAATTAATTTTGGAATAAAAGAAAAAGATTTAGAACTATCATATAATTCAATAAAAAAAGTTTGGGCTTCAAAATATAACGAAAGAATTTTTTTATCAAAACAAAAAACATCAATAAAATATTCAGAAATAAAAATATCTATTTTAGTACAAAAAATAATTCCAGCTGAATATGCATTTGTAATTCATACTAAAAATCCAATAAATAATAATAAAAATGAAATATTCGCTGAAATTGTAAATGGAATGGGAGAAACATTAGTTGGTGCATATGAAGGACAATCATTTTCTTTTATATGTAATAAAATAAATAAAGAAATAAAAATAAAATCTTTTCAAAATAAAAGTATAAAAATAGAAAATTCAGGATTTATTTTTAGGTCTGATTCTAATATGGAAGATATTGAAAATTTTTCTGGTGCTGGATTATTTGATTCTATTTCTTTAAATGAAGATAAAATAGTTAATATGTATTATAATAATGATAAAATTTTTAATGATGTTGAATTTAGGAATAATTTAATTTATAAAATATGTGAAATTGGAAAAAATATTGAATTGTTATATAATAATCAACCTCAAGATATTGAAGGTGTTTTTTCGAATGGGGAATTTTATGTGGTCCAAACAAGACCACAAGTTTAAATAATTTATTTTATTTATTTATTTTTTGGTTTTTTTTTCTTAATAATTTTATTTATAAGAATAATAAAAGTTTATTAATAAAAATTAAAATTATTATTTTATTTATTTTTTTATTAAAATAATTGAATTTCAATGTTATTTATAATAAAAAATATTTTTTAAATATAAAAAAAAATAAGAAAATTAATTTTTAATTTTTTTTAATTATAAGAAATTTTATTTAATTATAAATATTATTATTATTTTCATTAAAATAATTTAATGAGTAGAAATAGAATTAATAATTTTCATACATATTCAAATTCAAATGGAACATTAGAATCAAAAATTTTAAAAAATAATCCAAAAAAATATTTTTCAATTTTTGGTCCAGATGACATTATTAATGAGGATATTAAAAGAACTAAATTATTATTAGCTAAAAATCAAAATGTAATAAAAAATTATGAAAAAGTTTTTGTTATGATTGAAAAATTAAATGATAATAAATCATTTTTTGCTTTAAAAAGAGAATTAAATAAAAATTTAAAAAATAAAAAAAAATTAATTGAAAATCATTTTTCAAAACGTTATTTAAATCTTAATAATTTTAAATATATAATAAATGAACAACATGATAAACAAAATGATGATGAAAAATTTATGTATAATTTTATGAATCATTTAGAAAATAGAAAAAAACCAAAAAAAAAAATTCGATATTCTCAAATTTTAGAAGATTTAATTAATAATAATAGTAGAAATAGAAAAAGAAAAAGTGTATTAAATAAAATGAAAGAAAATAATTATCAAACACATACTAATTTTTATAGTAATACTGTTTTTAGTTTTAATTCAACAACTGCTGTTGAAACAAATAATAATTTTTTTACCAATAATAATAATAATAATAATGATAATGAAACAGATAAAAATAAACATGCTTTTTTTACAAAAAAATTAAATAAAAAATTATTTAATATTTTAAATATTGTAAAAAATAATGAAAATTTAATTGAAAAAAGTGATAAAAAATTAAAAAAAGAAATTATTTTTAATAAAACTGAAAATAATTTTTTTAATAATAATAATAATAATAATATTAATCAAAATGAATCTAAAATTAATCGTTCAAAATTATATTATAATGATAAAAGTAAATTTTCTTATCCAATTATAAATAAAATTATATATCAAAAAATGAAAAAAACAGATGCTTTTGAAAATGCTAAAAATATGTTTATTGAAAAATATTTACATAAAAAAGAATTAATGAAAGAATTTTTAATAGAAAGAGAAAGAGAAAAAAAAGAAATGGAAGAATATTTAAAAGAAAAAGAAGAAGAAGAAAAAAATAAATTAAATAAAAATAATTCATAAATTTTATTAAAAAATATTAATTTTTTTATTTTATATAAATTATATTAATTAATTTATTAATTTAAATTTCAAAAACTAAATAAATTATAATATATAAAAAATAAAATTTATGTTTATAAAATCAATTAAATATCAAATATTACTAAAAATAATTATTTAATAAATTAATAGAAACAAATAATATATAAAAATATCTATAATAAAAAAACTACAAAAAATATTAATAAATACTAAAATTAATTTATAAATTTCTAGTTTTTTCCTCTAAATCAAAAAAATCTCCTCTTTCTTTTTCTTCTATTGTTAACATATAAACTAAAATATTAATAAACTTTTCAGAATATTTATTATTCAAATATTTTTCAACCACACTTCTTAATTTATTAATATCAGTAATTTCTCTAACTTCAAACAAAGCATTTAAAGTTAAGCTACTCGCAAATAAAAAACATAGTCCTAAACTAAAAACATCACTTTTAAAAGTATTATGTTTTATATATTTCGTAGTTCTCTCATTATTTTTTAATGCTTCAAATAATATAGGACTCATATATAATTCAGTTCCTCTAATTGTTTGTCTCATAGTTTGTCTATTTAAATACATAAGTTCTTTAGCTTCTCCAAAATCAGCTATTTTAAATGTTCCATTACTAAATAATAATATATTTTGTGGTTTAATGTCTCTATGAGAAATATTATTTTTTTGTAATTCTGAAAAAGTTTTAGCTAATTCTTTTAATATAGTTATTAAATTATCTTCGCTATAAAATCTATTTTTATTTTTTCTTAAATTTATTTCTCTTTCCCAATCTCTTACAGCTAATTCCATTAAAACATACATACCATATGTTGTTCTATCTAATTGTTTAGTTTCCATTCCGTATATATTAATTAAATTTAATTTAAGGGGGGCTAAACTAAGAACTAAATTATATTCTTTTTCTAAGGCACTTATTTCATCTAATGAATTTGCTAATATTTTTTTCATTGCAAAAAATTTACCATTTTCATCTTCCACTTTATATATCTTCCCAAATGCCCCTTGACCTATTTGTTTTATAATGGTATAACTTTCATTTTTGAAGTCTTTTAAAAATTCGATTGGTTTTTCTCTATTTGAAATTGAATTGTTATTTGTATTTGAATTTGTGTTTATTGTTGAATTTTCTTCTAATTCATTTGATTTAGGTATAATTTTTGGAGAATCATATTTTCCTTTTGATTTATTTGGAACTGGAATTTTATTTAAAGCTGTACTACTACCATTATCATTATTATTATTATTTGGTTTATATATATTAAAAACATTATTATTGTTATTAACATTGAGATTAAAATTATAAACAACTTTTGGAGATTTTTTTATATCATCTTCTAATTTAAAATTATCATTATCTAAATTAACATCTCCGCTATTTTGATATTTTCTAACTGGACTATATTTTTTAATATTTCTTATATGAATTCCAGCAAAACCTGTTTTAACACTTTTAATGTTATTTGAACTTTGGTCTCTTTTTTTTAAAAATCTTCCTGAATAACCATCTTCTAAATTAATTTTATTTAAATCTTTTTTATTTTTATTATTATTATCTTCTTCATTTTTTATAGAAAAATCATTATTAATATTCTTTTTATGTTTTAATACTTTACATGAACTATTTTCTTTTTTATTTCTATAATCTTCAAGACTATTTTTTCTTAACGCATCTTTAAAATTAGAATTTTTAATATATTTTATATTATTATTTTTTTTATTTCCTTCTTCATCATCATAAAATTCAATATTTTCTTTATCATATCTAATAATTTGTGAGTTTTTTCTTTTATTTTCTCTATTTTCTGCGCTTGTGTCATTATTTTTACTTTCGCTTCTTATTTTATTTTTTTCTTTTTTATTTATTAATTTATTAACTAAAGACCCAATTTGTTTTTTTTTTACAGTGTTTTTTTTCTTATTATCTCTTAATCTAAATCTTTCTTTACATAAAGGACACATCCATGAATGACAATCATAGAAATTTAGCATATGACATTTAGAACAAACAACGATTTTTTTCTTATTTAAATTTCCTAAATATAATTTTCCTTCACATTGTTTTTTATGATGAAAAACATAATTAGTAATTTCTTCGGGTTTAATATCGCAACAAGGAACTCGCTCAGGTCGAGCATCAATTCCTTTGAATAGAGTTTCTTTAACAGCCATTTTCATAATTTTAAATTCGAACGGATTATAAATTTTCGCTTCGCTTATAAAATCTTCTTGACATATAATACAGTTCCATTTTATATTATTTGGGTCTATTTCGTTTTTGCAATTTAAGCATACTAATTTATTTGTTTCTAAATTTAAATAAAAAATGTTTTTACAATTGCATTTCATTACATCATTTATTACTGCGTTGCAATGATATTTTGCCCAAGTTGCGGGTTTTAAATTAGGGTTATCTATGTTATTTTGAATATCGATTCCTGAATAATATTCTAAATCGCATACATCACATTTTAATAATATATTTTCTGAATGATATATGAGTTTACAATTTAAACATAATAGGTATTTTCCTTCGTCTAATATATATAGTTCTTCATTACATGTATGTATTGCTTTTGTTGTTTTGTTGCAATGAGGGATGAAATTTTTTGAGTGGAATTTTTCACAATTTTCAATTTTGTTTATTGAACGAAATAATTTGTTTACTTTTAAATATTCAGGTTCATAGAAATTTTCTTCGATTATTGATAAAATTTTGTTTATTGTTTCTTGGGAATAATTTATGTTTCTTGGTTGAAGAGTGATGATAATGTATTTTTCTAATGTTGGTAAAAATTCCTTTTTTTTTAGGTTCATTATTTTTGGAAAAAGATCGTAATATTCTTCTAAAGCTATGTTGAATAAGGTTATTTCGGGTTTTGTTAAATTTGATGTTATTTGTCGGATTTTTTTAGAATCAAAATGTTTTCTATCCATTTTTTTTAATTTAAAATATTTCTTTACATTTAATAATATTAAAATTAAATTAATTTTAAAAGATAATTTGTTTTTTGATTTTAAATAATATTTATAATAAATATATATAAATAAATAAAATTATATAAATACAAAAAAATTAATTATAATTTATTATTCATTAAATAATTTTACATAATTTTTAAAAATTTCTTGATTCAATTCATCATTTTGTTCTAAACAAAAATAAAATTCTTTTAATCTTCTAAATTCATCTAATTTTTCAATATTGTTATTAATATCAATTAAATTTAATTTATTAATTTTTTTATTATTTTTCATTTCATAATATTCAATATCTTTTTTATTAGCAAAAATAGCCAAACCTTCAATTAAATCATTTATCCAATGACTTAAAATTAATAATTTATTTTCTTTATAAAATTTTATTCCCAAACCTTCTTTTTTATTATTATTAAAAAACCCAAAAAATATTTCATCTTTTTCATAAAATTTTCCAAATCCTTTTAAAAAATTATCTTTCCAATTTCCAATACAAAATTTATTTTTTGACCATTTATAAATTCCTTTTCCATTAAATTTATCATTTTTAAAATTTCCTTCATAAAATTCATTATTATTATTATTATTAATATTAAAAAATAATTTTCCTTTTCCAAATTTTTTATTATTTATAAAATTTCCAACATATTTTGTATTATTATTATTATTTATTTCTGTTCCTTCGCCTTGAATAAAATCATTTAAAAATTCTCCAATGTAAATTATATTATTTTTATAATCTTTTAATATTCCTTTTCCATTTTTAAATCCATTTATAAAATTTCCTTTATAATTTAAATTAGGAAGATTTAAAATTCCTTTTCCATGAAATTTATCATTTTGAAATTCTCCTTCGTAATAATATTCGTTATTTTCTTTATTAAAATTATTATTATTATTAAAATTTCCTTTGTTTTTATCATCAGCATCGGCATCAGCACCGGGCATTTTATATTTTTTACTTTTTTTCTTTCTATACTTTCTATTTATATTATCTCCATGATGATTATTTTCATTTATTGGTTCATATTTTATATTTTGTGATCTTCTTAAATGAATACTTTCTCTTATTCTTTTTTTTTTCCCCTTTTTATTTAAATCATTATCAGTACTTTTTTTATCTTCATTCATAAATTTAACTTTTTTAGTACTTTTTTTTCTTATATATTGTTTATTTACATTGTCGTTTATTTCTTCTTCTTTTTCTTCTTCTTCCTCTTCATCATCCTCTTCTTCTTCATATTCTTCATCCTCCTCATATTCTTCCTCTTCATTATTTTCTTCTTCTTTATACGGATAACCACTATTATTATATTTATTATCTCTGTTGTTATTATTATTATTTTCAAAATTTGGTTTTTCTTTTTTTTTACGCATTTTTTCATTAAAACGAATTAATTCAGGTTTTTTTTCTCTTCTTTTATTAAATTTTTGGATTGCTTCTTTTATTCTTGGAGCCATAACTACTTTTTCATCACATTTATCAATTTTTCTTGGATTAGATTCAGTATTTTGTTCTAATCTTTGAATTAAAGCATTTAATTTTGCACTTACTTTTCCTACTACACTTATTTTATTATTTATCTTTTTTGGTGACATTATACCTTTTTTTACTTTCTTTTTATTTTTTCTAATTTTATTCGGGCTGATTTTTTCTAAATCAAATTTCTTCATATCAGCCTTCTTTTTTTTATCTCGAATTGATCCAATTCTTTTACGTGGACCTTTTTCTAATTCTTTGTCTAAAAAATTCATATCATAATTCATTGATTCTAATTTAATTAAATGTTCTATGTCCAATGATGATCTTCTTGGTCTCACTTTTGGCTGTTCTATTTTTCTGGGTGTAGAATATTCTTTCTTTTTCCTTTCATATACATTTTCTGTTTCAGTTTCAATTTGGATATTTTTCCTATCTAATGTTTCATTTTTATTAGTTTTCACAAAACTATTATC
>JAEEGK010026475.1_pt1 | contig 11802 bp, 10 predicted proteins | sample 8958771 | NCBI WGS metagenome assembly JAEEGK01 (sample SAMN16246547, study PRJNA631951) | gut metagenome | biome: gut microbiome; feature: rumen; material: SC-attached | host: Bos | place: Iran: Karaj | collected 2018-10 | reverse complement strand
AAGCGCGTCAAGGCCATCGTGGACGGCTCTCCCAAGCATGTCTACGTATGCACTCGCTGCCTGCGCAGCGGCAAGGTCACCCGCGCTGTGTAATGACACAATTACCCGAAAACAAGCCTGTCGTGTTATGCGACGGGCTTTTTTCGGGTCTATTTTCCCCGGCGCCGGGGCTTTCGGTTGACAAACAGCCTCGATTGCGTTACAATTACTTCCAGAATTTGAAGAATCTCGGCGTGTAAAAGGAGGGCCTGCCATGGATCTGTTCGAAAAATGCCGGAATTACACCCTGGCCAAGCAATATCGGGAGCTGGGGATCTATCCCTATTTCCACGCGCTGGAGTCTCGCCAGGATGTGGAAGTCATCATGGAGGGCAAACGGCGCATCATGTTGGGCTCCAACAACTACCTGGGCCTGACCACCGAGCCCTCGGTGGTGGAGGCGGGCATCCGCGCCTTCGAGCAGTACGGATCCGGCTGTTCCGGGTCGCGTTTCCTCAACGGCACCCTGCAGATGCATCTGGAGCTGGAGCGGGAGCTGGCCGCCTTCGTCCGCAAGGAGGGCGCGGTCACCTTCTCCACGGGCTTCCAGTCCAATCTGGGCATCATCAGCGCTCTGGTGGGCCGGGGCGACTACGTGATCTGCGACCGGGAGAACCACGCCAGCATTTACGACGGCTGCAAGCTCAGCTACGGCAAAATGCTGCGCTACAAGCACAACGACATGGAGGAGCTGGAAAAGATCCTCTCCCGCCTCCCCGACGAGGCCGGCCGCCTCATTGTCACGGACGGCGTCTTCTCCATGGGCGGCGATATCGCCAGGCTCCCGGAGATCTGCGCGCTGGCGGAGAAGTACGGCGCCCGGGTCATGGTGGACGACGCCCACGGTTTGGGCGTTATCGGCGAGGGCGGCCGCGGCACGGCCAGCTATTTCGGTCTGGAGGACAAGGTGGACGTGATCATGGGCACCTTCTCCAAGTCTCTGGCCAGCCTGGGCGGCTACATGGCCGCCTCCGAGGAGGTCTGCGACTTTGTCCGCCACAACTCCCGCCCCTTTATGTTCTCCGCGTCCATCCCGCCCTCCTCCTGCGCGGTGGCGCTGGCCGCCCTGCGCTTTCTGGAGGCCCACCCGGAGCGGCCCGCCCATCTGCTGGAGCTGGCCGCCTACGCCCGCAGCGGCTTCAAGGCCGCAGGGCTGCAGATCCGGGAATCGGACACGCCCATCGTGCCCATCTATACCTACGAGCCCGTCCGCACCCTGGAGAAGAACCGGGAGCTCTACGAGGCGGGCGTCTACGTCAACCCCGTCCTGCCCCCCGCCTGCGCCCCGGGCGAGTGCCTGCTGCGTACCAGCTACATGGCCACCCACACCAAGGCCCTCATCGACGAGGCGGTGGAAATCGCCGCGCGAGTGCTGCTGCGTGACTGAGTCCGCAGTTTCGTAATTCGCAGAAACAGCGCCCCGGAAGCCTGAAGCTTCCGGGGCGCTGTGTTTTCGTTTTGAAAAAGGGCGGAGGTCAGAACTTGCCGAGGGAGCCGGAATTCTTCTGGTTCGGCATGTATTCGTCCCGCTTGCCGGGGAGGATGGCGTTGAGCAGGATGCCCACGATGGAGGCGACGGCCAGGCCGGAGAGGGCAATGTTCATGTTGCCGATCATGAAGGAGATGGCGCCGGTGGCGGCATTGCCGTCGCTGACCGTGATCTTCGCGCCCAGGGCGCCGGAGAAGTTGATGCCCAGCGCCAGGCCCAGGATGACCGCCGCGACGATGACGTTCCGGGATTTCTGGAAGTCGGTGTGGTTCTCCACCATGTTGCGCACGCCCACCGCGGAGATCATGCCGTAGAGGATGATGGACACGCCGCCCACCGTGGCCGCGGGCATCGCGGAGATCAGGGCCGCGAACTTCGGGCAGAAGGAGAGGAGGACGGCGAAGTAGGCGGCGATGCGCACGACCTTGGGGTCGTAGACCTTGGTCAGCACCAGCACGCCGGTGTTTTCGCCGTAGGTAGTGTTGGCCGGCGCGCCGAAGAGGGCGGCGATGGCGGTGCCCACGCCGTCGCCGATGAGGGTGCGGTGCAGGCCCGGATCCTCGATCAGGTTCTTCTCAATCGTGCCGCTGATGGCGGAAATGTCGCCCACATGCTCCATCATGGTGGCAAAGGCAATGGGGACGATCATGATGATCGCGGAGACGAGCAGGCCGGTGTTGACCTGGCCGGAGAAGAGGCCGAAGACGGTGTTCTCTCCCTGGACGGGCAGGCCGACCCACTTGGCGGCGCCGACCGTCTGGGCCACGTTGGCGCGAACCGCGGGATCGAAGGCAACAGCCGCGAGATAGGACACAAGGACGCCCAGCAGGATCGGGACGATCTTGAGCATCCCCTTGCCCCAGATGTTGCAGACGATGACGACCGCGATGGCGCGCAGGGCGACGAGCCAGTTGGAGGAGCAGTTGTTGATGGCGGAGGGTGCCAGGATCAGACCGATGGCGATGATGATGGGGCCGGTGACCACGGGCGGGAAGAAGCGCATCACGTTCTTCGAGCCGACGATACGGCAGATGAGCGCGAGAACGAGATAGAGCAGGCCGGCGCAGGCAACGCCGACGCAGGCGTAGGGCAGGGCTTCCGCCTGGGCGAGGCCGTACTTTTCTCCCTCGGCGACAACCGCGGCATAGCCGCCCAGGAAGGCGAAGGAGGAGCCGAGGAAGACGGGGACCTTGCGCCCGGTGACCAGATGCATGAAGAGCGTGGCCAGACCGGCGAAGAGCAGCGTGGCGGACACGCTCAGTCCGGTCAGAATGGGGACGAGCACCGTCGCGCCGAACATGGCGAACAGATGCTGCAGGCCCAGTACCAGCATTTTCGGCGTGCCGAGCGTCCTGGCGTCGTAGATCGGCTGGTCGGCAGCGGTCTTCTTTTCTTTACCCATTGTGATTACCTCTCTTTTATCATATTTGTATTGCTCACGCGTTCACTCCGCCAGCATGTCCATCAGGAAGACGCCGGTCTCCCCGTCGAACTCCGGCAGGCGCACCTCCACCAGCTCCGTGCGGGAGGTGGGCAGATTCTTTCCCACATAGTCCGGCCGGATGGGCAGCTCCCGGTGGCCTCTGTCCACCAGCACGGCCAACTGGATGCTGCGGGGCCGGCCGCAGGAAAACACCGCCTCGATGGCGGCCCGGGCAGTGCGCCCGGTGTAGATCACGTCGTCCGTCAGCACCAGATCCCGATCCGTCACATCAAAGGGCAGCTCCGTCCGCCGCAGCTCCGGCATTTCGGCCAGACGGCTCAGATCGTCCCGATAAAAGGCAATGTCGATGCTCCCCACCGGCGGCTCCAGGCCCTCGATGCGGCGGATGTTTTCCGCTATGCGGCGGGCGATGGGGCCGCCCCTGCGGCGCACGCCCACCAGCACCAGGTTTTCCGCGCCCTTGTTGCGCTCCAGGATCTCGTGGGAAATGCGGGTAAGGGCCCGGTTCATTCCCGCCTCGTCCAGAATCTGCGCTTTCTGCTTCATGCCGATCCCCTCCGGGCACAAAAAATGCCCTGCCGTCTCCGGCAAGACACGCAAAGGCGCGGGCGCGCTCCCGCACGCCCTTCCGCTATGAGCGATTTTGCCGGTCTCTCTGTACCAGTGCTTAAAAATCTCTTGTTCAAGCTGCATTATACGGCAGGCGTGCGGAAATTGCAAGCGCGCGGGCGGAACTTTGTGGGCACAGCCGGAAAAGCGTCCGCGCTCCGGGGCATTTTTGGCCAGATGTACCAAAAGCCGGCGCCTCCCTTTTCCGGGCCTCTGTTTCAGATGCACTTCTTCTCCCTGTAGAAATATCGAAAAACAATATGTTTTTGTTGACAAACGATGTCACCGGTGCTATACTCGGTTTCACAAGGAGGGATGGACATGCAGAACTGGATCGACAGCAAGAGTATTCTGCTCTCCAAGATCGGCGTGCTGCTCTTTGCGGTGCTGCTGGCTGTGCTGGACATCGGCGGCTGGTGGATCGTGCAGTGGTTCGGCAATCTGCGGCATCTGCACTGGCAGCGCTGCATAGGGATCCTGGCGGCGCTGTACGCCTGCAGCGTTTTCGGCTGGGTCCTGCTCTGGGCCATGTGGAAGCTGTTGGGCAATCTGCAGCAGGGCCAGGTCTTCACCGAGGAAAACATCCGCCTGCTGGGGCGGGTGAGCCTGTGCTGCGGGGCGGCGGCGGTGATCTGCGCTGTGGGCTTCCTGTTCTACACGCCCTTCCTGATCCCCGTGGCAGCGGCCGCCTTTATGGCTCTGATCGTGCGCATCGTGCGCAACGTGTTCCGGACGGCGCTGGACATGAAGACCGAGCTGGACTATACCGTCTGAGGGCAGGCCTATGGAGATACGCGTCAATCTGGATGTGATGATGGCCCGCCGCAAAATCAGCAGCGCCGAGCTTGCCGAGCGGGTTGGCATCACCCCCGCGAACCTGTCCGTTCTGAAAACCGGGAAGGCCAAGGCTGTGCGCTTCACCACGCTGATGGCCCTCTGCCACGAGCTGGGCTGCCAACCCGGGGACATTCTGGAATTTATCGACGACTAAGAGGAGAATCGCATATGGAAGAAAACAAATTGCCGGAGGGCCTGGCGCCCGCCGGAGAACCTTCTGCGCCCTCGGAGAGCAAAAAATGCTCCCGCTGCGGGACGCCGTTTATGCCGGGCACCCGCTTCTGTTTCGAATGCGGCGCCCGTCTCGGGCAGACGGACGAGGCTCTGCCCGGCCCCGCGCCGGCCCGGCCGCCGGTGACCGCGCCTCCCCCGCGGAAGCCCTTCGAGGCCTCCTGGCGGGAGATCGTCGCCGCCGTCGCCACCTATGTGCTGGCCTGGTGGTATCTCTACCGGAGCGAGCTGTTTCTGTGCGGCGCCTTTTGCGAGGATGGAGTTTCTTGGCTGAGCGTGTCTCCGCTGAGGGTTCGGATCTGGACCCTTGTCTTCGTGCTGGGCTTTGTGGCCCTGGCGGAGCTGATCCATTGGCGGACGAAGCGTCCCGGGGAAAGCTGGATCTGGCTGGGATGCATGGCGGTCATCACCGCGGGGATGCTTCTGGGCCGGAACCGGGTCTGGGAGGACTATCCTTCCTTCTTCCTGCACCTGGCCGCGGTCTATTGGCTGCTCTGCCGCAGCGGTCGGCTCGCGGAGGGCGTCAGCGGCCACCTGCTGCCGGTGGACGGCCTGCGCGCCTTTATCATCTTTCCCTTCAAGCACTTCTATCTGCGCATCAAGACCTTGTTCTGGTCCGCCTCCCGGCTCTTCCGGAACCGCCGGAAGCCCAAGGCGGCCACGCTGCTCTGGTCGGGGCTGGCGCTGCTGGCCGCGGCGCTGCTCTTCGTCATCGCGACGAGCCTGCTGATGGACGCGGACAGGGGTTTTTCCAGGCTGCTGTCCGGGATCGGGAAATGGTTCCGCATCGACTGGAACGGCGAACTGTTTACGAAGTTCCTGCTGAGCCTGCCCGTTGGCCAGTATCTCTTCGGCCTCCTTGCCGGCACCGGGCGGGAGGACCCGGAGCGCCTGCGGGAGCGGGCCGGGGGCTTCTGCCGCTGGCTGGAGCGGCTGCGCCGGGTGCCGAATCCGGTGTGGACGGCGCTGACCGGGGCCTTCTGCCTGCTGTATCTGGTCTTCTTCGCGGTGCAGAGCCGCTACCTCTTCGGCGCCTTCACCCGCAGCCTGCCGGAGGGCTTCATCGTCTCCCGCTACGCGCGGGAGGGCTTCTTTGAGCTGTGCAAGGTGATGGCGGTGAACTTCGTCCTGCTCTGGCTGGTGACGAGGGTGAGCAGGGTTCCCGTGCGGGAGAATCGACCCACCCTGATCCTCTGTCTCGTCCTGCTGATGGAGAGCATGCTTTTCGCGGTGGTGGCCTTCTCGAAGCTGGCGCTGTATATCGACTGCTTCGGCTTCACGCCGCTGCGGCTCCAGTCCAGTTGGCTGGTCTGCGTGCTCTTTGCCGGCTGCCTTGCCGCGGGCTGGACCCTGCTTACCGGGAAAAAGAGCTTCCGCGTCTGGCTGGTCTTCTCCGCCGTCAGCCTGAGCCTGCTGTGCCTGTACTGAAACAGGCGCGCTTCTCATCAGACCGTCCTTTCGGGGGCGGTCTTTTCTTGACATTTTTCCCCTGTACCCTATAATGGAGAAAAAGCTTTCAGAGCGGAAGCGCGCCGAAAGCGCCAGTTAGGAGGAGCAAGATGGCACTTGATACCGATCGCAGCCTGCAGACCCAGGTGATCTATTCCATTTACGTCCGCGCCCACAGCCCCGAGGGGACCTTCCGGGCCGTGATCCCCGACCTGGACCGGATCCGGGCCCTGGGGACGGACATCATCTGGTTCATGCCCATCCACCCCATCGGGGAGGAGGGCAAAAAGGGCAGTCTGGGCTGCCCTTACGCCAACCGGGATTACCGCAGCGTGAACCCCGCCTACGGGACCATGGCGGATTTCCGGGAGCTGGTGGACGAGATCCACAAGAGGGGCATGAAGGTGCTGATCGACGTGGTATACAATCACACCTCCCCGGACGCCGAGCTGTTCCGGCTGCACCCGGAGTTCTATTACCGAAACGCGGAGGGGAAGCCCGGCAACAAGTTCGGGGACTGGGCGGACGTGATCGACCTGGACTACCGGGTGCGCGCCCTCTGGGACTATCAGATCGAGTCCCTGCGCTTCTGGGCGGGGATCGTGGACGGCTTCCGCTGCGACGTGGCCACCCTGGTGCCGCTGGATTTCTGGAAAGCTGCCCGGGCCGCGGTGGCGGAGGTCAATCCGGACTGCATATGGCTGGCCGAGACGGTGCACCGCAGCTTCGGCGCGCTGGCGCGGCGGCTCGGCTTCGGCGCCATGCGCGACACCGAGGCTTACGAGGCCTTCGACATCGAGTACGACTACGACGTGCGGGAGGTCTTCGACAAGGTGCTGCGGAAAACGGCGCCCCTGTCCCAGTGGATCGACCTGCTGGAGTACCAGGAGGCCGTTTACCCCGCCAACTACAACAAGCTGCGCTGCCTGGAGAACCACGACCAGCCCCGCATCGCCTCGGTGATCCCCGGGGCGGGAGAGCTGGAAAACTACACGGCCCTGCTCTACTTCCTGAAGGGCGCCACCCTGCTTTACGCAGGGCAGGAGTTTGCGGACGCCCACCTGCCCAGCCTTTTCGAGCGGGAGCCCATTGTCCGGGACACCGGGCGGGATCTGAGCCCGCTGCTGCGCCGTCTGGCGGAGATCAAAAAGACCTGCTTCTCCCCGGAGGACGCCTTCTGGGGTCAGGGGGACGACGAGCGGCGCATCGCCGTGCTGCGCCGCGGGCGCTGGGCCGGCGTCTTCTCCCTGGATGCCCGCCCTGGCCGCGTCCGTCTGGAGCCGCGGCTCGCCGTCCCCGACGGGGACTATGCGGATCTCCTGGGCGGAGGATCTGTGACCGTGCGGGAGGGGACGCTGCTCTGCACCGGCCGCCCCGCGATCTTTCGCGTCTCATAAGGCGAAAGGCCGCGCTTTGCCTTTTCCCCCCCCTCCGCCGTCGGCAATCCGCAGTTTTCAGGCAGGATGATCCGCCGCGTGCGACGAGAAGGCATTTCTTCGGAATACTGCAACAGCCCTTCGCTGCAGGAAAGCAGCGAAGGGCTGTTTGAAGTTGTTCTCCGGGAAAGCCGAGCCCGGCTCCCGCTTATCGGCTCCCATGCGCGGGGCATCTTCCCGCCGCGGAAAACGCCTCGGGGTTCGGCGTCTCTCCGAAGCGCAGAATCACCAGATGCTGATGCGCTTGTCGGGCGCGATGTACATGTGATCGCTCTCGGTGCCGCCGAAGGCCTCGTACCACTCGGCAAAGTTCCGGGGCATCATGTTGGCCCGGAGAACCGCCGGGGAATGGACGTCGACGGAGAGCAGGAGCTGGATGTATTCCTCCTTGGCCTTCTGGCACCAGACCCGCGCCCAGTTCATGAAATAGGCTCGGAAGTCCGCCTCGGGCAGCGTGTGCATGATCTCCAGGGTCACGCCCATGCCGCCGTTGTCGGCGATGTTCTCGCTGACGGTGAGCTCGCCGCTGACCTTGCCGCCGTGGAACTCGATGCCGTCAAACTGCTCGATCATGCCCTTGGTCTGCTCCCGGAAGGCCGCGAAGTCTTCCTCCGTCCACCAGTTTTTCAGATTGCCGTGCTCATCGAAGTTGGCGCCGTTGTTGTCGAAGGCGTGGCTGATCTCGTGGCCGATGACCGCGCCGATGCCGCCCAGATTCTCGCTGACGCTCTGGCTCAGCGCATAAAAGGGCTTCTGGAGGATAGCGGCCGGGAAGGTGATGTCGTTGGCGCTGGGGTTGTAGCAGGCGTTGACCATGTGGCCGGGCATCAGCCATTCGGTGCGATCCACGGGCTTGAGGAGCTTGTCCAGCATGTCCCTGGCGCGGACGGCGGTGAGCCGCATCATGATCGGCAGCAGGGACTCGGTCTCGTCAAAGACCAGCTTGCTCCAGATGGGCTTGACCTCGTCGGGATAGCCCATCTTGATCTCGATGGTGGAGAGCTTCTTGATGGCCTGCTCCTTGGTGGCGGGGGCCAGGAAGCCGTTTTTCGCCATGCGGAGCTTGTAGGTCTCGATGATCTTCTTGAGCATGTCCACCACGTCCTTCTTGGCCTCCTCGCCGAAGTAGGCGCGGCCGTAGTAGACGCCGATGGGCTCGGAATACATGTCGGAGGCGGCGCGGTAGGCCTGCTTCTCCAGGCTGGGATCGGCGGCGACGCCGGTCAGCGCCCGGGAATAGGTCTTCCCCAGGGCGGCCAGCTCCTCGGAGAGGTAGGGCGTGGCCCGCAGCAGCGCCTTCACATAGGCCCAGTGGACGTAGAGCGGCAGATTCTCCTCCGTGAAGTAGCCGTTCATCTCCTTGACGGCCCGGGGCTCGTATACGATCAGGGTCTCGGGGGCTTGATCGCCGTACAGCTCCCGCAGCACTCTCCTGATGTCAAAGGGCGCGGCGAAGCCGGCCACCTCCTCCGCGGGCATGGGATTGTGGCACTTGTAATACTCCGACCACTCCAGCTGGCTCTTGACCTTTTTGGCGAGCAGCGCGTCATAGGCCAGGGCGTCGGCCAGGTACTGCTTCCGCTCCTCCTCGGCGAGGGGCGTGAAGGCCAGCACCTTGGCGGCCATGTCCGCGTACAGAGCGAGAAGCTGCTTGCCCGCGGGGTTGTCCTCGGCATAATAGGTGGTGTCCGGCAGGATGATCTCGGGCCCGACGACGATAAAGGAGTTCTTCTCGGCGTTCTCCATGTCGGCCTCCACGCCCAGGCGCAGCGGCAGATCGACGCCCAGAAGCAGCAGCTCCGCCGCCTGGGCGTTCAGCTCCTCCACGGTTTTGATGGCGCGGATCCGTTCCAGCAGGGGCAGCGCGGGGGCGACGCCCTCCCGGTTCCGCCGCTCGACGTCCAGCACCTTTTTGTACAGGGCGACGGCATACTTCATCTCGGGGATATCGGAGCTCTTCGCGCCCTCCGCGAAGGCCCGGAAATCGGCCATCATGGTCTTTTCCACGTCCTGGGCCAGGCTGGAAAAGCCGCCGGTGGTGGGCCGGTCGTCGGGGATCACGGCGGTTTTGAGCCACTCCCCGTTGACGGCCTCATAGAGATCGTCCTGGATTCTGACAGTCGTTTCGCTCATGGTTTTCTTCCTTTCTTATTGTCTGTATCAATACAGTTCCTGTGTTTCCGTTTTTCGAGGCGCTCAACAAAAGTATTGTATCACAAACGCGGCGCCGATTCAACGCTTTCCTGCCCCGCTCCCGGGACCGGAGCATGATCTCACACCGGATCCGATCATTTCTGGGAGACGGTGAACAGGGAATAGAAGTAGCCCTTCTGCTCCATCAGGTCTCCGAAGGTCCCCTGCTCCGAAACCTCGCCGTTTTTCAGGGCGAAGAGGCCGGTGCAGCGCCGGAGGATGTTCTCATCCAGGTCGTGGGTGACGATGACGCGGGTGTAGCCGTCCAGCTTCAGGATGGCGTCCAGCACCTCGAAGGAGGTCTCCGCGTCCAGAGACGCCGTGGCCTCGTCCACAAACAGCACCGGCGTTTTCCGCAGCAGCGCCCGGGCGATGGAGATCCGCTGGCGCTCGCCGCCGGAGAGGCCGGCGCCGTTTTCGCCGCAGAGATAGTCCGCGCCTTTTTCGTCGATGAGCTTGCTAAGCCCGGACAGCCGCACGGCCCGGTCGATCTCCTCCTCCGGGAATTGGGAGAACATGGTGATGTTGTCCCGGATCGTGCTGTTGAAAACGAATACGTTCTGCTGGATGATGGACACCAGGTCATAGAGCGAATCGGTGGAGACGGTTTTGAGCTCCTTCCCGTCGTAGCGGATCTGGCCCTCATAGTTTTTGGAGGACGCCATCAGCAGATTGAGCAGGGTGGACTTGCCGCTGCCGGAGCCGCCAACCAGCGCGTAGCAGCCGCCGGCGCGCAGCTCCATGTCCACGTCGGACAGCACCGGCTTTCCTTCCTCATAGGCAAAGGCAAGATCCCTGACCGAGATCCCCTCGCTGAGCCGGGGCGGGATCTGCTCGCCCTCGTCGGGAACGTTCTTGTTCACGGCCTGCGCCAGCTTATCAATCAGCCCGAAGGCGGACATCATGCCGGCGAAAAACGTCGGGAACGCCTGGATGGGTCCCAGCACGTAGTTCAGCAGCTGAACGAACACAATGGCGGTACCTGCCGTGATGCCCTTGCCGGAGAGCGCCATCGCGGCGGCCACAAAGAACACGCCGAACTGCAGGATCGCGCCGGCAACGCCGGAGGAATAGGCTACCAGCACGTTCACCTTCGTGCGCATTTTCGCGGCTTCCGCCACATCAGCGTTGCCGGCCTCATGCAAGCTGGCAATGCTTTTCTCCGCCTTGAAGCTCTTGATCACAGAGAAGCCCGTGAGCGCGTCCTTCAGCATGCCGGTGTAGCGCTCCTTCTGATCGGAAACAGCCTTCTCTGCCTTTGCCGCCTTGTTTCCCAGAACCACGGAGACGATGATGGGCAGCAGGGAGAAGCCGATGGCGATCAGGGTCAGCAGCGGGCTGCACCAGAGCATGAGGCCCAGCGCGCCGACAAAGGCGATGCCCACCTGTATCGTGCTCTGCAGCTTCCCGATAAAGTCCGTTTCGATGGTGTTCACGTCATTGGAGAGGGCGGAGATATAGAGCGAGCTGTTCTCGCCGGAGAAGGCCTGGATGCCTTTCTCCATAAGCCTGTCAAAAACATATTCCCGATACTGCTTCATGGCCTTTGCGCGGAACTCGGAGAGGAAGGACCTGTCCAGGATCCATCCCAGTCCAAACAGCGCAAACGCGCCTCCCGTAATGATCAGAAGCGTCTCGAAGCGGTAGGGGCATTCTCCGGAGATCAGATCGGCGACTTCTTTGATGAGCCATGAGATCACCAGCTCCGCCGCAGCGCCCAGCAGGGCGGCGAGAACGGTCATTGCCAGATTGAATTTGTTGTTCCGGAACAGTTCTTTGATGAACGGGCGGCGCAGCGCCTTGATTTCTTTCTTGGTCATGATGCTTTGTCTCCTCTTTTCCCGCGTCGCTTCAGTATACCAGGACAAAGTACAGAACGTAGGCCCAGCTGAGCAGTCCGTGGAAGATGGCCCAGCCTACGGAATGCCAGGTCGTATAGCTGATGACCATGGCCAGGGCGCTGCCAAAGGTAATGCCGGATTTCACGGTTTTTTTCACAACCGTAACCTTTTCGTTTTCCATGTGCGATTCTCCTTATCTCCTCTGTTGGGATCCGGGCGGCTGCCTGCGGCGCC
>JAEEGK010026474.1_pt1 | contig 11802 bp, 10 predicted proteins | sample 8958771 | NCBI WGS metagenome assembly JAEEGK01 (sample SAMN16246547, study PRJNA631951) | gut metagenome | biome: gut microbiome; feature: rumen; material: SC-attached | host: Bos | place: Iran: Karaj | collected 2018-10 | reverse complement strand
AAATCTGCAAATTTCTTCGTTTTTTTTCAAAAATCCAGCCTTTTTTATTTTTTTGCTAATTATGCACTATTTTATGCTCTGGTAAACTGCCCTTCCCTTAAGGCTTACCAGGCCATCTTCCAGAGTGATTTTACCAAGAATCTTTACAGCACGTCCACCGTCAACAGCCGGTGCCGCATCAAAATGAACTCTTACAGTTCCTTCGTATTTTGCAAGAGTATCATCACCTACAAGAAGATCGCAGACATAAGTTCCGTCTTCATAAGTTACGGCATTAGAAATTTTTCCACCCCAGTTTACCCAGCAGTCCAGATAGAGGGCCGGATTTGCCGCAACATCAGTCAATGAAGGAACATCTGTTATTGTATCAAAATCAGGAATTTCAAAATAGCCCATAAGCAGCCGCGCCTTTTTCTTTACAGAAACAGAGGCATCGGAATTCAAAATCATATTAACATCTACCTGTGCGGCATTGTCGCGGTGGGCCTGAAAATGCTTTAACGCATCGTTATAACGGCGGTTGATTTCTTTATTTGAAAGTACAAAGGCATAAGACTGAGTTGAAAGGTCTTTTTCCTTTGCATCTGATTTTTCTTCTGAGGAAAGCTCAAGCTTAGAAAGATCTGCACGAGGACCATTATACTGCTGGCCTCTGGGGAAGAAAATAAAGGCAAAAAGACAGCCAAGCAGAAAGGCTGTACCCGCAATTGCTACAAGGGCAATTCTGTCCGGGTTAGACCCCAGCGGCGGATAAAACTGTTCAATTTTACCGGTATCTACCCAGCGGCAGATGGTGTCGTAATTTCCGTTTACACGAATAAATTCCATGGCAGCATCTGCGGTTTTATTCTGCGGATCGTTATCCTTAATTTCAAGATAATACTGAAGGGCACGGGCAGTATCGCCGCGGCGCAGGAAAATTGCCGCCTGTCCTAAAAGCAGTCTGGTATCTGTAAGTGAGATTCTTCTGGCCATCTGAAAATAAGATGAGGATGCACCAATATCACCTACATAAAGACATGCGATTCCCAGAGTAATGTAATACTCCAGATTTTCATCATAAATATCTTTTTTTGCCTCAAGCCGTTTGATTGCAGTAGCAAAACGGCGCCTTCTCATATCAAGCCAGGCAAGGCTAAGTGCATCCTTTGCCATAAAAAACTACTGCCTCAGATAAGTTAGAATAGCGTCCAGCTCAGCATTCAGTCTTAAAAGCTCCTGACGGTTGAGCGAAGGAGAATCTTCTTCAAGAGCCGCAATGCGGTCCAGTAACGCCTGTATATATTCCGGAGTCAGCTGCTCCTTAGACATATTCTGTATATAGAAATCTACGCTTGGTATTTCTGCCGGGCTTTCAACAGCTTCAGAAACTGTTACAGGCTGGCTGCTTATAACCGGTTCAGACACTGCCGGGAATTCAGTTACCTCTGCAGGCACTGCCTCCTCTACCTCTGGAGAAGAGAATGGAGTTATAATTTCAAGACCGCTTGCAGACTTTCCGCTGTTTTCAGTTTCTGCCTTTGCAGCGTCTTCACTGTAAATATATTTTTCACCGGTAGCAGGAGTTCCGTCGCCGGAAAGCGCAATGTAGAATACAATTTTACCGGATTCTGAAGGAGCCAGCTTCATGGCCTTCCAGATTGAACAAACCGCAGAGTTATTATAAGAAAGAACAGTATCGAAAACTCTGTAATTAAGCATATCAGGTTCCCAGCTGTTCTTTTCCAGGGTTGCATAATTTGCAAGGGCAACAATTTCAGGAACAGTACAATCAGCACCGCTAAAGAAAAGCTGCATTGCGGCATTTGTGTTTTTAGACACAAACCACTTCTGATTCTGCAGGGTTCTGTAAAGCACTTCGCTTTTTACAGGAATATCTTCCCAGGTGTAAAAATGGAAGGCAGCGGCCTCTCCAAGCACTGTATCGAACAGGGCTTTAAAGGCAAAATCATCATTGCGGTCGCTGAGATTTTTTACAGTCACAGTAGCCTTAATCATGTCTGTGTCCTTTTTCTTCTGAGAAGCCATGCATGAAAAATAAACGCTTACCTGTGCAACCGAAGGAATCTCGTAGGTAATAACCGCGCCGTCCGAAGTCTGTCTTGCAGAAGAACGAACTGCACTATCGGTTATAAGATTATAGGTTTTCTTTGAGTTCTTAAGGAAAAAAGCGTTTGTAACATATTCATTTGCCGTAGACAAAACCGGAACAGGCTTATCCTTATCGTTGAGAACGGCAATTGTATAAGAGCCTATGCCAGATTTGATTTTAATCTGAACCTTGCCAAAACGCTCTGTTAAATTCTTTTTAGAAGATTTTATCCAGCCGGTATAGTCCTTGGAATCCTTAGCAGTTTCTGTATTTTTAGCCGCAGCGGCGCCAGCAGCAGCGTCGGCACCTTCTGTAAGGCCTGCGGCAAGGGCAGCTTCAGCAGCGGCCTCCTGACCGGCAGCCTGCTCTTCTGCGGGTGCTTCAACAGCAGTTTTTGCCTTTGACTTTGCCTTTTTCTTAGATGCTTTTTTTTCGGCTTTGGTAGATTTACACGAAGCGGCAGCTAAAACCATACAGATTATTGCCGCAGAATAAACTAGCTTTTTCATCGTCCCTCCGATCCGGAAGAAGAATTCTTCTCATCAAGCATTTTCTGAGCTTCAAGGGCCTTTTCCTTAAGAAGCTTTAACTGATATTTTCTTTCATCAAAGGGCTCAGCTGCCGGAACATCCTTTTCGCCAGCCTCTTTCAATTCCTGAATTATACGGTCAGATTCCTGCTGATTGTTTTTAAGAGCCGCAATCTGCTGCTCCAGCTCGGCAATCTGCTTTTCCAGAGTTTCATTTCTGGCCTGAGCAGCCGCAAGCTTCTGTCTTGTAGAATCCATAGCCTCAGAATTATAAAGACGCAGCTGGCGTTCATACTCTTCTTTTGCAGAAAGATACTCTTCACCGGTCTGCTTTAAGAGATAAAGCAGCTTTTCTTCACGGCCGCGCTGCAAAATTGTTTCAAGTCTGTACTGAGCGGCAGGTGTTTTTGCAGATTCAGGATATTCAGTTACAATACGCTCGTAAACTGCCCCCGCTTCATCATATTTATAACCGGCAAAAAGCGATTCACCAATATAAAAGAGTGCAAAGGAATACAATTCATCCTCAGGATAAAGATGGCAGTAGTCACTCAGCACTACAATAGATTTTTCATATTCACCAAGCTGATAAAGAAGCTTACCCTTCTGATAGTAAACCCTTGCGTAATACATAGAATCAGAAAAGTTTTCCAGGAAGAAATTGCAGTCGTCCAGGGCATTTTTATTATCCCCGTCATAAACCTCTGCCATAATCAGCATAAAGTATGTATCCGGATTAAGGTTTTCCTTATATGAGACTGCTTTTTTCAGCATGAATTTTGCATCAGACCAGTCGCCTCTGGAATAAGACTTGCAGGCTTCTACAAAAGCAGAAGAAGCAGATTCTGAGGCAGAAACGTACATAAAAACAGATGTAAAAATTACCGCAGCGGCAGTAATTCTCTTAAAAGCTTTTAACAATCTTCTCAACTCCATTTTAGGCTTCCGTTGAAAAAACAGGAACCTGAAACAACAATATCTGTACCGGCATCTATAACCGAGCTCAAAGTCTCGTTATTTATACCGCCGTCTACAGAAATCTTATAGTTTAATGAATGTTCTTCCCTGTATTTCTTAAGTTCTGCAACCTTTTCAACACAGGAAGGAATAATTTTCTGTCCGCCCCAGCCGGGATTAACAGTCATCACTAATATAATATCGGCAGAAGGTAGGATTTCCGACAGTAGTGACACCGGAGTTCCCGGACAAACAGCGACTCCGGCTTTTTTACCGGCTTCATGAATCATCTGGATTATGCGGTGAACATGATTTGTTGCCTCAAAGTGAAAGGTAATCCAGTCTGCACCGGCATTTACAAAAGATTCTATGTGAAGTTCCGGTTTTTCAATCATAAGATGAACATCGAAAGGAAGCTTTGTGAGCTTTCTGATTGAGCGGATTACGGGCTCACCGTAAGTGATTTCGGGTACAAAGGAACCGTCCATTACATCGATATGTACTGCCCCACCCTGATTGTTTTCTATTTTTTTAATCTCACTTCCCAGGTTTGAAAAATCAGCTGAAAGAAGTGATGGCGCAAGAATTTGAGTTTTCATTTGGACATTATTTTAACAAAAAAATGCAGAATTTACAATAATATAGTTTAAAAATTGAAATTCCTAAAAAATCTGATGTGCTTCCGCTGCGATAACACCCAATCTGCGGGCGCCAGGCAGTGGAACATAGACTCGCTTCAGCTTCGCTTCCGCTCGCCCCTGGCGATGCAGATTGGGTATTCTCTCCGCTCGCGCACATCAGATTTTTTAATTTTACGCGTATTTATTTTAATACCACCGTTTCCGTTTTAAAATAATCTCCAGATAAAAAATCATGAAAAATTTTACTTGACATAATATGACTTTCGCTTTATAAATATTGCTCCACTTTTAACAAATTCTCATATTTTTTATTGATTAAAAATCTTTTCTTGTATAAAATAGAATTTAGACACTATGGACATTCAGACAGAAGCTGAACTTAAGGTTGCCCTGGGCTTACTCAAGCAGGGAAATCCTTTAGAGGCGCAGAAAATCATAAGTTCTCTCTTCGAGCATGACCTGGAAAGCAGGGAACTGATGTACACTAACAAGTGCGGCATCTTCTGGATTGATTCCATAAACCGTCTTAAGAGTATTGAAGATCCGTTCGAGCGCAGTGCGAATATTCTTCTGGAATGGAAAAACTTCCAGTCTTATATTTCACGCGAAAGCACTCCTTATGAGCCTGCCCTCTTTGCAGTTCAGCAGGGGTTCTTTAAGAACGCTTTGGAAGAATACAAAAAAATGCTGGATGAAAAGGACCCTCTCCAGAAAGCAGAAATCTACAAGAATACGGGCATCTGCTACAAGAAGCTTGGAGATTTTGAAAACGCGAGGGCTTTTCTTACAGAAGCAAACAAAATATACCCGAATCTTTCTTCGGTGCTTGCCGAGCTGGCAGACTGCTACTCCCTTTGCGGCGAAGACAAGTTTGGAAAGGTACTGTACCGCGAAGCATTTTTTGCAGACCCGGACAGCATCGACCTGGATTTTCTTGATTCAGAGCTCATAAAATGTCTTATCGAAAAGACAAAGAGCAAAGGCTATTCAGGAAAGCCGCTTCTCTACTGGATCCCGGTTTACGGAGTTCTTGGAGGAGTATTCAACATTAAGAGAGAGCTGACTTCTCAGGAAGTTGCCAGACTTAAGAAAGACATTTACGCAATGGAAAATGAAATTAAGGATCCATCGTGCAACAGCGAAATCCTTATTCCGCGTATGCTCAATTGTTATTTCTGGCTTATGGATCATTACGACTTGGCAAATGAAAATCAGGCCAAGATTAATGAAGTGTTACTACGAATAAAACTTCTGGATTCCGCTGTGTACGAAATGTACATTAAATAACACAGCCCCAGATAAGGAGATTACAATGGCAGAATTAATGCAGTCAATTCAGGACATGCTCAAGGAAGAGACTTGGACACGCGCAACCATCAGCAACTACACACAGAACAATCTTAAAGAACTTGCTGACCTTGTAGAAAAGGCAAAAAGCGAAGGTATTATTAAAGAAGTTCATGAAGTATGTCAGGAGCATCTCTCTCACTCAAAAGACAGTATCATTGCTCTTTATATCTGTGGTATTCTTGACCTTCAGAATGGTTCTCTTGATAACTCTGCCCTTGTAACACTTGTAGACATCTTCCAGAAAAACCATAAAGAAAATATCGTTACTTACCTCTGCGAAAGCATTCTTGCAGATGATGAGAACAATAAATTTGCCCTCCGCACTCTTGCAGACAGTTACCTTGCAGAAGGAAACGAAAAGGTTTGGGAACTTTACGAAAAAATCGTACGCATAGACTTTGAAGAAGCAGACCTTGCAAAGCTCCTCGCAGAGCACTATGAAAATGCCGGAGATACAGACAACGCAATCAGCTACTACAAGAAGGCAATTCTCCGCTACATCAACGCTAATAACAGCAATGCCTGCAAGGAAGTTTGGACAAAGCTCGTTCAGCTTATGCCGGAAGAATTCGACTTCTTCCAGAACCTCCGCCGCAAGATTTCTAAGCAGATGGGTGACCAGAAAACAACTACCCTCATGCAGGAACTCTACGACTATTACAAAGACAACAAGAAATGGGATATTGCAATCATCATTCTTAAACAGAATCTTGAAATTGATCCTAAAGATACATGGGCTAGAAAAGAAATTACTGACTGTTTCCGCGGAAAGTATGCTGCTCACAGCCACCTCGAAGATTACATCCGTTCTTCAAACCTTTCTGCAAGCTACAGAAACGTATTCGAAGCCATCAACGACTTTGAAAAGCACATTGCTTTTGACAAGGGCGGATTTGTATTCCACAGAAACTGGGGCGTAGGTATTATCAAGAGCCTTGATAACGACACTCTTACAATCAACTTTGGTAAGGCTGCAGGAATCCACGAAATTAAGCTTTCTATGGCAGTTACAGCCCTCAAACCACTTGCAAAAGATCATATCTGGGTACTTAAGGCCCTCAACTATGTAAAAGAGAACGGCAACAAGGTTCCTCTTGCTGAAAAAATCAAGAAAGATAAGGAATGGGCTCTTAAAACAATCATCAAGAGTTACGACAACAACTGTGACCTTAAGACAATCAAGAACGAACTTGTTCGCACTGTTACAGAAAAAGACGGAAAAACAAAGAAAGAATACGGTATTCTTACATCTGGCGAATGGACTTCTTGGAATGCAGCTGCAAAGAAGATTCTTGAAACAAATCCTGTATTCGGTGTAAATCCTAACGACATCAATATGTACACTGTTCGTGAAGGAAACATCACTCCAGTTGAAAAGCTTGCAAACGAGTTTAAGGCTCAGAAGGCATTCTTTGCCCGCGTAGACATCTTTATGAAGTTCTTCAACGACGAAGAAATGGACCGCACAAACGACTACTTCGCAGAAATGTACTCATACTTCACAGGCTTCCTCAAGAACATTTCTAAAGTTACAGAACAGGTTATTGCTTCTTACCTCGTAGCACGCTATGTAAGTGCTCAGGATTCACGCTTCCTCTACCCTGTAAAAGAAACTTTTGCAGAAATCTATGGTCGTATTGAAGATCCTCGTGAACTTTTCAAGGAACTCAAGGATTCTAAGAATACTCACCTTAAGGCAGACTTCCTTGAATGCATCAAAATGCTTCCAGACTGGAACGCTCAGTACATCCGCCTCTTCCCTACTGTACTCGACATGAAGCTTATCAACGAGCTCATCAATGCCGGATTTACAGCAGATGTTCAGAAGCTTGCTAAAACAAGTTTTGAAGCATTTAAGGATTACCGCGAAACAGTTCTCTTCTTCTTTGAGAAGTGCCAGGATCTTGAATGGTTCAAGTCTGCAGGTATTGCATACGAAAAGCAGTTGATTACTCTCATCAATGTAATTGAACTTACATTCCGCGAAATCAACAACCACGTAAATACTACAGAAAACAAGAAGATCAACAAGAAAGCAACTGAGCTTCTGTTTGATAATGACACAATCTTCACTTACATGTTCTCTAATGGAGAAGATACAGTTAAGAAGATGTACACTCTCATTGATGATATTGCAGACATTGATCCATCTTACAAATCAACTGCCCGCAACAAGATTCTTGAGAAGTATCCAGACTTCAAGTTCCGTGTATCTGAAGAAAAACTTACACAGCCTAAGGGTATGATTGTAACTTCTAAGAAGCTTGCAGAAAAGAAAGCAGAAATCGACGACATCAAGAATGTTCAGCTTGAAAAGAACAAGGTTGAACTTGCAGATGCTAAGGCTAAGGGAGACCTTAAAGAAAATGCTGAATATCAGGCTGCTAAGGAAACAAAACACCAGCTTGAACTCAGACTTTCTAAGCTTCAGGAAGAACTTAACCGCGCCGTTATCTTTGACCCTACAACAAGCACAACTGCAATTGTTTCTTTCGCTACAGAAGTTACATTGCATAACAACATCGAAAACAAAGATGAAGTTTATACAATTCTTGGACCATGGGAATCAGATCCAGAGAACAACATCATTTCTTACATGTCACCATTTGGAAATGCTATTCTCGACAAGAAGGTTGGAGACACAGCTAAGTTCGTAATCAACGAACATAACTATGACTTCACAATTAAAGCAATCAACAAGGCTAAGAATTTCTAATATAACGCCCGCATACAGCGGGCTTTTTTTAAGAGGTGTTTTCAATTGGATAACCTTACTGCAAGAATTATTGAATTATCGTCAGGTGTTTATGTAATTCCAGCGACAACAAATGTAGGTGTAATCACAAATGAAGGCAACTCTGGTATTGAAGTTTATCTTGTAGATTCCGGCTGTACAGAAATTGACGGAGAATACGTCTTTGATGTTCTCAAGGCATTTTTTGAACAGCTCGGACAGACTTTTACTTTAAAAGCAATTATCACCACACATGGGCACGCTGATCACTGCGGTGCCCATATTTTTTTACGTGAACAGACAGGCTGTCAGGTTTGGGCTGCAAAGCATGAACAGGGAGCTATGGAAACTCCAATTATTCAAAGCTCTGTTCTCTGGGGCGGCTTTCCTCCTCATGAATTGAGAACTCTGTTCTTTATGCCCGCTTCTACAAAAGTAGAACATTTTATTTCAAAAGATGATGTTATTGAATTATCAGGTGGCCGTAAACTTTCGTTCATTGAATTAAAAGGCCACAGCTACGAAGCTTTAGGAGCCATCATAACAACAAAAAATGGTCACAAGATAATTTTCCCAGGTGATAATATTTTCCCTCGAAATGAAATAATGAATCACTGGATTCCTCTTATTATGAATCCTGTTGAATATATGGATTCTCTGGACCAGCTTTGTGCACTTGAAAATGTTGAATGGTGCATTCCAAGTCATGGAGATTTCTTAAAACGCAATATAAATGAAGCTGCAGAGCTTAATAAAATTGCAATTATTTCTACACGAACCTGTATTCTTGATTCTTTAAAATCTAAAAAACGACTTACTGTAGAAGAGATTGTAAAATATGTTGCAGATAAAAATGATATGCAGCTTTCGCTGAGTCAGTATATGCTCGTGCATTCTACAATAAAATCATATATTGCAGTTATGCACGACGCACGTGAAATCAGAATGGAAGTAGATAACAACAAGTTGTATTTCTACTTACCGTGACAGTCGGCAAGCACAGCTTGCCTCTGAGCCATTCTTTCGAGAATCCTAAATTGGCCCGCTGTCGCAGCCCATTTTTTAACGGATTTTCGATTTCAGGCTAATACTTATTTTCAACCGGAACAGTTTCATCCCAGTTTTCAAGAATCTTTGCACCACTTGATGTTCCGATTCTGCTTGCTCCTGCTTCGAGCATTGTAATGAGAGTTCTTGCACTTCTGATTCCTCCAGAAGCCTTTACACCCATATCATCACCAACAGTTTCTCTCATAAGCTTAACATGAGATTCACTTGCACCATTTGGAAGAGGCATTCCGTCTATTCCTTTTGGATTTGCAAAACCAGTAGAAGTCTTAACGAAATCTGCACCAGCCTTTTTAGCACAGAGACAGCAGTTTACAATTGCATTATCATCAAGAAGACAGGTTTCGAGAATTGTTTTTACAACAATAGTCTTTCCAAGCTTTTTGCCGGCTTCTCTACAGGCATCAACAACACCCATAATATCAGTTCCAACTTCAGAAAAACGACAATCCTTAGCGGCACCAATATTGATTACCATATCAATTTCATCAGCACCATTTTCAATAGCATCAACTGATTCACTGATTTTAGCTTTAGTAGTTGTTGCACCAAGTGGAAAACCAACTACTGTACAGATTTTAACACCAGAATCTTTAAGTTCATCTTTAGCTGCAGATACATAAACTGGATTAACACAAACAGAAGCAAATCCATAACGTTTTGCTTCCTGGCACAAAAGTACTATTTCTCTGATTCCTGCCTGAGGAGCGAGAAGTGTATGATCGATATATTTTGCGAGTTCTTCTTTAGTCATAGCAGCATTATACTTTACAACAGAGATTTATTCAAATATCAGTTGCGAATTTTCACCTATTGTTGTATTATTTTACTATATTTATTTATAACCGCTTATGCGGTGATTTATAGGAGCAAATATGGCATTTAAAATTACCGACCAGTGTGTAAACTGCGGAGCTTGTGAACCGGACTGCCCGGTAGGAGCAATTGCTGAAAAAGACGGCGCTCGCGCTATCGATGCTGAAAAGTGCATCAGCTGCGGATCATGTGCAGCTTCATGTCCAGCAGAAGCAATTGTAGAAGAATAGATTGATTTCTATAAACTACGAAACGGGGCTATCTTTTAAAAGACTGCCCCGTTTTTTTAACTTTTTTGTATTTTTCCTCATTTTTACATTTGCCGTTTCTGCACAGACTCAAAACGAAAGTGCATCCAATGATGACGGCAAAATCAGAATTATAATTGATAAAGAACAACTGCCGGTTATAGAGAGTTTTACTCCTTCACGGGCAAATGTAATTCAAAAGCAATTTGACAAAATCATTGAATCAAATATAATGGCTGAAAGAGCCGGCCGTGAACCGGAAATAATGTTCTTTAAATATAAAAACACAGAAAACTTTGATGTTTTAGGTCTTTCCAGTAGATCATGCATTCTTTATGACACACTTGCTACATTAAATCAGATTGAAAATGCACAGGATGATATTAAAGGCAAAACACTGATTATTCCTGTTATTAACGGTATTTTTATCCCAATTGAACGCGGAATTAATTCAATTGAAGTACTTTTACAGGAAAATTACAGCACTCAAACCTTAACAAAAAGCAACATATATTATACAATAAATGGAAGAGATTATCTGTTCTTACGCAGCAAGCGATTCACCCCCACAGAAAGAGCTTATTTTCTCGACTCAGCCCTGAGACTTCCGCTGGATAATGATTCATTCTGGGTTTCTTCAGAATTCGGTAAACGAAAAAATCCATTCTCCGGTGAAATGAAGAATCATAATGGTATTGATCTTGCAGCTTCTGAAGGCACTCCTGTTTATGCCATAAAAGACGGTGCTGTTTATGCAGTTATCGAAAACGATTCTGAATTCGGAAATTATTTAATTCTGAGCCATGATCAGGGAAAAATGACAAGTGTTTATGCACATCTTTCAAAGATATTTGTAGACAGATATCAGTATGTAAAAAAAGGTGATGTAATAGCACTTGTAGGACAAACGGGAAAAGCAACCGGCCCTCACCTGCACTTTGAAATAAGACAGGGTGGAAAGGCAGAAGACCCGCGAACTAAACTGAATATTAAAGAATGATGAATAGAATATTCTGTGCAAAAAAAGCTCTGTTTTCTCTCTTCCTGATTTCGGGAATTACCGCATTAAATGCGGAAAGTTTCCGTGTAAGCAAGGTACATGAGCTTACAGTTGTACAGACTGCAGAATCAGAAGGAACTGCAAAACTTGGTATAAACGAAGCTCTTGCCATTACCCTTCCTGCAGACCAGACCTTCTTAGAAGGACTTGAATTGAAATTTGAGATTCCAGAAGCAGTTGCATCGTGGACAGATTCTGTAGCCTGTTCGGTATATTCAAATATCACTCCTACACCAAAAGCATCTCAAATTGACTATAGCGGAACAAGGGCTTATGTAAGAACGCTTCCCGGCAAGCTTTCATGGGT
>JAEEGK010026473.1_pt1 | contig 11802 bp, 3 predicted proteins | sample 8958771 | NCBI WGS metagenome assembly JAEEGK01 (sample SAMN16246547, study PRJNA631951) | gut metagenome | biome: gut microbiome; feature: rumen; material: SC-attached | host: Bos | place: Iran: Karaj | collected 2018-10 | reverse complement strand
GCGATTGTAATATTAAAACTAATGATAAAAAAACGCCTTTGCATTTCGCTGCTATTTATGGCTATTTTGATATTAGTAAAATTTTGATTGAAAATGGTGCGATTATTAATGTTTACGATAATGAAAAAAATACTCCTTTGCATTACATTTGCATTCATGCGCATGTTGAATTGTTGAAATATTTTTTGGGAAAAGTTCCGCAAGCTGATATTAAAAATATTTATGGTAAAACACCTTTTGATGTGAGCAAAAATGAAGAAATTAAAGAATTGCTTTCGGCGTATTTGAATAAAAAAGAAAATGAATATCATAAAATTAAAATACATAAAACAACCGAAACAACGATGAAAAATATGATTAGAAATTTGAGTAAAAAAAATAATTTTACTTTTCAAAATACACAAAATAATATTAATATTCAAATGAATATTAATAATAATAATAATAATAATAACAATAATAATAATAACAATAATAATAATAACAATAATAATAATAACAATAATAATATTAATAATAATATTAATAATAATAATTTTAATAATAATCATAATCATAATGTTAATAATAATAATCATAATGTTAATAATAATCATAATGTTAATAATAATAATAATTTTAATAATAATAATAATAATTTTAATAATAATATTAATGTTATAAATAATAATATAAATAACACTAATAATAATAATAATAATATGAAAAATAGCAATATTTATGAAAATAATAATAATAATAACAACAATAATAAAATAAATAATAGTAAAAATGTAACAAATAAAAACAGCAACAACAACGTAAGAGCAGTTTTTAACAACAATAAACAAAGAACAGATTCAATTAATAAAAAAATCTCCAAAAACAACAACAACAACAACAACAATAATAATAACATTAGCAGAAAAAGAAATTCCTATCAAATAAATCAAGGAATGATAAACACATTAGATTCAAATAAATTTAATCAAAACATCATCAGCAACACCAAAAACATCAGCAGCAACAACAACAGTAACAATAATATTTCCAAAAACATTTCAGTAAAAAAACCCCCCGAAAAAATAAATTTTTCCGTTGAAAAAAATTTAAACAAAAATAAAAACACCAAAACAAACAACAACACTAACAACATCAACATTAACAACAGCAGCAACAACAATGAAAAAATAAGTAAAAAAAATTCCATCAGCAATTTCAGTCTTCACAGTCAATTAAGTAACAGAAAATCAACAAATAGCATAAACAACACAAACAACAGTCAAAATAACATTACTTATTCAGAAATATCAAAATCATTAAAAAACAATTCCAACACGAATTTAATTAATTTAGAAAACAACATTAATAATAATACAGTAAATCTTCACAAAACAAAAACGCTTCAGAAATTTTCAATTTCAAATCCTTATTTTAAAAACAAAAACTCAAACAAAAAAAATCTCCTCGTTCAACGCGACAAAAAAAAAATAAACGCATCTAATTCAATTTCAATAACGAACAATTCCATTGACAATAGTCTTCATTTAAACAAAACTCAAGAAACAATTTCAAATTTCCGCACAAATAATAACAACAACATCGAAAATAACATTAACAACAATTATTTTAATAACAATTCAACAAACAACAATCTTTGTTCTTTAAATAGCATCGAAGAAGAAAGAATTTCACCAACTTCTTTTGTTTGTCTTGCTTTGTTAGGAAAAGGTTCTTTTGGTGAAGTTTATTTAGTTCAAAAAATAAACACTCAAGTTCTTTATGCAATGAAAGTTCTTAATAAAGATCGAATTATGGGCCAAAATTTATTAAAATACGCAATGGCTGAAAGAAACGTTTTAAGTCTTTCTAATCATCCTTTTATCGTTAAATTAAATTTCGCTTTTCAAACCAGCAGTAAATTATTTTTAATATTAGATTATTGCCCAAATGGTGATTTATCTAAACATTTATATTACGAAAAAAGATTCCCCGAACCGAAAGCGAAATTTTATCTATGCGAAGTTTTATTAGCTCTGGAAGATTTACATAAAAGAGACATTATTTTTCGGGATTTGAAACCGGACAATGTTGTTTTAGATAATGAAGGTCATATTAAATTGACTGATTTTGGTTTAAGTAAAGAAGGTGTTTTTGATAGTAAAAGTGCGAAATCATTTTGTGGGTCGATTGCTTATTTAGCACCTGAAATGTTAAAAAAACAGGGACATGGAAAGGCAGTAGATTGGTATCTACTTGGGGTGTTGTTTTATGAAATGTTGGTAGGTATACCCCCCTATTTTACTGCTCATAAAGAGGATATATTTTATAATATTGAATATGGTGAACTTCAGTTTCCGAAATTAATTAGCAATGAAGCGAAAGAACTTTTAAAAGCACTTCTTCAAAAAGATCCTAATAAACGTTTGGGCGGAGGAATTAGAGATGCGCTTGATATTAAGGAACATAAGTATTTTAAGGATGTTAATTGGGAAGATGTTTATAATAAGAAGATTAAACCACCCGAGATTAGAAATATTAAAAAAGCGATTAAAATTTATAATCAACCGAGATTGTTTGCGAATGAAGATGATGATGAGGAAAATAATAGTGGATATTATAATAAAAATCAGTTGATGAGTTATCAAAATAATAATTTACAAGGATGGAGTTTTATTAATAATGAATATGATGATGAAGAATAATTTTTTTTTTTTTTTTTTTTTTGATTAAATTCTTTTTTAATAATAATAATAATAATAAAATTATAAATAAATTTAATTCTTTTTTTATTTAATAATGATTGATAAAAATAATAATAAAAATTATTCAGATATTTTGTTATTATTATTATTTTGTTAAAATATTTATTATAAATATTAATAATAAATTATTTTTTTATTTTTATTTATATAATTCATATAATAATAATAATAATATTTATTTAATAATATTTATTAATAAATTTAAATATTTTAATTTATTTAAATAAAAATAAAATGGAAAATATTATTGATGATGATTATAATTATGTTAAAGAAAATATTAATAATAATAATAATAATGATTATTTAAATTCAGAAAATCAAGAAATGGAAGGAATGGAAATTTATCCTTCAGAACCTTCAAATTATTATGAAATGAATAATGATCAACCTTTTAATCAAAATTATTATAAAATAAATGAAGAAAATAATAATTTTAATTATAATAATAATAATAATTATAATAATGATAATAATATGATTATTAAAATTGAAGAAAAAGAAGATGAATCTCAAGAATTAGAAAGTAAATCACAATTAATTCCTACTTTGCCTAATGATGATATTTATAATAAAATTATTAAAAAAGGTAGTAATAATTTTAATTTATCATCATCAAATGAATCGAAACAAATTTCAAAAAAAAACTCAATAAATAAAAATATTATTAGAAATTCAAAAAAAAACGCAAGTAGTAATTTATCATATCAAAATTCTTTAAAAAATTCTCAAAATACATTTAATAATAATAATTTTAATAATAATAATTTTAATACAAATAATAATACAAATAATAATAATAATACAAATAATAATAATAATAATTTTAATACAAATAATAATAATAATAATACAAATAACAATAATAATACAAATAATAATACAAATAATAATAATAATGAATTGCCTTTAATTTATAAAGATTTATTAGATAAATACAATCAAATAAATAAAGATAAAAATGAAGTTATTGAACAATTAAATAAAGAAATTATTAAAAATGAGCAGCAAAAAGTTTATATTAATGTTCTTAAAAGTTCTTTAGATAAATTAATGAAAAAAAATTCTAATAACATTTCAAAAGAAGAAATTAATAATAGTTTAAATAAAGAAAAAAAAGAAGAAAATTTTACTGAATCTTATTCAGATTTATTATTAAATATAAATAAATTACAAGAAGAATTAAATAATAATAATAATTTAATTAGTAATTTAAAAAATCGTTTAAATGAAACAATAAAATTAAAAAATGAAGCGTTTGAAGAAGTTCAAAACATAAGTGAAACATTATCAAATACAAAAAAAGATTTAGAAAATTCAAAAAAATTTTCTAATGAATTAGAATCAAAACTTAATGAAAATAAAAATATAATTTCAAATCAAACAATTGAAATTAAAAAACTTTCATCTGAAATTGAAATTTTAAAAGAAAAAGAAAATTATTTTAATAAAATTTCAGAAGAAAATTCTTTATTAAAAGAAGAAAAAAAAAATTTAAATAATGAAATTAATAAAATAAATGAAAAAAATAAAATTTTTTTTAATGAAATTCAACAATTAAAAAATAATAATGAAAATTTATTAAATGAAAATAATAAAAATAATATTAAAATAAATGAATTAAAAAATTTATTAAATAAAAACGAAAAAAATTTAAATGAAATTAATAAAAATTTAAATGAATCAAAAATTGAATATGAAAAATTAAAAACCGAAAAAAAATTTTTAAATGAAAATTATGAAAAATTAAACACAAATTTTAATGAAAAAATAAAAGACAAAAATGAAAATATAAATTTATTAAATGAAAAAATTTTATTATTAAAAACAGAAAATGAAAAATTAAAAGAAAATAATTTTAATTTAAACAACGAAATTCAAAATCAAAATAAAAAATTAAATAATTTAAATAATGAAAATAATTTAATTTCTAATAAAAATAATGAATTAAACAATAATTTAAAACAAAACGAAATTAAAATAAACGATTTAAATAAAACTTTATTAAAATATGAAACGAACATTAATTATTTCAAAGAATTAAATAATAATTTAAACAAAGAATTAAATTTAAACAAAAACGAATTTTCAAATAAATTACAACAAAATTTAACAGAAATTTCTTCATTAAAACAAGAAAAAAATAAATATTTACAAATAATAGAAAAAAATAATTTATTTAAAAACATTGAAAATAATAATGATTTAATTAATCCAAAAATTGCTTTAAAAACATGTTTAATCGCATCGAAAAAATTAATTGAAAACGCACATAAATTTTATAGTGAAAATCATAATGATTTTCAAACATTTTTAAATAGTGTTGATTTTCTTCAAAGAGAAATTGAAGTTTGTTACAATTCATTAATAAATTATAATAAAATTGATAAAGATTTTTATGATTTAAATAATAAATATAATAAAATTTTTAATGAATTAGTTACATATAAAATTGATAATAAAAAATTGTTTGATAATTGTGAAAATTTGTTTGTTGAAGTTGATGTTAAAAAAAAAGAAATTGATTATTTATTGAATATTATTGAAAAAATTATGGAAAATTTTATTAAAAATAATAATGAAAATATTAAAAATTTATTGTATAATATTATTGAAGATAATAGAAAAAAAATTTATTTTGAATGGAATTTAAATAAAATTGATAAAAAATTGAATAATTTAAAAAAAAATAATAATAATAATATTGAACAAAGTAAAATTATTGAAATTTACGATTTAGAAAACGAAAAAAAAAATTTAAATCTAAAATTAAATAAAATTAATAAAATCATTCAATCAAATGAATTTAAATTAGAAAATATTAACAAACAATAATTTTTTTTATAAATAAAATAAATAAAATATTTATTTAAATATTAATTTTAAAAAATTATTTTTTATAATAAATAAATAATAATATAAAATAAAATTAAATAAATATTATTATTCTTCATTATAAAATTTATTATTATTATTATTATTATTTAACATTTGAACAATTTCATTTTTATTTTTAATAATAAACGCCGTTCCATTAATCCACATTTTAAAATCTTCATAACTACACAAAATAATTTCAAATCTTTTACTTTTATTCACCAACAAACTAAAATTAAAATTTCTATTCAAAGCACATTTCGCAATATCATTTTTACTTAATTTGTTATTACTAACATTAACATAATTTTTTTCCTTTTCTTTTTCAATAAAATCTTCCAAAGAATCGCTTTTAAATATTTGTTTATATTTTCTATAACTTCGATGAATTTCAATGATAGTTTTAATCATGCTATTAACAACAGTATTATCAATTTGTTCAATAGGAATATCAATTGGATCAAATTGTGTTGAAGGAACAATTCGAATCGAATTAAAATTTTTAAATAAAGAAATTGTAGATTTAATAAAATTATAAGGCTCGCCTGTTAAACTATGTTGAGTTAAATTAGATAAAGGATTATATCTTGTATATGAACCTTGAATAGTTCGATAAAAACAAAATGTTATTTGAGTTAAAGGAAAAAGTTTTTGAGAAATTTCTTGAGAAAATGAGAATTTTTCTTTTTTTGAGGAAATTTTGTTTTTTAAATTTTGAATTGAAATAGCAAGTTTTTCACGTTCTTCTTGCCAAATTTTATTATTGTTATTGTTATTATTATTTTCTTCATCTGAATTATTATTAACATGAAAATTAATTGGTGAAATTGAAGAATTTCCTATTCGTTGACGATTATTATTATTATTAATATTATAATAATTATTATAATTATTATTATTAATAAAATTATAATCAATGTCAGCGCTACTGTAATTATTTTTATTTGTATGTTTTCGTAATTTTTTGTTGTTGTTGATATTATTATTATTATTATTTATATTATTATTAATATTATTAATATTTGGAATTAAAGGTGAAAAATTCATACTTAAATTATGAATTTTGTTATTATTATTATTAATGTTACTTTTTAATCTTGAAGTGCTTGGAATAAACATGTTTGATTTATCAATGCTCATATTAATATTTTTAGCATTAAAATCATTATCAAAATTATTATTATTATTATTATCATTAACATTATTTGCAGTAATATTTAAATTCGTTGAAGTTATATTTAAATTATCATAAGGATTATTAATATAAATATTATTATTATTATTATTATTAGCTAAATTAAATAAATTATTTGTACTTTTTGCTTGATAATTTAATCTAATATTATTATTATTATTTTTTAAAATCTCATTCGAAGTTAAATTCAAATTATTATAATTATTATTATCATCAAAATTTCCTCCTCTCATATTAATTAAATTATCAGTTGAAATCGTTGCCATAGAATTAACATTATTAAAATTATTATTAAAATTATTATTATCATTATTAATATTATTCATATCATAATTATTATTATTATAATAATAATTATTATTATTATTATTCAAAACTAAATTTCGATTTTGTTCTTTTGCTAATGAATTATAATTCGTAATAGGATAATTCATAAATTCATTATTAATATTTCTAGTGAAATTATTTGAAGGTAGAAAAGCGCTATTATCTAAATTAATTTTTGGTTTATAATAAGTAGATTTTATCGTCGAATTAATATTATCAACTAATTTATTATAAATAGCTAAATTTGAGCCATGTTTTGATTTATATAATTGCAATTGAGTTTTAATAATATTGTATTTATCAGCGATTTGTTTTCTTAATGTGATTATTTCTTCATTTGATTTTAATTTGTTCATTTCGATTTCTTTTTTAATTTCTGCTATTTTATCATTAATGTTTTTAATTTCATTGTTTTGATCGTTGTTTTTAGTATTAAAATCGTTTGTTAATTTTTCGATGTTTTCTTGTAAATTTTTAATGTCGTTTTCAATGTTTGTTTTTAATGTTAAAAGATTGTTTCCTTTGCGACAAATGTCAATGTAATTTAATTCGGTTTGATTTAAATCGATTTCTTCTTCGATTTTATTATTATTATTATTATTTTCATCTAAATTTTCAATATTTGAAATTTTCGTTTCTAAATCTTCGATTTTATTATTAGTTTTATTAATATCGTTTTTGATAGTTTCGATTAATTTATTAATTTCTTTTTTATTAGTTTTGTATTCTTTATTAATGAAATTGATTTTATTTTTGATGATATTTTCATAATAATAAACTTTAAAATAAAAAATTAAAAATTTCATAATAAATTCTTCATTTAAACCAATTGCGTTAACATTCATATTATTATTAGGATTAGAATAAATAGAATTAATAATAATATTCGCTAATTTTTCAATAAAAATTTCAATTTTATTTTTTCCATTAATATTTAATTTCATCATTTTAACGAAATTTTCAATTTCGCTTGTGACTAAATTATTTAAATATTCTTTATTAACAGTTAAATTATTATTCGTATTTGCATAGTAACTTTTATTATTATTATTAAAAAAATTATTATTATTATTATTAATGTTTCCATTTGATCCGCCTAATGAAGTTAAATTATTAACATTTTCTTCATCGTGAATGTTTTTGTTATTAATTTGTGTTAATAATTCGAAAATGTATTCGCAAATTTCTTTACTTGCTTTTTTTGGTTCTAAATTAAAAAATTCGTAGCTGAAAATTCTAATGTCGCTGTTATTAATGTCTTCTTCAGAGAAATTTATGTTTATTATTGACATTTTGATTATTTCTTCTAATGATTCTTTTTGGCTGATGATGTTTATTATTTCTTCTTTTGTTGTTGTTTTTTCTTCTTTTGCCATTTTTAATATGTTTTGATATTCTTCGATTTTTTGTGTGAGATTTGTGAGATTTTTTTTGTAAGAATCTTTTAAATTTTGAATGTTTTCGAGTTGAAGTTTTTTTTTTTCGTTTTCGTTGGATTTTTTTTTTTTTTTGGAATTTTCTATTAAATCTGAAATTTGTTCGTTTGATAAAAAATTGTTGTTGAATGAATTTGATAGAATTAAATTAGAAATTGTTTTGTTTTTGAATGAAATTGGATTGAAATTTAATAATTTATTTTTTAATTCATTGATTTGTTCGTTTGTTTTGTTTAAATCATTTTCTTTTATTTCGATTTCGTTTTTGATTTTTTTTAATGAATTTTCGTAGTCGATTTTTGATTGATTTAAATTTGATTTTAATTCAGATTCTTTTGATTTTAATTGATTTATTTCATTTTCTTTTGAATTAATGTCGTTGTTGTTTTGATTGTTTTGAATTTCGGAAATTTTTTTTTCGTTTTGATAAATGTCATTTACTAAATTGTGAATAAATTCTTCTTCGTTTGAAGAAGATGAATTTATTTTATTTACGTTTGAATTTAAATCATTTGAAGATGTTTTTTGAATTTCAATGTCGTTTGAAATCATTTTTTTTTTTTTAATTATTTTTATTTTTTATTTTAATTTATTTTTTTTTTTTTTTTTTTTTATGAATTTAAATAATAATAAAACAATTTTAGTTAATATTGAAATTAAATACATTTATAATAATAATTTAAACATTAATAATAATAATAATAATTTTGAATTAAAAACTTTTTTTGCATCAACTTTATTAAAATTAAAATTAACTTCAACATTGAAAAAATTTCTTTTGAAAAAAAAATTTTTTGATTATGAAAATAATAAATTTAATTTTTTTTATAAATCTTATTCAAAATATTTAACAATTGATTCTTTAATTGATTGTTTAAAACACATTGAAAATCCAAATGAAAATAAATTAATTTTAATTCGATCGAATTTAATTTCGTATATTTTATCTACAACAATATTTGAATTATTTAATATTCGAGAAGAAATTTTAAATATTTTAATTAAAGAAATTAATGAAAATGAAATTATAATTATATTTGAAATTGCAAATATTATTAAAAATTTTAATAATTTAAATGAATTTTGTTTTTATTTAATTAAATATTTCATTAATAAACAAAATAATTTAGAAGGATTTTTATATAAAAACATTAATTTTGAAAAAAGTATTTTTTTTTTTGAAAGAAAAAATTTTTTTAATTTTTTTCCTTTTGAATTTGATATTAACAATAACGAAATTATTTATACAAACATTAATAATATTAAATTAAAAGTTAGTTTGAATTTTTTAAATAATTTTTGGGAAGAAAATTTAAAAAATTTTAATAAATTTTATTCAATTAATAATAATTTTAACATTGGAAAAATCATAAGAAGAAAATCACCAATTGATATTATAAATGAATCAGATTTTCCTCATTATTATTCATTAACATTAGAAAATGAAAAAGATTTTAAATTATTTGCAATAAAAAAAGATGAAAATTCAAATTTTTTAATTAGTTTTAATCAATATGAATTTATTAAATATTCTTATTATTATATCGGCGAAATTGAAATAAATTTTTGGGGAAATTCTTTTAGTGTTTTTGATTGTGGTTATGATGAAAAATTTTTAAATAAAAATAACAAACTTAAATTTTTGCCTTTAAGAAAAAAATTATGTTTAATAAAATATGATTTTAATTTTTTAATAAATTCTAGAAATTTTTCTATTGATATTTATCAAAATGAAAATAATATTCATTTAATTAATTTAAAACCATTTTGGAATGAATCAAAAAATTCCTATTGTTTAAATTTTTACGGAAGAGTAAAAAAAGCATCAAATAAAAACTTTCAAATAATAGAAAAAAACGATGAAGAAAATATTTTATTACAACATGGAAAAAACAAATCAAATGAATTTAACATTGATTTTCGCGATCCTTTTTCAACTTTAATTGCGTTTTGCACAAGCATAACATCATTAATAAAAAAATAAATATTTTTTTAATTATAATATTATTTATTATTATTATTATGGAATCAAACGATAATTTTAATGAAAATTCATATGAAAATTCTAATAATAACGATGTTATTTTAGGTTTCGCAGAGGAAGTTGAAAATGGTGATTTAGAAATAGAAAATTTTCCTTCGAAATTAGGAGGATTTCCAATTTGGTTAGTGCCACTTAAAAATAATATTTCATTAGATTTTTTTAAATGTTCTTGTGGGAAATTTTTATCTTTTTTATTACAATTATATTGTCCATTAGAAAAGAAAAAAAATTGTTTTCATAGAATGATTTATGTTTTTTATTGTAATAAATGTTGGAAATATAAAAATTTTGTTAAAGTTTTGAGATTAAATTTACCTGAAAATTCTAATTATTTCAAAGGAGAAAATATTTTAAATAAAAGTTTAATTTTAAATGATCCTTTAATAAATGAATTAAATAAAATATTAAAAAATCAAACTGAAATTTTAGATGAATTTTTTATAACAACTTCAATTGAAAAAAAAGAAGCATCGAAAATTTATTTTAATTTTTATAACAACATCGAAGAAAAATCAATAAAATCAAACGATTCTTTTAATAATAATAATAATAATAATAATTTTGATTTTTTCGATGATGATTTAATTTCAATAAAAAACAAAAATGAATTAAATGAAATTAATAATTTAACTAAAGAATATTTAAATAACAATCCAAATTTTAATATTGAAAAAATAGAAGAAGAATCTTTCGATGAAAAAGAAAATGATAAATTATTAAATATTAACAATGATTTTTTTTATGATATTTTTTCAAATGTTGTTGAATATGATCAACAACAAATTATTAGATATTATAGAAATAATTTTTTTCCTCTTTGGTTTACGAAAAATAACATTTTAACTGTAAATAACATAAAATGTAAAAACTGTGCCGGAAATGTTGAATTTGAATTTCAAATTATGCCTTATATTTTTTTAATAGAAGAAAAAATAGCAAAAAATGATATCGGAACTATTGTTGTTTATACATGTAAAAATTGCTGTAATAATAATAATAAAAAAATTGAAGGTGGGTTTGTTCAAGAATATGGATTCATTCAAAGAACGGGCGAAAATTTTAGGGATTTTAAAGATAATGATAATATTAAAAATAATAATAATAATGTTAATGTTAATGATAATAATGTTTATTTTGATGATGAGGATAATAAGGAAATTAAAAAAAAGAAAAAAAAAT
>JAEEGK010026472.1_pt1 | contig 11803 bp, 10 predicted proteins | sample 8958771 | NCBI WGS metagenome assembly JAEEGK01 (sample SAMN16246547, study PRJNA631951) | gut metagenome | biome: gut microbiome; feature: rumen; material: SC-attached | host: Bos | place: Iran: Karaj | collected 2018-10 | reverse complement strand
AAAAATGAATTTGGAAGGTGTTAAAAAAATAGAAGTTGAAATCCTAGTAAAAGTACTTAATAATACTATTGAATTTGAACAAAATTTAAATGAATATTTATTAGCTGATTATCCAGGAAATTTAAGTGAAGAAAATCATCCAAATGAAATTAATTTAATGAAAGGAATTAGTATTAATGATGAGAATGAAAAGAGAAAAAATTTAATTGAAGAAATTAAAATGAAATATTCTGATAAAAAAGATAAAGAAAAGGAAAAAAATCCTAACAGAAAGGATCCAAATTCAACTCCAAAATATAAACCTTTTATATTCTTAGGAATTATTTCTGAATCTTTTGAACCTTATATGCAAAGTTATGTTAATAATGAAGAAGTTAAAATTAAAGGTATTATTCAAGGACTAAAAAAAGAAGATAGGATTGAAGGGAAATTATATGTTTCCAGTTTATATTTATTTAATAATATTAAACAAGCTATGAATCGTTGTTTGACATTTTCTAAATCTAAAACTTTTTTAGATTTATGTATGAAATTTAAAGAAATATTTAAATTTTATAACGAAGAAATATTAAAGACTAAATTCAATTTGAATTTTTATTCTCAGAAAAATAATGAAAATAAAAATATAAAAGATGAAGATATTAAAAATATATCATATGTAATTAATACTTGTGATTATTGTATTACAACAATTGGAGCTTTAACAATTAGTTTACAAGAAAAAATTGAAGAAAAATATAAAGAAAATATAAATTATGATGATATTATTTCAAATATAAGAGAAATATATAAAAGTGCATATGATGTTTTAAGTATAAATTTAAAGAACTTAATTAATGAACAATTACAAAATGGAATAATAAAAAAAAATTGGTATGGAAATTCAAATAATTCAAATTTAGGTTCTTTTGTAAATGAAATCTCAAAAATTTTAGAAAATAATTTTTCAATTATTAAAAATATTCTTCAAGAAGAATTTATATGTCACTTTTTAAATATAATTCCAAAAATAATAAGTGATTCTTTAATGTTATTTATTTATAAAATAAAAAAAATAGATGAAAATGGAGGACAAATATTATTAACTTGTGTAGGAGAATTAAAAGACACTCTTTTAAATTTATATTTTTCAGTTATTAAACCAGTTCCAGGACAAAATAAAGAAAATGATACTAGATATAATTGTTTAAATATGATCATTAAAAGGGATTTTTCTAAAATTGAAAATAGATTAAAATGTTTAGGAACTTCTGTTGAAGTTTTTGGTAATTCTTATAAAAATTTTGTTGATGATAAATCTAAAGAAGATTTTGATAAATTAATTGCTATGAGAGGAATTAAAAAAAGTGAAATTATTGATTATGAAAAAATATTTTTATAATAATAATATTTTATTAAAGTAAAATTTAAAGTATAAAATAATTATTTATTTAAAAACCCATATTTTTTCTATAAATTGAAAGTAGAATCAATGATTTTATATTTTCATTCTTTGAATTATGATTGTTTTATAAATTTGAAGAAAATTTTGAAGCAGAAACAAATTTTATTTGAGGATAAAATAATTTGAGTCTGTACTTTTTTTAAATTATAAATACCATAAAAAGCAAAGGTATTACAATAATCTAAAACAAAAATTTTGTATTTAATATTTAATTTCAATAAAAGAAATATCTCAAGGAGCAATATAATCAATTATATATTGTTAAGAAAAAAAAAAATCAAAATTTCTATTCATTTAGATACAATTAAATCATTTTTTTAATAAGTCTTTAATCCCAAAAATTAATTAAGGAAATTCTGATTTTTTGTCAATTGAAAATCTTTTTTCTTAATTACAAAAACTAATTTATTTTAATTTCATTTATCTACTTTTTCAATATTTTTTGGTTTATTTTCATTTTCCTCAAAATAATATTTTTAATTTTAATAAACTTACTAAAAAATAAAATATTTTTCAAAATATATTTTCCTTATTAATGTCATTAGAAAAGAGTTTTTATGATTTATTAGAAGATTTTCTTCCCTTTATTAATGATGAATTAATTCATAACTTATTTTTATCAGGAAAATTACCAGATATTCAAAATAAAAACAATGAAAAATTTAGTACCAATTTATTAAATCTAGAAAAGTATTTAATCGAAGAATCATTATTAAATAATAATGAAGATTCAATAAAAATAAATGAAAAAGAATGGAAAAACAAAAATGGAGAATATATAATAAAAAATAAAAAAAATATAAATGAAAATATTATATTTTTAACAAATCATCCATTAAAAAGATATTATGAAATGGCAAATCACTTTTCTCTTTTTTTTAATATTTATGGAGTTAATAAAAGAATCCCTTTATCATTAAATAAAATAATTCAAGATAAAAATTATTCATTAGTGACAACTTCACCAAAATTATTATTAAATAATACAGATTTGACAAATTTTTCTCAATCATTTGTAACAATTACAAAAGATAATGAAAATTTTTCAAATAATGAAATTTTAAGTTTAAGTTTATTAACTAAACCTTGGTATATTTTAAATTTAAATAAAAATAATGTTAAATTAATAAAAGAAATTTTTGACAAATCAAATAGTAAAAATAAAGTTTTAATAAATTGTTTAAATAATACAAATGAATCACAAAATTTAATTGAAAATATTTATTTAAATGATATAATTTTCTGGTTAAACAAAAATAAAAAAACACTAAATTTAAAAATATAAAAAATTACCTTAAAAAAAAATATTAATTAATATATTAAAAGTTATAATTACATTAAAAAAGAGTCGTTAAATTCCTTCTTTGTTTTTTTTCTTTAGGAATTTCTAAATCTTTTAAAAACTTTTCATAATTATCTCTTTCTTTTTTTTTCATTATTTCTTTAATAGGTACAACTTTTATATTAGGTTGATTTCTTCTAAGTTTCATTTTATCAAAAGTTAAATCCGATCTCATAATATCTGTCAAAAAATAATAATTTATATTTCTTTTATATGATGTAGGTGAAAAAGAAGAGATTTCTTTTTTAAAACTATTATTTTTATATTTAATATTATAAGGAGGAGCATTTATAAAAGAAAAAGTTTTATTTTTTTTTCCAAAACAAGAATCATTTATATGAGAAATTTTCTTATTAATTGAATTACTATTTTTCATATAATTTGTAAATAATTGATTTCTAACTTTAATTGGATTTTTTTTGTTTTCTATCAAATATCCAAATGATGAGGAAAAATCTATTGTTTTTTTTGATAATTGTTTATCTAAAAAAGAAGAATATGTTTTTAAAAAGTTTGAACTTCTATTTTCTTTATTTACTAAATATTGACTATCACTTAAGTCAAAACTATCTATTATCTAAGTGTAATTATAAAAAAATTTGTTTTACATTTTGGGCTTTAGAAAGAAATGAATTTCTCATTAAAAAATATTTTTATTAAAATTGGATTAAATAAAAAATTGAAATATTAAAAATAAATTAATTTAAAAATAAATGGGTAGTAAAAATTCAATAACCAATGAAGACTCTAATTATATTAATGAAATAAAAATACCAGGACATGGAAATCCAATAACAATTAAACAATTCCAAGATTTAGTAAAAAAAAGTGAAAATTCAACGTTTAAAATTGAATTCTTTGGACAAAAAGGAACAGGATTTTTTTTTGAACAAAATATTTCATCAATAAAATATTATAACAAATATTTTCTTATGACTAATAATCATGTTTTAAATGATGATTTTATTGATGATCAAGATGAATTAGTGATTTATCATAAAAATAAAGAAAAAATTATTCCATTAAAAAATAGAATTAAATACACAAATAAAAAACTTGATTTTACAATAATAGAAATTTTAAAAGAAGATTCTATTTTTTCAGAAATTGAATATTTTTTTACAATTGATAATTATATTATGAATAATAATTCTGAATCTAACTATTTAAAAAAAGATATTTGTATTTTTCAATATCCAGATGGAGGAGAACTTTCTTTTGATAAAGGGGAAATTAAATCTATTGATGATTATAAAATTAAACATTTAGTTTCTACTAATCCTGGTTCTTCAGGTTCTCCTATTTTACTTTTAACTAATTTTAAAATTATTGGTATTCATAAAGCAGGAAATAAAAATAAAGATGATAATTTAGGAATATTTATGAAAAATATTTTAAATGATATTAATAATATTAATTCTAAAGATAATAATAATAAAAATAATAAAATTCCTCAAAATAATCAAATAAAGAAATTCAATCCTAGAGAAAAATATACATATGAGAATGAGACATATGATTTATATACAGGTGAACAATTTCATGAAAACAAAGAGTGTTGGTAAGAATTATAAATAATAAAAAGTTTGTAAGAATTAATAAATAATAATATAGTAAGTAAAATAAAAATAAATAAAAATAGATGTGGGTAAATAATAATAATAATAATATTATAGGAAGTAAGAAATAAAATAATAATAAAAATAATATTATAGTTGGTAAGAAATAAAATAATAATAATAATAATATTATAGTCGGTAAGAAATAAAATAATAATAATAATAATATTATAGTTAGTAAGAAATAAAATAATAATATAATAGTCGGTAAGAAATAAAATAATTATTTAGTTGGTAAATATACTATATTCTTAATATTTAGCAAGTATATTAATTTATTATTTTTAGGAAGTATATTTTATTATAATATATTTAGTTGGTTTATTATTATATTTAATTATAGTGGGTATTATATTCATTTTTATTTTAGATATGAATTTGCTGTGGATTATAGGAAATAAATGCTTTATATGAAATAAATCATTCAAATTTGAAATATATTTATATTATAATCATTTTTTAATAAAATATATAATATTTTTAATTATAATTTAAAAATATATTTTTAAAATTGATATATATCATAAGAAATTAAAAATCTATAATATATTTAATACAATCATTAAAAATACTATCTAATTCTTTTTTATTAGTAATTATAAAAACTGATTTTGGAAAGAATATTAATCTTCTCTACATCTTTATTTGAAGATATAATCTAATTTTTTAACTTTTCTTTATCAAAAGATGCTTCATCAATATCAATTACATTCTCAATGCACTTCAAATTACAAAAATTTACAAACACATCCATGATTAATTAACCATTTGTCATAAATATCTAATTTCTTGTGTTTTAGATTCTTCGCATTTTTCCCTCTAATAGTTTTTTCTTACTTTTTAAATACATTCCTATTCCATTATCATCTTTCATACACATAAAAATGTTTAAACAAATTCTCATTATAAAATCTATCTGTCAATATATGAATAAGATAACCAACCAATATTGGGTTATCTATTTTGTCTCTATATTTCTCTACAAATTTATCTGGATTTGCTAGTCTTTCTAAAACCTTTTCTTGATAATGAGAAAGAATAATCTTTTTCATTACAAATATCTGGAAGAACACTGCCTAACTTTATGGAATCTAAATCCATATTAATTCTTTCATTCCTTTTTTTGCAATTACTAAATAAATTTTATGGCTTGACATAACTATCACATCCTACAATAATTATACCATATAAATAGTATTTATGGCTCACACATTTCTATTTTGAGTTTATTATTAATCTTAAACATAATACTACCATCTTTATCTGTTCTGTATATTTTTGAGTCTTTTAAGTTATCTATTATTTCTTTATTCGGATGACCATATTTACCAGTAGGTATTAAGTAGTTACTACATAAAAAAATCACTTAATTGTGCTTTTTTGTACCTCTATTTGTTTTTAATTCTTTTATAAGCTTACTTATTTGGCTTTCAGCCAATCAATAAATCTTATGTTTTTTTAAATTGATTTCACTATTTAATAGTTCTTCAAAATATAAATTTTTTTGGTGCCAATAGCATAATATAAAATCTTTACTTTTATAAAAATCAGGATATTCTTCTGGATAACATAAATATCCTTGGAAAAGATGCTCTATATCAAGGTCGTCTCCATCAATACATATCACACCCTCTAATTCAGGTTGGTAGTATTCTACAGGGCAATCACTATGTGCCTACTCCTACCGTTTGTACAGGATAATTAAAATATTTTACTGAATATACAACGCCTTTGTGTTCTGTCAAGTATTGAGCTGCATATTTAAATTCATAGTTTTTCCTCCAATCGAGTATTTAGTTTATCATAATTAATTATAAAGTCAAATTATTTGTTTATTAATTCATATTCTCTAGCAATGATTCTATTATCAGAGAAATATATTTAATAACATTTTTATTATCCTGTCTGCAAATTATAATGCCTATTGTTTTATTTTGATCTATCTTTTTTAGATTATTATCTATGTAATTCATATATACTTGTATTTGACCTATGTATTCTTTCTTTAATTCAGTTACCTTAAGTTCAATTACTACATAGTAATTTTATTCTTTATTAAATAGTAGTAAATCAATATAATTATTTCTATCACCTATTCTTATTTGCCAATAAAACTAAAAGAATTATCAAGTTCTTTCATAAATTATTCTATATCTCTAAAATTAACTGATGAACTTTTTCTGTAATTACATCCATATTTTTTTATTACTAATCAAAATGGGATTAGGAACTAAATCTTTTACTTCTATCTTGTCATTAGTTATTAATTTATTTTTTAGTTATTGTAGGTAATCTTTCATATTCTTTGGATTCAACAATATCCTCTAATTACCTTTTAGAAAGATTTCTCTTAGATACCTGTTCAATATAATAGTAAATTGTATTTCTATCTTTTATTGATAAAAGAATTAAATAATGACTCCATGTCAATTGTGTCAACAGTGGTGACACTTTTTCATCATTAAATAAATTATAGAATTGTTTCATTTAAATAAATTTCTTTTATTTTATTTTTACATACTTCACTAATCAACTTTTTATAATATTCTTCTATTATATTATCTCCATATTTACCACCGGCTTCATTTAGCAATTTACATCTAAAATTAAAATAATTTTCAAAAATAAAATACAAATTCATTTATTTTAAATTGTTAAATATTCAATTAAAATTTATATTTTTTAGTAAAGTTACATAATTTAATATAAGTTAATATATTTAAAAAAGTTTATAAAAATTTAGTAAATAAAAAACTCATTACTTATTTATTATAAAAAATTACCATAAAAGTTTATGACATTTTAAGTAATCTCCTATAAAACTATTAGGTATAACTTTTCTTAAAGAAGAAGGTCTTTTTTTATGAAATATAGTAAATCTATTATTATTATTTCTTTCAAAATAAAATCTTCTAATTTCTTCAGGATCAAAAAACGAAAATTGATTTTTAAAAACATTAGGAATATCATTTGAAAAACATTGATGAGTTTTATTAAAAGTATTAACATCATTTTTTTTTTTATTTTCATCAAAAGCATTATTTCTAAAATTTATATTTGTATGATTATAAATATTATCACTTTTACTATCATTTCTATGCATTAAATTAATTTTATTACCAGTTTCATCATCAATATCAACATTATCAATAAAATTATTAACATTAACATTAATATTATATTGTTCTTCATTTTCTTCTTCACCATTTTTTATACTAAGTAAACTTCCTCTTTTCTTTGTTATTTTATTTACAAAAAATCTCATTTCTTTAGGATCATTAGTATTTGATTTTTTAGTTAAGTTATTATAATTTCTAAACTTTGGTTCTGGTAAATCAGAATCAACAATTAAAAATTTTCCTTGTTCAAATTGTGTATTTTCAGTATTTTCATTTGTATTAATATTTGTATTTATATTTGTTTCTGTTTTAGGATTATGAAAATTACTTACTGTATGATTCATTTTCTTAATTTCTAATTTTTCATTTTCTTTTTTATGTTTTAAAAAATTATTTGTTGTTTTTAAAGGACTAAATTTTTTTTTCCTTGTTTCATTTAATTCTTTTCTTTTTTGAAGATAATCTTTTTCATTTAAAGCTAAAAGCTTTGTTATTTGTTCTAAATAATCATTAGTATAATGCTTTAATTTAATATTAAAAAATAATTCATATTGTTTACATATATCATTATATCTCATTTTTCTTTCAATTTCATCTAAAGTAAAAGTGTTTTTCCATTTTGATTCATATAAATTTTTTCTGTTTCCTTTTACTTCTTTAAAGTAAATATCATCTCCTTGTAAAACAACCATTTTACTTTGATGCTTCATTTCTTTTTCACTTACGTAAAGATTCTTAATGGACATTTTATTATTTTATAATTACAATTTAAATAATATATTAATATTCAAATTTTTTAAAACCATAATATATATTATTTTTTTATTTATAAACCAAAAAAAAAATTTTTTTTTCTTTAATACATTTAAATTTCGATGATAGATAATTTTATATAATATATATTAATGGAATATTTATTTTTCAATCAAAAATAACTATTTAAAATATTAAATATAAATAACAATTACTTTATAATTTAAATTGATCAACTTAATTATTTATTTTTAACTTAGATAAAACATTTATTCAATTAAAACTAATTTCATTTGCAAACAAATAAAAATTATATATTTATATATAATACATAAATATATGAAAATTTTCTTATAAAATTGAGTTAATCTACATTAAAATATAAAAACTTTTGCAATATCCAAAAATAAAAAGTATTTTTAATAAATAATAATAAGGTTCAATTAAATAAATCATCTACAAAATTCATCCAAAATTACTATATAAGTGATTAACTGTCATTTGACTTTGTTTTTTTATAGTTTTCAATTTTTTCTATTTTTTGATTTAATTCTTCTTTTTCTTCTAAGAATTCATTATTGTTTTTTACATTTTCATTTTCCATAAAGTTTTGTAAAAATTGAGTAAATGAAGGAGGATCATTTTGACTATTATTTATTTCTTGATTTTTTTTAATGTTTTCATTTATTATATCTAAAAAGTTAAAGCCTAAATTATTATTCTTTTGAGTTTTAAAATCTCTTGTGCATTTTTCTTTTTTGGAGTCTTTTTTTCTTTTAAATAAATCTGAAGATGTTGTTTTTTGAATATCGTTTTTTTTTAAAGTGTTAAGAAAGGAATAATATGAACGATCTGGGTTTTTAACTCCTAATTTATTTGTTTTATATTTATTATATTCATAATCGGAATCAGTTGGATCGTAATCTTTTAATATTGATTTTATTTTTCTTCTTAATTTTGGAGTTTTGGAATATTTATAATCAGTTAGTTCATCTAAGTTTTCATATTTTCTATTTATTGAAAAAGATATTTCAGTTGAGCACATTGAAATGTTATTTAAATTAAAATTGTTATTAATGGTTATATTGTTATTTTGTTTATTATTATTTGTAATCATTGTATTATTATTATTAGTATTATCATTATTATTATTATTATTATTATTATTATTATCATCAATATTATTATTATTATTATTATTATCAATATTATTATTATTATTTTGATTATTGTTTTTATTCAAATTTAAATTAATATTTGAATTATCATTTGAATGTATATTTGTATTTGTATTAACATTTGTATTAATATTTGAATTATCATTTGAATGAATATTTGTATTAACATTTGTATTAACATTTGAATTATAATTTGTATTAAGATTATTACTTAAATTACTTTTATTATCATTTAAAACAACATTCCCTTTATTTTTGTTAATTTCATTAAGACTAATAATACTTCCTTTATTATAAAGAACATTATTAACACTAAAACTACTTTTATTCTTTGAATCTTCAAAATTATTCTCTAATTCATTTTTAATAATCCTTTCAACTTTATCTTGATTAATACTCTGAGTATGAATATTATAAAAATCAGAAGCTCCCATAAAATGTTCATTAGGATAAATTTCATTATTAATTTCATCAGGTTTAAAAGGAGTAATATTATTATTATTATTCATTAAAAAGGTTTGTGCTAAATCATCATCGGAATATTTTTCTGAAAAATCAATATTATTATTTTTAATATTAGGATCTTTAATAGTCTCAGCATCTTTATTTGAATTTTCGTTAAATCTACTTGAATCAGTTTCTTGTCCGCTATCATATTTTTTCGTTTTAGAATAATCTAATTGATATTCATTATCATTTATATCATTATGAGAAGAAGTAAAAGAATCTTTATAATCATCTTCAATGTGAGTAGCTTCTTTTATAGTTTTTAAATTATTAATTTCTCTTTTTTTAATTTTATTATCACTATACCTTTTTTTATAACCAAAATCATTATTATCATCTGAAATACTTGGAATTGATTTTAAATCATCAATTGAATTAGAAATATTAGAACTTGTTGCTTCTTGTTTTTTATAAATACCATTAGTAGTATAAAAAATTTTTTCCAATCGAGACATTAATCTTCTTATTTGTTTCATATTAAAAATTGACTTTTGTTGAATTTTTTGCCAAATTAAAGAATAACTTTTAGATATTTCAATAGCATCTTTTTTATTTAAGTAAAATAATTCTGCTTTTCTTGATTTAACAATAGCACATAAAGGACTTCTTTCATTAGAAAACATTAAAACATCTCCGAAATGTTCATTCTTTCTAATATCTAATATTTTTAAGTTTTGATATTCTGATTCTTCTTCTTCAATTGGTTCATTTATCATTTCATTATTTGGAATTAAATTATGCATAAAATTCCCAAATTTTGTGATAGTTTTCATTTGGTTTAAACCGTTTATGTTTGATGAAGTGTGATTAAATTTTAAATTATTTAATATTGATTGTTCATTTCCTTCGTTATTTATTTCTTGATTTATTTTTATTGGAAGTTCTAAAGTAATTTTACCTTTTTTTACAAAGATAATATCTTCGACAAATTCACCATCTTTTATTAATATATCGTTTTTAATTGCTAAAATAGGATTAAAAGCAAAAATAACACTAACTATGAAGTCTTTATTATCAAAGTTTTTAAAAAAAATAAAATTTTGAATTATAGGTTCATACATACTATAAACTAAATTATTCTTTAAAGAAATTGGTAATTCTTCAATTAAATGCTTTTCTTCTTCTTCATTAGTTTGTTTATGTTTAATATATCTATCAATTCTTTCAAATAAATCATCGGAAAAATCATCATATGTCATTTTAATATCTTCTAATATTTTATATTTTTTAAAATACTCTTCTTCTTTATCATTTTTACTTTTAACATAATTACTAATTGAAGTTAAAACCCAAGAATAAGCAACAATACCTACAATTTCAATAAAAATCCCAAAAACTTTTTCATTAGGTGTTATACAAGTTAAATCTCCGTAACCTACAGTAGTTACGGTTGTGATTAAATAATAAATTCCTAAAAAATACAATTGAGAAAAAGTATATTCTGTAAAATTAAATTTAACTATCCAACTAGGATAATCATTTCTTCCAATAAAAATAAACAAACATGAAACTACATGTATTGTAAGACAAAAAATAGTTATTCCTTCTAAGAATCTTAAGTAACCATTATATATTTCATATTTATCTAATTTTTCATCTAAATATTGAAAAAATTTATTATTAAATAATCGACTTGTTTTTACTAAACGCATACAGATAAATAAATAATAAAATTGACTTGAATATTTATAAGAACTTAAAAAACCAATGTCTTGACACCTTTTATCGAAAATAATAAATATGGTTTTAAAAGGAATAGCTCCTATTAAATTTATTAAAAACCAATATTTTAAATAATGAATAATCATTAATTGTAATCCTATATTTAATATATAATCTAC
>JAEEGK010026471.1_pt1 | contig 11803 bp, 2 predicted proteins | sample 8958771 | NCBI WGS metagenome assembly JAEEGK01 (sample SAMN16246547, study PRJNA631951) | gut metagenome | biome: gut microbiome; feature: rumen; material: SC-attached | host: Bos | place: Iran: Karaj | collected 2018-10 | reverse complement strand
TTATCTTCTCTCAATAATCTCTTCATTTCACTTCTTTTATCTTTTCTAACATCAATAGGATTACAACCATGACAACCACAAAAATTACAACCTTTCTCACTTAAAGTATATTTCCTTTCGCTTTTGGGAACTTGACATAAACAAGATTTTCCTGTTTTGGAAAATGCTCTCATACAATCTTTACAACAACCGTTTTTCATTATGAATTTTGATGGAAGACTATTTGAAAAATATGGAGATGCTTCTGGTGACTGAGAACGAGATCGAGAATGAGAATCATATGTATGAAGAGAATTTACTGGAGATGATTTTGTTATTGATGGTGATTTACTCTGAGATATTGAGTCATCTGAAAAAATGTCTTTTTCTTCTCTTTTTGGAGAGGACATTTATATATGAAATAAAAATTAAGCAAATATATTAATTCAAATTTGCTTATTATTTAAAAATTAAAATATATATAATACTTAAAAGGTATATAGGCTAAATTATAAATATTAAATATTAAATCATTTTCACTATGAATATTTTCAGAATTCATTTAAATTAATTATTTAAAATTAATTGATTAAATTTAATCTAAATTTATTTATAATTTATTTGTGATTGACAAACAATAAAAAAGTATTCTCATTTTTTATTCTTTTTATTATTTTCTTATATCTTTAAATAATAAATGAATTCCAATTAATAACCTTTTATTGAGGAATTGTGTGAGATATTTGTGATGATATTGACATTTAAGGTTTTTTGTTTTTTAAAGAGTCAAATTTTATATATTATTTCTTGGATATTAATATTATTTTAAAACATCTTTTTCTTTAATTAAGTCTTCTATTAAAAAATATGGTAATATAAACAGTAATAATGTTTTATTTTATAAAGAAAAAATAATTTAGTTTTTTATTATTTAAAAGATAAAAGAAATAAAATCTTTATTTAAAACTTATGACCACCACCACCTCCACCAGAAGAATGACTTTTTTTTGTTTTTATTATTTTAAGTTTTTGATAATATATTTTTCGAGAATAAGGTTTAAGAATTTCTTTTAAAGATTTTTCTAAATTAATATCAGTTTGAAGGCATTTCATAATTTCTTCATACGCAGAAGGATACATTTCAATTAATTCAACTACTAATTTTAAATAATCTTTTTCTTTAATTAATTCCACTATTCTTTTCAAATCATTTAATAATACTTCTGATTGTAATAAACATTTTACTACATCTAATGGTTGAGATTGAAGTATGATTTCTTGTTGAAAAGATAAAGTAAATAATGATAGTAATAATATTATACACTTCATTTTTTTATTATTTTTATAAATATAAAAAAACATTTTTAACAAATTTATTATTATATATAAAAATAAAAAAGTAAAAGTTTAATATTTTTTACCTATTATTATGTTTAATTTATAGATGATCGAATAAAACAGTATTGCATCCTGCATCATAAGGTCTGAATTTAGCTGCACAATTAGGACAATAAATATCATAATCAGAAGTAGAAATACAACTTAATGAAGTTTCATGATTCAAACCACTATCATAGAAAATAGAATCTAAATTCTTATCAAAAAGAACATTGAAATTAGAAAGAGAAGGATGAGCATAAACAACAGTCATCCAACCTAAAGGCATAGCTTGTTGTTCACTTTCTAATTCTAAATCAAATTGGAATGAACTTCCTTTATAAGTTAAAGAACCTTTAATAACATTTCTAGATACATCAACATAAATATTGAATGTTATATCACTAGTTAAAGCAGTACTACCTATTAAGAATGATTTAACTGATCTCTTTTGTGCAGTTGACCAAGTCTTTGTAGGCAATTTTAATTCGAGAACTGTTCCTTTTAATGACATTGTAAATGCATTTTCTAAAATAGTTTCTGGAATTGTTTGTGAAATATCCATATTTTGAAGAGTATTTTGACCATCATCAGTGAAAGCGAAAAGTACTGATGGATTAGCTGAATACTTTTGTGAATTAAATTCTGTTGTATTAAGTGTGAATGAAACAAGATAATGATTGAATGAATAATATCTGCTAATATCATTAATAGTAAGTCCATAGAAAAGTTGAGCATTACTGTAAGCCCTATATGAATCTAAACCAATATTTGTATCACTTGGATCAACGTTGAAAGTACAAACACCTTGAGTGATCTTATAACATGCGTTTTCACATTCTTGAAGACCATTATATTCGAATAATTCAAGTTCTTTATTTGAAAGGTATTTATCAAAGAATTCAACACCTCCAATTTCAAAGGCTCCTTGTTCTGAATTTAATACAGTGTATCCTAAAACAATCTTATAATCTCCATATGGATAGTATGAAAGACCAGAACTTGCTGTGGCACTTTCTTGAAGAAGTGTAGTTCCATCGAGATATCTTACTTTAAATAAGAGAGATCCTCCTCTGACTTGGTATTGAAGACTTACTTTAAAGAATTGATATGGTGTATTTGCATTACTAAATACTACTCCAGTGGTATAAGTTTTCTTTCCAAATGTTAAAGTAAATCTATCATTAATTGGATTATATCTCATTGAGAAATAATCATTGTTTCCAGCCGTTAATTTTATAACATTGCAAATTCTCTTTAATACAGAAGAAATTCTGAAAACGAATGAAACAGTAAAGGCTTCAGTATTGGCAAGTGTAATTGAAGTAGTTGTTGGTTGAACGTTTTCATTAAATTGATAATATTCTGCAAATAGGAGCATTTTAACTGCATTTGTATCAGTTGGAATACAAAGACCGTTTTCAAGTTTACCTGTCGAACATTTTGTACAAAGTGATGCAGTACCTAAACTACAAGCTTCTTGTATTTTTCTTGTTCTGAATGGAATTTGAGATTTCATTTCATCTAATGATAATGATTTGTGTTTATAGAAAATGACATTAGTCATCTTTGCTGCAATTGGTGAATAAATATCAAATCCAAATTGTTGAGCGAAGTATCCTAAAATTTCTGGAAGTCTATATTCTTGAGCGACATAATTAATTTTTGATTCAGCTGCAACTATTTTTAAATTTTGATTAGCATAGGAAATAGCAACGAAAAGCATTGGGAAAGTTGGTTTGTATGGTAAATTAAGTTCAAGTGAATATGACTTTGTTGGGTTTGTTGCTGGTGTAACATAGAATACCATTTTTCCAGTATTATAATCTATTACACCTTCAAGTGAATATATTCCATCATAATCATAGGCTCTAATAAAAGTGAATTGAGTTTTTGGAAGTGAATTAAATTCAATGAGAACATGGTAACTCCATTTAGAAAGTCTAATATATTTACTTCTCTGACTTTGAGGGAAAACTTCAAATCTGTTAAGAAGATTTTCATATTGATCTGGTTGTCCAAAAACAGGAGTAAATAATATTCTTCCATTGTCACAAGTGGTAGAATCTCTAGAATCATATCCAGATCCACAAACTTTACAATAACCATTTTCACAATAAGCACAGTCAGGGCCACATACATCATAACCTACAGGTTCAGGTTGTTTAACATTTTCATAATCATCACTATTAGTTAGAATTGTATTGGTAAGTGATGTTGAATAACCTATATTACTAACATATATTTTATCTCCTTTAATTCCGCTAATTCCTGTTGATTTCATTGATACTTGTTTTAAGAATGTTCCTGCATGAGTTGAAACTGAAACTTGAGTTCCTGAGAAAATTATAAACACATGATTCCATGTATTATATGGGTCATAAAGTGGAATTTCAAGTTGATCTTTTCCTCCAATTAATATTACTAAAATATTTTCTTTTCTTACTATTTTCAATGTTCCTAATTCCATGAATTTATAGTAATTATCTAAATCATAATATGGGAAGTTAAATTGGACTTGGAAGTAAAGTGCAAAGTTATCTTCAAATATTTCTTTCTTTGTTATTGGTAATTCAATTTCACCTTGATAAATTTGTCCTTTGTAGAAATTGTATAATACATTAGCCCTAGTACATGTAACTTCATCTCCTCCGGTCTTAAGTTTTTCACCGTTATAACCATTTTGACATTCATAACATTTAGTAGTTGTAGGTGGATAATTACTATAATCCCAAACACAAGAATCACATCCTTGGGCACATGTGGGAACTTTAGGATAATAATTAGATTCTAAACTATTATAAAGTGAATCAGCATATCTAACATTAGGATGAAGTTTAATAACATCAAGATAACAGTGAGGTACAGTGAATAATTTTTTGTCAAATCCTGTATCTTCAACACCCCATACACTAAGAGTTCCTGATTGTTGAAGTCTTTCTGGATAATGTTGATAATTATATGTTCCTTCTACTGCATTTGTAACATCAACTGCATGTCTTAATGAATATTGGAATAATTTATTAGGTGCATCAAAACCAATTAAACCTCTTACAACTTCTTTTTCTTTAAATGAAAATCCTTTAGTAGAAACAGTCACTGGAGTCCAATCATTTAATAAGAATTCAATATAACCTAAGTTATTTTTAACAACTACTTGAATACAAATATTAAGATCACCTCTGTAATTTGTAGGAATGAAAGTTTTTAATTTATCATTTGAATAACATGCAATTCTATATTTTGCTCCTTCAGTGAATTTACCCATTAAGAATCTAAAGTAAAGAATACCATAATCTCCATTAATACCAACAGGATCAGTTCCAAATATCTTATTAGTAAGTACATCTGGTTTCATTTCAGACCAATCATTATATCCAAATAATGTTGCTGGTTGCCAAGCATAACCTCTTGATTTACATTCATGTGGAGCAGATGATTTAACATCGTAATTACATCTTAAACATAATCCTGTTTCCCAATTATATTCACTACATATTCCTCCAATTTCAACTGGTTTCTTATTAATTGCTGTAAATAAATCTCCTTTTGCTAATCCATTATATACTTTAAGATTTCCAAATTGATAGTTAAGTTCTATTCCTTTTTCATCTCCAAATACTAAATATTTTATGTTGTCATTATCTGGGACATCTAATGAGTAAGTATATGTTTTTCCAGTTCCAAAATCTGTGATAGTAGCATCTATTTTATTCTTGTATTTATTATATAAGAGATTGAATAAAAGAAAATCTGGCATTTCATCAGTATAATCATGTGAGAATTGATTTTTATCATCTTTAATAGTATAAACAGATTTAAAGTCAGATGGAATAGTTTCTTTTATTAAAGATATCTTATCACCAGCTTTTGAATTCTTATATGCAAGTATATTAAAGTTATTATTATCTTGATACATATTAGAATGAGTTTTCTTCCTTAAATTGAATGAAATTGTTAAATTACCATCATATGGAACTTCATATGTTCTTTCTTCTTTATTGAAAATATCAAATAAATTATCTAAAAGAGTGAAATCATCTGGAGAGGCTGAGACTTCTTCACAAAGACCTGAATTAGTTAAAGTATAACCATCTGAACATGAAGTACATTTAAGTGTTGGATCACATTTGAGACAATTTTGACTACATTGAATAGCTTTTTCATCTCCTCTCATAATATCGTCTGATGGAAGGTTATTAATATATACTCTTGCTTTCATTGTTCCTCCAATTGCTTTTGAACCAGGTGAATGTAAATTATATTTGAAGTCTTTATAATGTCTTATAAATGGTTGATTCTTTAATGTTTGAGATGAGCTTTTTCCTTGTCTATCTTTAATTACAATATTTACTGAATCTTTAAGCATTGAAACAACAAGATAATACCATTCTCCAGGTTGTAATTTATTATGTTGAAGTTGATAATCATTAAACGATAAAATTCCATTTTGGATTGTGAGATTAACATATGGAACACCATTTACTTCGGAACTCATTACACTTTCTCTGTTAGCATTATCTCCTTTAACATAAATCCATTCTGTGAATCCATAAGCATCTGCAGCTAATTTATTATCAAATTGGTCTTTGAAAGAAAATTCAATAGGAGAGTTTTGAGTATTAAGTTCTGGAGTTTCTTTAAGTGTTTGAGCTTCGCATCTACTATTAATTGGAATAATACCATTAGGACATGATCTACAAGTATCTTTACAATCAGTACAGAAGTAATCACAATCTGAAGGTAAGAATTTTGTTAATCTATTAAGATCTTCATCGGTTGGTGAATAATCCATAATATTAAGTTTACCAATGTTAAAGTTACTGACACCATTTTTACCTAATAAAATATATGCACTTGGTTCAATAAGATTATAGTAATTTCCTGAGGGAACCTCAATTGTCTTATCTTCTTTATTTTCAATTTTTGAATGTACTGTTACTCTGAAATTACCTCCTTCAGTTTTTGATAAAGTCATTGAAACGAATTTCCAATCATAAATATTTGAATATTCACAATTTGCAACATCAAGTTTTGCTTCTGGCTTATTTTCATCATTTCCATAAACAGCAACTTTACATCTTTCATCACTTGCATCAACATAGAATTTATAATTATAAGCTGATTTCATTTCATTTATAACACTAAGAACATCTAAATTAGATTTTAAATTTGGAATAAGAGATCTGAAATAGAAAGTAAATGTTACATCATTACTTCCAACACCAGTTCCTTGATAATCTGAGAATTTCTTAGTAGCAGCTGATTTAAAAACTGGATCAGCAGCATTTCCTTTAGAGAACAAATCAAAATCTTCGATAATATTAGTTAAAGTATGAGTTTCTTCACAAACACCATTTGCATTAAGTTTAAATCCTTTCTTGCAAGTTTTACAAACTTCTTCATCTACACAACTTTCACAATAAGGAACTTTACATTTTTGACATAATCCAGCAGTACTATCATAATAAGTACCAGATGGACAACTATCACTCTTTATACATTGTTTATTATACATTACATAACCATTGGCACATTCAATACAATCAGAATTGGTTCCTAAAACACAAGTTTTACAAGCAGGATCACAATTTTCACAAGTTCTTGCTGTTTCTTTACAATCTTCATACATACCTTCTGGACATGATGTTAAACATTGAGTTCCTAATTTATAATAACCTGCTTTACAAAGAATACAAGTATCTTTTGCTGTACAAGTATCACATGAATAGTCACATGGTTGACATTGATTATTTACTGAATCATTATAGTATCCTGTTGGACATGATTCTACACATTTTCCTTCATATAAAATCAATGGTTTTATACATTCAAAACATACCTTTAAGTTACTTGAACATACTTTACATCCTGATGCCTCACAAGGTTCACATATTCCATTAACATTTACTTTTCCTTCTCCACATTTGTTAGTACAAACTCCATTATCCATATAAAATTCTGATTTACATTCTAAACATTTTTCGGCTGAACATTTTTTACATTTTGGATCACAATCAATACATTCTTTGGTTAAGTAATTAGCATAAGTTCCTTCTGGGCATTCACTTTGACATACTCCATTATAAATATAATCATCACATTTAACACATTTTTTAGGATCTCCTGGTGCACATTCAGCACAAGAATCTTGAAGACATGGTGTACATTGTTGAACAACTGATGTATATCTTTCAGGACATGGTTTAATACATATTCCTTCAAAATGAGAATAACCATCATTACATTTTATACATTCTTTTGCTGATTTACAGAAAGTACATCCTATTGGACATTTTTCACATGTTCCGGTTTCATCATTTCCAAAGTATCCATCTGGACATGGGTTAACACATTCATTTTCATCATTAATATAGAATCCAGGTTTACATACTAAACAAACATCATCATTTCCACATTGGAGACAATTTTTAGTTGAACATTCAACACAAACTCTATCATCTTTAGGATAGAATCCATCACCACATTCTTCAACACAATTATTTTCTTTAAGAATTAATCCTTTTATACATTTATGGCATTGAGTTAAATCACATTTAAGACAATTTTCAGAACATTTAACACAAGCTTTACCATATTGAACAGTACCTTCTGGACATTGATCAATACATTTTCCGTTATATAAGATAGTTTTACATTCAGTACATACTTCAACTGCAGTTGGACATTTCAAACAATCATCTTGAGCACATTTTTGACAAACTCCATCAATACCAACAGTTCCATCTGGACATTCAGTCACACATTTTCCTCCAATAAGGAAAGTACCTTCAATACATTTCGTACATTGATCTATTCCAGAACAAACTTCACAATTAGTATCACAAGCAATACATTTTCCATTTTCTTTATAATATCCCTTTGGACAATCAGCATAACATTGATCACCAAATAAAACTAGTTTATCTTCACAAATTCTACATTTTTCAGGTTCTCCTTCAATACAAACTGCACATCCTTCTGCTTTACATGTTACACATACATTTCCAATTACCATTGAAGGTGGTTGACAAATATCACAAACTCTGCTTCCTTCAACGAAAGTATATTTATCAGCACATACATCACATGATTCAGCATTTGAACAAGTTTTACATCTTCCATCACATGGCTTACAAGTTCTTCTTCCTGCAATTTCTACTTCATACATTCCATCTGGACAATTTGGAATACATTCATCTTCATTTAGAATATGAGTTTCTGCACAATTAATACATTTATTAACATTTAATGAATCACATTGAAGACAATAAGGATCTTTACATTTAAGACAAACTCCTTCTCTTTCAACTGTTCCTTCAGGACAGTCTACAATTGGTACACATCTATTTTTAGAAATAAGCTTATATCCTTCTATACATTTAGTACATGTTTCTGGTGTGTCTTTACATGCTGAACATCCTTCTACACATTTTTGGCATTTTTTAGTTGCTGGATTTCCAATATAACCTTCTGGACATTCTTTAAGACAATCATTAAGTCCACTTTCTTCTGTGAACATGAATGAACCATCTGGACAAGTTAAACAATGAATTGGAATTGTTGGACAACAATTTTTACAATTTGTATTTTCACATTTTTCACAATGATCTGGTTTTTCTTGTTTTTCAGCATACCATGTATCTTTACATGCATAAGTACAAACTGTGTTTTGTTCATCAAGGAGAAGAGGTTTTATACATTTTTGACATGTTTTTGGATTATCACAAACTTCACAACCTTCAAAGCATGGTTCGCATCTTTGGAGAAGTTCATTATAATATTTTGATGGTCCACAAGTTTTAATACAATTTCCATTATCATTAATATATTCAGGTTCACATGTTAAACATTTTCCTAAATCTTTTGGATCACAAACAAGGCATTTATCATCAGTACATTTCTTACAATGACCGTCTACATTAGCATAATTTTGAGAACATTGGTCATAACAATCATAATTATATTCTACTTTACCATCAATACATTCAGTACATGTTGCTCCATCAGTACAATGTGTACAATTAGCTTCACAGTCATAACAATAATTACCTCTTTCATAAGTTCCATCTGGACATTTTGTTACACAAAGTCCATTATAAAGAAACATCTCAGGATTACATTGAGTACATTTACTTAAATCATCAGGTTGACAAGTAATACAATATCTTTGTGTACAATCTTTACAAACTCCATTAACTGCAACTTGATATGATTTACATTTATCATTACATGTTTTATCTACTGTATCTAAGAATAGTCCTTCATAACAGTCATAACAAGTATTATCATCTTTACAAACTTTACAACCTGTTGAACATTTCTTACATGTTTTTGTTAAATCATCAGGGTAAGTTCCTTCTGGACAAGAATCAAGACATTGACCTTCAAATAAATAACCAATTTGACATTCTTTACAATAAGATGGCTTTAAAGGATAACAATAACTACATCTATCTGGATCACCACAAGGGAGACATTCATCTTCATCTTCATAAGTACCAGGTACACATAATTCAAGACATTTTCCTTTATAAAGAACAGATCCAGGGGCACATTTAGTACATTGATTTTGTGTTGCACAAACAGAACATTTATCATCTCCACAAGAAATACATTTTCCATCTTTAGGATAGTATCCATCACCACAATCAGTAACACATTGATGTTCATTATTGAGATAGTATCCATTTGAACATTCATAACATTGAGCAGTATCTGAAGCTGAGCATTTAACACAAGGAACTTGAGAACAACTCTTACAAACTCCATCAATTGGGACATAATGAGCTTCACAATCAGAAACACATTTTCCTTCTTTTAGATATAATGGATTTTTACAGCTTGTACATTCTTCAGCAGTTATACATGTGGCACAAGTTTCTACACATTGTTTACATACGAATTGATTGACTAAATCTACTGGATATGAACCGGGTGGACATTGATTTAAACATTTATTATCCATGAGAACAAATGGTAAATCACATCTTTTACATGTATCAAGATTCATATTATCACAAACTGCACAATTTTTATCTGTACATTCTACACATTCACCATGTCTTTCTACATAATGATTATCACAAGTTAATTTACAAACACCATTTTGTATAACATAACCATCTTCACATTTTAAACATTTACCTCCATTTGGACATTTATCACAATGCTCTCCAGGGCATTCTTGACATTTTCCACTATTCATATCTTCATAATATCCGTTTTTACATTCTTTAACACATTTTCCTTCATCATCGAGATATAAACCTTCTTCGCATACTAAACATTCTGATAATTTTTCAGGATTACATGAGTCGCAATGAGGTTCTAGACATTTTTCGCATTTTCCATTAACAGGTGCTTCACCAGCATCACATTCACTAGTACATCTTCCATCATTTAAAATTAAACCAGTAGGACAAGAAAGACAATCCTTTGGATTATTACAAGTTTGACAATCTCCAGCACAATGACTACATTCTTCCCCATTTACATAAGTTTTTTGAGGACAAGGAGTGACACAATCTCCGTTGAAAAGATATAATCCTGATGGACAAGATGAACATGAAGTAATTTCATTTTTACATTCTAAACAATTATCAGCTTGACAAGGAACACATTCTCCTTCAAATGGGGATTGACCAACTGGACAATTTTGAACACATTCATCATTAAGTGGACTATAATTATAACCATTTGAACATTTATCACAAGATCTTAACATTTCTTCTCCGGCTTCTTTAGTATATAATTTATAATTATCTGTACAAAGATCACAATGATCAATACATGGATTACATACTCCTTCATCATTAAAGTAAGTTGTTGGACATGGTTTAATACATTTTCCTTCGAATACTGAATAATCTGCCTCACATGCTGTACATTTATTTGGTTCAGTACATTTTGTACAGTGTTCACCACATGGTTCACATTCTTTATTTACTGCAACCATTCCTGAAGGACATTGTTTTACACATTCTCCTTTATGTATGAGATATGGGTCTTCACATAATTTACATTGTTTTGGTCCATCACATTGTAAGCAATTTTCATCACATTTTCTACATTCTTTTTCACTGAATTTATAATAGTTACTACTACAAACTTTAACACATTCTCCATTTTCTAATAAATATCCTTCTTTACAAACTCTACATACTTCTCCATTATCACAGACTTCGCATCCTTCTATACAATTATGACATTTTTTATCACCTTTATAATAACCTGGTGGACAAATTCCAATACATTGTTCATTATGAACAACAAATGGTGATATGCATTCTTTACATGTTTTTGCATCAGTACATTTATAACAGTTATCCATACATTTTTTACATTTCTTATTTTCTTCATAATATCCATTGTCACATTGTGGAATACATTTATTTTCTTGTAAAACATAATCTCCTTTACAATTTCTACATGTGATTAAACCTTT
>JAEEGK010026470.1_pt1 | contig 11803 bp, 15 predicted proteins | sample 8958771 | NCBI WGS metagenome assembly JAEEGK01 (sample SAMN16246547, study PRJNA631951) | gut metagenome | biome: gut microbiome; feature: rumen; material: SC-attached | host: Bos | place: Iran: Karaj | collected 2018-10 | reverse complement strand
CGAGGAAAGGATCTTCCTTTGGGACGGCGGGTGACCAAGCGGCCATCCGCCAAATGATAACATTATTTGCAAATGATAACGCTTTGGTCTATATTTGCAGAAAACGTTATCGCAATGGATACTACCCGACAGACGATCATCCGGATGAGCGAGTCTTTATATCAGCGGATCAAGCAGAACGCGAAACTCCAGCAGCGCTCTGTCAACAGCTATATGGTGTCCGTCCTGGAGAAGGGCCTGCCGGAGGAATTCCCCAAGCTGGATCCGGCGGATTTCGTCCCGGACGAGCCGCTCCGCGCGCTGGGGAAGACGCTCAGCGGCGTCACGGCGAACGCCGACCAGCTGGACGAAAAGGCAAAATACATCCTCTCGAAATGACCGTATTCTTCGACACCAACGTACTCCTTGACATCCTGGACGATACGCGGGAGCATCACGAAGTCGCCCTCACCCTCCTGAAGGCGGCAGAGAAAGGCGTTTTCCGGGCCCACGTCACGACGCAATCCTTCCTGGACGCGGCATACATCCAGACGCAGCAGCGGAAGCTTTCCATCGAGGCCTTCCGGGCTTCCGTGTCCCTGCTCTCCGGCATCCTTTCCGTCGAGTCCATCCTGGCCAGTGACCTGGCGAAAGCCAACAGGAGCCGGATCGCCGATTATGAAGACGCGGCCCAACTGGCCTGCGCGGAACGGATCGAAGTGGATTACATCCTCTCCCGGGACGGGAAATTCAATCAATACTCGAAAATCCCGACGTACACGCCCGCCGGGTTCTACGCCAAGCTGTTCCGGTAGCTATTTCGCCAGGGAGATGGCGCCGAAGACGCCGAGGGAGGCGACAAGCATGATGGCGGCGGCGAGCAGCAGGCCGCCGAAGATGTAGAGCATGCTCTTCTTGAAGTCCATGTCGAGCAGGCTCGCGGCGAGGGTGCCGGTCCAGGCGCCCGTGCCGGGCAGCGGGATGCCGACGAACAGCAGCAGGGCGATGTAGAGGCCCGCGCCGGCCTTGGCTTCCAGCTTGCGGCCGCCCTTCTCGCCCTTCTCCAGGCACCAGGAGAAGAACTTGCCGACATACTTCTTGTCCTTGCCCCAGACCAGGATCTTGCGGGCGAACAGGAAGATGAACGGGACGGGGAGCATGTTGCCGAACAGGGCGACGACCAGCGAGGGAACGAGCGGCAGGCCGAAGCCGACGGCATAGGGAATGGCACCGCGCAGTTCGATCAGCGGGACCATCGATATGAGGAATACGATCAGGTACTTTTTCATCGGATCTTGTTGAGGTAGTCTTTGACGGCGGCGAAAGCGGCCGTCTGGCTGGCGCCCGCGCCTTCCGGGGGCGTCACCACGAGGTCATACACGCCGTCCGGGAGCGGGCAGCAGCCCACCTTGAAGCGGGCGGTGCTGCAGCGGGCCTCATACTCCGCGGCGAAATGGTCCGGACAGCCGGACAGCGAGATGAAGAGGTCCTCCTTGCGGGCGTCCCTGCGCCCGCCGCGGGCCCGGGGCTTGAGGTAGCCCCACCAGTTGAGGTCTTCCTTCGTCGGACACAGGATGGTCACGGGGATCGCCTGGTAGTCGAAGAACTGCTGGACGGCGCGGCAGACCGGGGCCGGGTCTTCGCCCATGGCCACGGCGTCCACGAACACCGTCGCGCTCCGCACCTTCTTCAGGGGCAGCAGCGACGTCGGGGCCGTACTCCGTCCCTGACGGAGCGCATACCAGCGGAAGAATGTCACGATGGGATTCTTCATCGGCCGTAGGACGCGGTCAGTTCGCGGATCTCCTGCTTGGCGACGCGCCAGCGCGGGATGTCGATCTTGGTGCCCACCACCTCCACCACCTTGGCGGCGATGATGGAGCCGACCTCGCCGCAGGCCTTGAGCGGCAGGCCGAGGGAGTCGGCGTAGAGGAAGCCGGCGGCGTAGGTGTCGCCGGCGCCCGTGGCGTCGACGGGATTGGCCGGCCAGGGGGCGATGAAGTAGGATTCTTCGCCACGCTGCACCCAGCTGCCGTCCTTGCCCACCTTGACCACGGCCGTCCGGCAGATCTCCGCCAGCTTGGCCAGGGCCGCCTGCGGGTCGGCCAGGCCCGTGAAGGCCCGCGCCTCCGTCTCGTTGGCGAAGACGATGTCGACGTATTTCTCCACGATGTCGTGCAGGAAGGCCAGGTTGGACTCCACGACGTTATAGGAAGCAAGGTCCAGGGAGATGATGCAGCCGGCCTCGCGGGCAAGCCCGACGGCGCGGCGCACCAGGTCCTGGTTCTGCACCAGATAGCCTTCAATATGGAAATAGTCATAGCCCTTGAACCACTCCGGGTCCAGGTCCTCCGGCACGAGGTCGAGCGCCGCGCCGAGATAGACGGCGAAGGTGCGCTCGGCGTTGCCGCCGCTCACGAACACCATCGAGCGGCCGCTGGCGTGCTCGCTCGTCAGGAGGCGCGACTGCACGCCGTACTGCTCCTGGTCGCTCTTGAAGAGCAGGCCGAGCTCGTCGTTGCCGATCTTGCCGATGAAGCCCGAGGGCATGCCGAAGATGGCGGTGCACGTGATGGTATTGGCGGCCGAGCCGCCGGCGACATATTTCACGCCCATCGGCTTGAGGGCCGTCCAGATGCCGTCGCCCGTCTCCGCGTCCACGTGCTGCATGCTCCCCTTGGGGAGATGGAACTCGTGCAGGAGGGAGTCGTCCGGGAGGACGGCCAGGATGTCCGTCAAGGCGTTGCCTATTCCAAGGATTGATTTCATATCGTACAAAAATAACACAAATTAATTGTATCTTTGCAGCCCATGGCCAAGAAAGCTGCAAATATCCTCAAATACACCCTCTCCACCGCCCTCGCGGTGGTGCTGGTCTGGTTCGCCTTCCGGGGCGTGGATTGGAAGGCTTTCTGGGAAGGCGTGCAGCAGACCCGCTGGGTCTGGGTGGCGCTCTATTTCGTGGCCGCCATCCTGGCGCTCGTCTTCCGCGAGGAGCGCTGGATCGCCCTGATGCGCCCGCTCGACCCGAGCCTGCGCCGCCTGGGCGTCTGGGACGCCATCAACGTGGGCAACCTCGTCAACGTGGTGCTGCCCGGCGCGGGCGAATTCGTCCGCTGCGGCTACGTCTCCTCCAAGCGGATGAGCTACGACAAGGCCTTCGGCACCATCGCCTGCGAGCGCCTGTCCGACGTGGTCGCCATCCTGTTCCTCTTCGTCCTAGCCATCGTGCTCAAGAGCGAGAGCTTCGGGCCGTTCTTCACGGAGAACATCTGGACGCCGATGAGCGCCCGGCTCGGCGGCTCGCTCGTGTGGGTCGCCGCCGGCGTGGTCGCGCTGGTCGCCGGCCTGGTCTGGGCCATCCGCCATTTCCGCGACCGCGTCCCGTTCTTCGCCCGCATCAGCGATGCGCTCAAGGGCCTCGGGACGGGTTTCGCGAGCATCGCGAAGATGGAGCGCAAGTGGCCCTTCCTGCTCAGCACCGTCGGCATCTGGGCGATGTACGTGATGATGATGTACTGCACCATCCGCGCCCTGCCGATGCTGGACGCGCTCACCCTCACGGACGCGCTCTTCCTGTCGGCCATCGGCAACTTCGCCTCCGTGATCCCCGTGCCGGGCGGCATCGGCGCCTACCACTACCTGATGGCGCTCTCGATGCAGAGCCTCTACGGCGCCAGCTGGGAGACGGGCATCCTGCTCGCCACCCTCGGCCACGAGGCCCACGCCATCCTGATCATCATCATCGGCGTGATCTCCTACGTGCGCTTCTCGTTGCGTAAAAGGAAATAATTCTTATATTTGCATACGTTAGTGTATTACCCTACGATATGCAACTGATTCTTCCCGATCGATACGAAGATCTGCTCGGCGGTGCCGAGAACACCGAGAAGGCCATCAAGGCCGTCAAGGATATGTTCCAGAACAACCTTTCAGCACAGCTGGCCCTGCTGCGCGTGACCGCTCCGATGGTCGTGCTCTCCGGGACCGGCCTCAACGACGAGCTGAACGGCGTCGAGCGCCCCGTGCGCTTCCCGATCAAGGACATGGACGAGCGGCAGGCCGAGGTCGTACACTCCCTCGCCAAATGGAAGCGCGCCAAGCTCGCGCAGCTGGGCATCGCCCCCGGGCGCGGCATCTACACCGACATGAACGCCCTGCGTCCCGACGAGGAGCTGGACAACATCCACTCCATCTACGTGGACCAGTGGGACTGGGAGAAGGTCATCCGCCCGCAGGACCGCCACCTGGGCTTCCTCAAGCAGACCGTCCGCCGCATCTACGAAGCCATCAAGGTCACTGAAAACAAACTCTTCGTCGAGTTCCCGCAGATCGCGCCGGAGCTCCCGGAAGACATCCATTTCGTCCACGCCGAGGAGCTGGTGCAGCTCTATCCCGGCCGCACGCCGAAGGAGCGCGAGCACGAGATCGTGCGCCGCTACGGCGCCGTGTTCATCATCGGCATCGGCGGCAACCTGTCCGACGGCGCGCCGCACGACGGCCGTGCCGCCGACTACGACGACTGGAGCAGCCCCAACGAAGAGGGCTTCAAGGGCCTCAACGGCGACATCCTCGTGTGGAACCACATCCTGCAGCGCCCCTTCGAGCTGTCCAGCATGGGCATCCGCGTGGACGCGGCCGCCCTGCACCGCCAGCTCGAGATCCGCGGCGAGCTCCACAAGGAGAATCTCCCCTTCCACCGCAGCCTGCTCGACGGCGAGCTTCCCTGCACCATCGGCGGCGGCATCGGCCAGTCCCGCCTGTGCATGTTCCTGCTGCGCAAGGCCCACATCGGCGAGATCCAGAGCAGCATCTGGCCGGACGAGATGGTCCGCCGCTGCGCCGAGGCCGGCATCAAACTAGTTTAGGGATATTTCCGGAAAATCCGTATATTTGCAGTCCGTTTCGCCGACAGGCGGACGGGTGCAGGTATGTGCTGGTCCCGTAGCTCAGTTGGATAGAGCAACAGCCTTCTAAGCTGTGGGTCGCGCGTTCGAGTCGCGCCGGGATCACAAAAAAGGTTCGCAGTCGCTGCGAACCTTTTCTGTTTCTATATCCGGTGCCGTTTGTGTTCGGACCACAGGCCGTAGACCTCGCTGACGTTGCCGGCGGTGATGAACGCCTGGATCTTGTGGTCCCGGATGAACTTCATCAGGTCGGCGAACTCGTCCTTGGTCAGCAGGCTTTGGATCTCCATCCTTTTCTCGCCCTTGTAGCCGCCCGTGACTTCGTAGAGGGAGCAGCCGCGCACGATCTTGTTGACGATGTAGTCGCGGATGACCTCATGCTCGTCGGAGATGATGCAGACGCGTTTGCGCCGGCTCAGGCTCGCCATGAAGTAGTCCACGATCAGGCCGTTGATCCAGGTGCCGATCAGGCCGATGATCACCAGGCGGAACGGGTTCACGAAGAACGCCGTGCAGCAGATGACCACGCCGGCGATCGTCACCGAGAGGCCGATGTCGAAGTGGAAATACTTGTTGACGATCTTGGCCAGGATGTCCAGCCCGCCGGTCGACGCGTTGATCCGGAACATGATGGCCTGCGACATGCTCAGGATGAGCACGAAGCAGATCAGGTCGAACCAGAGGTCGCCCATCACGGACGTGGTCCCGGCGGCGATGAGCCGCTCGTTGGGGCAGATCTTCTCCCACAGGTCCATCATCGGGCCCAGGATCAGGGCCGTGTAGCACGTCTTGATGCCGAACTCCTTGCCGATGAGGAAATAAGCCAGCACCAGCAGGATGGCGTTGATGATGAGCACGACGGTCGAGACCTTGATCGCGATGCCTGCATTCTCGAACAGCGCGCTGATCACGATGGACAGACCGGAGATGCTGCCTACGACGATCTTGCTCGGAACGAGGAAATAATAGACGGAGGCCGCGGCGATGAACATGCCGACAGTCATGATAGAAAGCTCCTTCCAGAACTTGGCAGTACTGAGAGGAGCTATCAGGGATTGCAGTTTCATGTGGTTCAGCAGAACTTGGTTATTTCGTTATGTATTAGTGTTATGCCTGCTTCAGATAATTGTCTATTGCCTTGGCGGCCGTGCGGCCGGCGCCCATTGCCAGGATCACGGTGGCTGCGCCAGTCACGGCGTCGCCGCCCGCGAACACGCCCGGACGGGTGGTCGCGCCTTCTTCGTTGGCCACGAGGCAGCCGCGCCTGGAGGTCTCCAGACCCTGCGTAGTCTTGGAGATGAGCGGGTTGGGCGAGGTGCCAAGGGCCATGATCACGGTCTCGGTCGGGATCTCGAACTCCGAGCCCGCGACGGGCACCGGGCTGCGGCGGCCGCTCTCGTCGGGCTCGCCGAGCTCCATCTTGATGCACTTGAGGGCCTTGACCCAGCCCTTCTCGTCGCCGATGACCTCGACCGGGTTGGTCAGCATGTCGAAGATGATGCCTTCCTCGGCTGCGTGGTGCACCTCCTCGCGGCGGGCGGGAAGCTCAGCTTCCGTGCGTCGGTAGACGATGTGCACCTCGGCGCCGAGGCGCAGGGCGGTGCGGGCAGCGTCCATCGCGACGTTGCCGCCGCCGACCACGCACACCTTCTTGCCGGCATGGATCGGGGTCAGGTAGTCCTCGCGCCAGGCTTTCATGAGGTTGTTGCGGGTCAGGAATTCGTTGGCGGAGAAGACACCGTTGAGGTTCTCTCCGGGGATGTTCATGAACTTGGGCAGACCGGCGCCGGTGCCGATGAAGACGGCCTCGAAGCCTTCGTTGTCCATCAGGGAGTCGATCGTGATCGTGCGGCCGACGATGACGTTGGTCTCGATCTTGACGCCGAGCGCGCGGACGTCGTCGATCTCGTGCTTGAGCACCTTGTCCTTGGGCAGACGGAACTCCGGAATGCCATATTCCAGCACGCCGCCGGCCTTGTGGAGGGCCTCGAACACGGTGACGTCATAGCCCCACTTGGCGAGGTCGCTGGCGCAGGCGAGGCCGGCAGGGCCGGAGCCGATCACGGCCACCTTGTGGCCGTTCCTGGCCTTGGCGCCGGCGTTCTCGGCAGCGGGTTTTCCTTCCTGGCGGGAGTAGTCGGCCACGAAGCGCTCGAGCTTGCCGATCGCGACCGGCTCGCCCTTGACGCCCAGCACGCAGCTGCCTTCGCACTGCGTCTCCTGCGGGCACACGCGGCCGCAGACGGCGGGCAGCGAAGAATCCTCGGCGATCACGGCGGCGGCGCCGGCGATGTCGCCGGCCGCCAGCTGCGCGATGAAGCGCGGGATCTGCAGGCTGACCGGGCAGGCCGTCATACAGCGGGGATTCTTGCAGTTCAGGCAGCGGGACGCTTCGAGGAGCGCCTCCTCCTTGTTGTAGCCATAGCACACTTCTTCGAAATTGGTGGCGCGGACCTTCGGGTCCTGCTCGCGCACCGGTACACGGGGAATCCTGTTAGCCATATTACTTGCCCCTCCCTATTTTACAAACATGTTTCTCGTTGGCCTCGGCTTCCTCGGCCTTGTACTGACCCTGGCGGCGCATCGCCTCGTCGAAGTCGACGAGGTAGCCGTCGAATTCCGGGCCCTCGACGCACGCGAAGCGCGTCTTGCCGCCCACGGACACGCGGCAGGCGCCGCACATGCCCGTACCGTCCACCATCAGCGTGTTGAGGCTCACGATGATCGGGAGCCCGAGCTTCTTGGCGGTGAGGGTGGTGAATTTCATCATGATCATCGGGCCGATCGCGACGGCCTGGGTATAGTTGTGTCCTTCGGCGACGAGCTTCTCCAGCAGGGCCGTAACCATGCCGTGGAAGCCTTCGGAACCGTCGTCCGTGCAGATGAACAGATTGTCGCAGACCGCTGCCATCTCGTCTTTGTAGATGAGCAGGTCCTTGGTCTTGGCGCCGATGATGACATCGACGGCCACGCCGTGCTCGTGGAGCCACTTGGCCTGGGGATAAACAGGAGCAGTACCCACACCGCCGGCGATAAAGATATATCGCATCGCGGACAATTTCGCCGCATCCATCTCGGTGAAATCAGAAGGAAGGCCGAGCGGGCCTACCACATCGTTGAACGCCTCTCCGGGTTCGTACGCAATGATGTCGGAGCTGGACGCTCCGATCTTCTGTGTGACTATCGTCACAGTCCCCCGCTTCGCATCGAAATCACTGATGGTCAGCGGTATCCGTTCGCCCTTCTCGTCCGCACGGACGATCAGGAACTGGCCCGGCTGTGCAGCAGCTGCAAGCCGCGGGGCCTCTACTGTCATCCGACAAATCGTCGGTGTCAGCATATCTTTAGACAGGATTTGATACATAACACCCAAAGGTACACAAAAAATCCCCGTTTTGATGCACAAAACGGGGATTTTTTGTCAGGGGAAAAGCCTGATTCTAGAAGCGATAGCGGATGCCGAGGCCGACACCGACTCCATAGAACCCGCCACCCGTGAGGGAATAGGCAGGACGCCAGTCCAGGGAGATGTTCAACGGGACAGCATTGAGCTCGACCTCCGCGCCGATCTGACCCAGGAGCGCAGCGTCAAACTTGAGGATGTTGCCGCCGTCCGTCTCTTCGTAATTCCTCGTGCCCAGCTGCACACCGGGACCGGCATAGAAGTGGAAGATGCCGGCGTTGCCGAGCGAGAAGTCATACAGACCGGACACATACCAGCCTTTGCTGCCGACAAGTCCCAGATCCATTTCAGCGAAATTGTTGCCCAGACCATACTGGTAGGACACCTCGGCGCCATAACCAAGGCGGGCGCCGAAAGCACGCGGCTGCGCGGATGTGACAACAGCACAGGCGAGCAGGCCGACGAGAATAACTAAGATCTTTTTCATAAGCAATGTTATTAAAAAGGGTTGGTTATACAATTCCGGAGAAGCCCAGGAAGGCCATGGCCATGATGCCCACGGTGATGAGGGCGATCGGCAGGCCCTTGAAGGCCTTGGGCACGTCGTTGCCCGCCAGATGCTCGCGCAGGCCGGCGAACAGGCACATCGCCAGGCCGTAGCCGAGCGAGGTCGCGATGGCGTAGACCACCGCCTGGCCGAGGTTGAGCATATGGGGCGCAGCGCCGCCGAAAGCGAATTCCTTGGTCACCACGGTGATGGCCACGCCGAGGACGGCGCAGTTGGTGGTGATCAGCGGAAGGAAGATGCCGAGGGCCTGGTAGAGCGAAGGACTGATCTTCTTCAGCACGATCTCCACCATCTGCACGAGGGCGGCGATCACGAGGATGAAGGAGATGGTCTGCAGGAACTCCAGCCCGAAGGGCACCAGCAGGTAATGGTTCAGCAGGTAGGTCACCACGGTGGCGAGCGTGATCACGAAGCAGACCGCTCCGGACATGCCCGAGGCCGTGGAGAGCTTGTTGGACACGCCCAGGAAGGGGCAGATGCCCAGGAACTGCGCCAACAGGATGTTATTGACGAAAATCGCCGAGACGAAAATGAGGAAGTATTCCATGGCGCACTACTTTTTAGCAAGATACTTGTTGAACAGGACCATCAGGAAGCCCAGCACCAGGAAGGCGCCCGGAGCCATCACGAAGGCCAGGATGCCGTCGCCGGCGATGAATTTCCAGCCGAACACGGCGCCGCTGCCGAGGATCTCGCGCACGATGCCGATGACCGTCAGGGAAAGCGTGAAGCCGAGGCCCACGCCGATGCCGTCGAGGGCGGATTCGCCCACGGAGTGCTTGTTGGCGAAGCCTTCGGCGCGGCCGAGGACGATACAGTTGACGACGATCAGCGGGATGAAGAGGCCGAGCGTCTCATAGACCGCAGGCGTGAAGGCCTGCATCAGGAGCTGGAGCACGGTCACGAAGGTGGCGATCACGGTGATGTAGACCGGGATGCGGACCTTGTCGGGGACCATCGGTGCGACCAGCGAGATCACGATGTTGCTGAGGATGAGCACGAACATCGTCGCCAGACCCATCTCCAGACCGTTCATCGCGGAAGTGGTCGTGGCCAGCGTCGGGCACATGCCGAGCACCAGCACGAAGGTCGGGTTGTTCTTGACGAAACCGTCGGTGATGAAATGCAGTTTGCTACTCATTGCTCTGTCCTCCTGCCAGTTGGTTAAATACTTTCACGGCGTTGGACACCGCCAGCGCGTAGGCGCGGGAGGTGATCGTCGAAGCCGTGATGGCGTCCAGGTCGCCGCCGTCCTTGGTCACGGCGAGCTTCTTCGCAGCCGGGTCGAAACCGCGGAACTGCTCCATGAAATGCGCGTCCGTGGTGCACTTGGCACCCAGGCCCGGGGTCTCGCTGTGCGAGAGGACCGTGGTGTTGTGCACGACGCCGGCCGTGTCGATGCCCACCATCAGGGTGAGGGCGCCGCCGAAGCCGGAGGTCGTGGAGATGACGGCGTAGCCGGCACCTTCGGCCTTGTAGTAGACATACTCCGTGCCGTCCACTTCGACCTTGCCCTGCTCGGGCACGCCGTCGAAGGCAGGAAGCACCGCGGCGATGGAGGCCGTGGTCTTGGCCTGGGCGGCCGCGTCGATCGGGTCCTTGGTCAGGGCGTAGGCGCCGCCCACGACAGCCGAGCAAACCAGACAGACGACGGTCAGGCAGAGAGCCATATTTTTCAGTGTAGATGCTGTTGCCATAGCTTATGCCCTCCCGTATTTTTTCTGGTGGAACCACATGTTGAGAAGCGGCACGGTGCAGTTCATCAGCAGGATCGCGAACGACATGCCCTCCGGATAGGAGCCGAAGTAGCGGATCATCATCACGATCAGGCCGATGCCGATGCCGTAGATGACGCCGCCCAGCGTGCTCATCGGGGAGGTCACGTAGTCCGTGGCCATGAACAGGGCGCCGAGGAGCGCGCCGCCGGTCAGCAGGTTGAACGCCACGCCGGTGTAGGCATCCGGGTTGATGCCGCTGAAGATGGCGGCGATGGCAGCCATCGTGCCAAGGATGCTGAGCGGGATCCAGGGCTTGACCACGCGGCGGACCAGCAGGTAGATGAAGCCGAGCAGCAGGGCGCCGGCGGACAGCTCGCCCGCGGAGGCGCCGAGGTCGAAGAAGAAGCTCGACCAGGTGTAGCCGTTGGTCTCCATGAACTGGCTGATGGTGCCGCCGGACTTGAGCGTCTCCTTGAGGACGCCCAGCGGGGTGGCGCCGGACACGGCGTCAGGGATGGAGAGGAAGCCGGCGGTCGGCGTCCAGTCCGTCATCTGGGCCGGGAAGGACACGAGCAGGAACACGCGGCCGGTGATGGCCGGGTTGAAGACGTTCTGGCCGATGCCGCCGAAGGGCAGCTTGGCCACGCAGATACAGACCACGGCGCCGAGGAACACGATCCACAGGGGGATCGAGGACGGCAGGTTCATCGCCAGCAGCAGGCCGGTGACGACGGCCGACAGGTCGCCGACGGTCGAAGGACGCTTCAGCATCCAGCGGGTGACGGCCCACTCCAGCAGCACGCAGGAAGCGACGCTGACCAGCAGGACGAGCAACTCGGCCCAGCCGTAGGCCAAAATGGAGACCAGGATCGCCGGGCAGAGCGCGATGATCACGTCCCGCATGATCTTGGCCGTAGAGACATCCGCATGGATGTGCGGAGAAGGAGATACGATATACTTCTTGTCCATACGCGTTTACTTGTTGGTGGCGGCTTTCGCGGCCTCGGCGGCGGCCTTGGCGGCAGCGGCGCGGGCGCGGATGACGCCCATCACCTGCCCCTTGGCCTGGCGGATGTTGTCCAGCAGGGGGATGTAGGCGGGGCAGCTGTACAGGCAGCAGCCGCATTCGATACAATCCTGGGCGGCGTTGGCCTCGAGGCCCTCGAGGTCGCCGGCCTTATAGAGACGGTTGAGCAGGAACGGCTCCAGGCCCATCGGGCAGGCGTCC